>CEUY01488320.1_pt1 | contig 25390 bp, 25 predicted proteins | sample 361481 | NCBI WGS metagenome assembly CEUY01 (sample SAMEA2622737, study PRJEB7988) | marine metagenome | isolation source: saline water (ENVO:00002010), including | reverse complement strand
TTAAGGGTATAAACAAAGAAATAAAAACAACATTATTTAAAATGACGGAAGACGATTCTTTTGAGTTGAAAAGAAATACATTTGATAAGACAATTGAAAATGGAATAAAGGCATTTTTTAATGCAGGAATTGATTCAGAAGATTTCAAAGCTGTTAACGATTTTATTTCTGACGATGACAAAATTAGAGCTTTTGCAAAAAACCTAAATAGAATCAGAATACCTAATTCAGAAGTTCCTATGGAATATGACGAATTTAAAAATAATGCTGATACTACTTTAATTCTTAAAAATGCTTTTAAAGATAAAATTGAAAATCTTAAACTAAAAAAAGAATTACAAGAATTAAAAGAAAAAAACACAAATGTAAATAAAAGAAGAAAAAAACCTTAATTATAATAAAAGTCGCTTCAAGCGACTTTTATTTTTTTCTACTCTTAGAAAAAGAACAATACTTCTTTTATTTATTGACTTTTTTTATATGAGTAATATAGTATTTAAAGACACTAAAAAAGGAGTTTTAAATGAGTATAATGAGCATGCAGTCTATTAAGTATATGAATGATGCTATTCCGTATATAAAAAGAATATTAAATAAATCAGATTATACAGAAGATCAAATTCGTGAAATAATGAAAGACGAAGAAAAAATGGAAGATTTTTCTAAGTTTATGTATAGCGAACTACCTGTTCACTTGAAAATGAAAATAAAAGAAGACGTTTTTATTCAGTTAATGAAAGAAGAAAATAACAAGCAACTTAAAAAACCGAAAAATAAAAGATTGGTGTTTGGTATCAAGAAAGGTAAGAAAGATAGTTAAAAAAAACAAGAGCAGGTGCTCTTGTTTTTTTATATAAAATGTTTATTTAATGCTACACCACAATTATAGAAAAAATTATTTAATGCTGTCTTTTCTTCTTTTTTATAATATTGGTAATTATCCAGTAAAAAAAATCTTAAACAATTTAGCTTTTCTTTTTCTGTTTTTTTATATTTTATTTTTTTTATATACTTATAAAAATCGTTTACCATTATAGTTTCTGCGCCTATTGATTCCAGATCTTTTTTTAATTGTAATAATACTTTGTTTTCTATTTCTGCTATAACAAAGTCAGCCCCTTTTAATTCTTCCATTGGAAAATCCATATTAACCTCTTATCAAAAATATATTTTTATGATAAATAATAAAAGAAGATAAATCAATAGGTGTTTTTAATTATTTAAGGGTTTTTTGATGTTAAAGGTTTTATTTAAAAAAAAGAAAGATTTTAATGTTTGGGAATATAATTATTTTAGAGAAAATAATTTAATTAGCCTCAAGTTAGGAAAAATTTATTTTGTAAAAGATAAAGATTATTTAGAATATGAAAAAAAATTCAATTTTAAAAACAAAAAAAACCACAAAGTTTTTATAAATAAAAAATTTAAATATAGTCCTGAAATATTAGACATTTCTTTTAAATACAAAATACCCAACTATGAAATGTCATCATTTGTTTATTGGCTATCTCAAAATGGTTTTGAATTTGGAATAAAAAAAATACATGATTTATCTGAAACCATTTATTATATTAGTATATTTAAAAACAATGACCTTTTGCTTTCTAGTGAAGTTTATTTAGATTACTTTAATATCAATGAATTTTCAAAAATAATCAAAGGAGAACTCATTATGAGTGAAAAAAAAGAAGAATACATCATTAATTTTATCACTAGAGAACTAAATAAGTATGACTTAACACTTGAAAATTATGATTATTTTATAAAAGAAATTGGGGAAAATACTTATGAAATCTCCCTAGAACACTTGAATACAAGGAAATCGATATTAATCAAAAATATTCAACTTAATGAACAAAATGAAATTATTTCATTAGGTCAGAACAATGGCTTTGTGTTATAAAGATAAAGACTATTGATTTTAAGTTGTTTTATAGTATTATAGACAAAAGTTCTAATAAAGGAGAAAAAAATGAGGAAATCCATTCTTTCAGCAGCATTATTACTAGCTGCAACAACAGCACAGGCAGGTGTTGAAATCAATAACCCAGGAGAATCTCTTGTAAAAGAGGTGAGAGCAGAGGTTATAGCGGAACTTTCAGGTGACAACACTGAAAGAAATATAGATGTTAAAAACATTAAAAGACTAAATGAATCTGATAACTATTACATTAAAGTTGTCGAATCTGGTCAAGAATACACTATGCTTTACATTAGAGAGCTTAAATCAATAATAATTCCACAATCAGGTGATTTGTATAATATAGAATCTGGTAAATATATAAACAAAGATTATGACGCTGCTTTTGTTAAACCACTACTTACAAGTGAAATTAATAAAGAAGACCTTATGGTTTTTCCTTCTAAGCAAAAAGACTCTACTGATTCTGTCATTGTTTTTACTGACCCAAGCTGTCCTTACTGCACAAAATTACACGCAGAAATTGGTGATTACCAAGATTTAGGTATTACAGTTAACTATTTACCTTTTCCAAGAGGGGGTGTTAATGGACCAGGTTATGATGCGTTAGTAGACTCATATTGTTCTACTGATCCTATTTCAGCATTTAGTGCTATTAAAAACAATGGTGGTGTTGTTCCTGACGAATTAAAAAAAGAGAATACACCAGCAGAGATACAAGAATGTAAAGACCTTGTTCAAAAATACTATGATTTAGGAAATAGATTAGGTGTAACAGGAACGCCAGCTATTTTTGACAATAGCGGTTATCAGATTGGTGGATATATTCCTGCAGCAAGGGCTAAACAGCAAATACAAATGAACAAATACTAAAAATTTATAAATATAACTAGAAAAAGCTTGAAACGATTCAAGCTTTTTTCTTGTTTATAACTTTATTAAAAAAGTCTCATCAGAGACTTTTTTAATTAATTTAATAGCAATATTATTTCTCTTGCTGCTACATCGCTTCCCAATGCTTTTGCTTCTTTAAAATACCTAATAGCTTCTCTATTATCTTTTATTTGAGAAAATAACCCCTCTTTATATATTCTCCCTAAAAGCATTGCAGAATTCAAATGTACAACACTTACTTTTTTTAAAGCCATTAATGCTGAATCTATTTTAACAGTATTCTTAGGGAATTTATTTAAAGTATATATCGCATATTTATATGAACCTTCTGGGTTCTCAAATTCTACTAATTTTTTATTGTAATAGTTTGCTAAATCTAGATCTTTTTTAAAGTATTTTCCTGTTTCATGATATTTTGCTAGTAAAGATATTGCTTCTTCATCATTGTTTAGAACGCTACAACTTAAGTATTTTTTATGTAAATAAATATTTTTTTCTACCATTATTCCATTTTCATATATCTTATATAAATCTTTACAAGCATCTAACCTACCATTTTTAACAGAAGCTCTTAGCCAATATAAACCACCTTTTTGTGTTTTTATGTCTTTTTGAGAAAAATATATTTTTGCTAAATCATATTGCGCATCAGCATAATTATTTTTTGCAGAAGCCTCTATTAACTTGAAACCATTTTTTTTATTTAATGGAACACCGTTTCCTTGAAAATACATTTTACCCAATTGGTATTGTGACTTTTTTTCATTTTTTAAAGCCGCAACCTTTAATTCAGAAACCCCTGTTTTTATGTCCCCACTTTTTATTTTTTCCATAGCAATAAAATACTTTGCTTCTGGCTCACCCAAAACAGAAGCTTGTTCTATATATCTATTTCCCAACTCTTTTGATAGGTTTAATAATCTTGTTTTATTTTCAATATTAGCTAAACCAAAATAATATAACATTCTAGGGTTAGAAGAAGAATACTTTTCAAAAATTAATATTGATTTTGCAATTTCCTCTTGTTTTTTTGAATTTAAATAAACACTTATTGCATTTTGTTGTTCTAACATTTCTGGTGTCATTTTCTGTGCTGAAAATGCTACTCCCGAAAATAATGATATACACAACAGAAAAGCTTTTATTTTGTTTTTCATTTGTAAATCCTTTTTTCTTTTATTTTATATCATTTAATCATTTTATTTTTTTTTGTCTAATTCTTTTAATAAAAAAAAGGTTACACCTCGAAATGTAACCTTTTCTTTCTATTCCATACTTAAATCTCTTTTTTCTATTATATGGTATATTTCTTCTTTGTTTATATAATTATTGAAATCTTTTTCTGTTTTAAAAGTGTCTCTTAATTTTTGAAAACTATATTCGTCAAAATTAAATCTACTTGATTTTTCTATTTTTTGAACATATTGTTTTCTTTTTAAATCAATTTTGTTTTCACTTTTTGCTAAAGTAACACTGCTCATTGAAAACATAAAAATACTAATTAATAAAATTATTGTTTTTTTCATAAAATACCTCAATTTTTAATTATCATGCTAATTGTTGCAGGACGCTTAACCCATCTATAAGAACCATTGGGAATAATTTCTTCTAACTTTATGTATGTATCTGTTATTTCCAATATCATACCGTTGTTCTTACCAATGTAATCACCAACAGAAACGATAAAAACTTTCCCCATCCCATTATCCATTATAGCTTGAAGCTGCTCATCAGAACCAGATATTATGCTTCCCATCATTGTATATTGTCCCAATGGATATTCTTCTAACTCTGTTTTTTCCCTTTCAAGATCTGGTTTTATTTCTGTTAATGTCCTTTTTTCTGTTTTTAATTCACTTATTGAATTTCTAAAAGGACTTTTTAAACCAGAACTTTTATAGTTATAACGCTTAAACTCTTCTATCTCTGGTGGTTCTGGTATAAAACCAACAGTGTTTATTTTTTTATCAAGTATTTCTTCTTGAAGTTCTGATAGTTCTGTTTGTTTACAACCTGTCAGAATCAAACCTATTACTAATACTGATAGTGTTTTCAAATCATTCATCATCAGATACCTCTACTTTTTTTCTATATTTATATGTTTTAGCGATTACTTTTAGTTCTAAAAGACCCAATTCTGAATCACCAGAATTCCTCAATTCAAAATCATGGAATGTTACAATTCTATTTAAATTTGAAACTTCACTTATAAATCTAGCTAATGAATGATAAGTTCCATTTATTATTATTTCAATCGGAAGTTCAATGTAAAATTCTGTTTCAAATTCTTTTAACATTTGAAATTTTTTAAATTCTACACCATTTTCAATACCTTTTTCAGTTATATCTTTTAAAAGACCGTCCATTTCAATATCTGTTGGTAATTGTGATAATTGTGCCTCAAAAGAACTTTCCATTTCATTTATTTGTTTTTCATAAAGTTTAAGCCCTGCGGTTTGCTGTATTTTAAATAAAACCTCATCTTTTATTTTAACCTCTTCTATAAGCATATTTTCATATTTAGATTTCAAACTTTTAAAATAAAATTGATTTGATAAGAAAAGTATTGTCCCTACAAGAAGTATCATGGATATAATTTTTACAGTAACAGGCCACGTTCCTGCATTTCTAAACGTTTCTTCATTTAACTCAAAAGATTCTAAACCTCTTCGCTCTCTTTCAATGAACTTAGACCAATCTTTTTTAGGTTTTTTTTCTTTTTTTATTTCTTGATTGCTTTTTTTTGTTTTTTTATTAAAACCAAAGATCATTGTTGTTCTCCTTGTTTATTTTCAAGGACTTCTGATTCTGTTGCTTTTATAAAGAATTTACTTCTTTCAAAGCCGTCTACTTTTTGATCTGCCAATACTTGTTCTAGTTTTGCATTTTTAATTTTTTCAGAAGTGCTTAAATTTTTAAGATAACCAGATATAGTTAATTGAGAAACTGATATACCTTCAATTTGAATATACCCTGCTTGTCTTTTTAAACTTGTTAATTTTATTTCTTTTGGTGTCAACAATACTATTTCATCAAATATTTTTGTCACATCTGTTCTTTCTTTTTGTAATTTATTAATGATATTCATTCTTTCAGTTATTTCTTTCATTTTTGATTCTAGATCACTAATAGTTTCAAGCCTTACATTTAAAACAGCTTGTTCTTCTTTTAAATAATTATTTACCGATTCTTGTTTCGTAACCAACGCTGAAACAATAACATTAATAAGAATTAATGAAACAATAACTAACAAAGAAACAAAAAGATTCAATTCAAGAAATTGTTTTGATTTTTTCTGTCTATTTTCTTTTCGCCAGTTCCTTAAATTTATATTACTCATATTTATTAATCTCCGCCATTGCAAGACCACAAGGTATTACTAAAGAAGGTGCTGCCATTGTTATAGTTTCTAAATTTACACCTCCATATTTTATGTCAAGTAATGGATTTGCAACAAGTATTTCAATATCCTTAAACTCTTCTACTCCTGCTTCGTCCTCTAGTCTTTCCATCATAGACCTTAATTTGAATAACACATCATTTTCACCAGATAAAAATAAAGCCTTAAAATTTTCAGTATTACTTTCAACAATAAATATGTTTTTTCTTATTATGTCTATCACTTGTGCGTATACTGCCTCTATATTCACTACTTCTTTTTTTAATAATTCTTCATTTGTAGAGAATACTTTATCGTTTGTTAAAGTATTTATTGTCACTGTTGAGTTTGTTATTTCTACAAACATATAAGTGTCTTCTTTTTGGATTTCATCTCCGATTTCCAAATTATATTGTCTTCTCAATGTTTTAGATAACCTTGATAACGGAGCGTCATCTGTTTCTATAACTAATGGTGTTAAATCGCCTATCAATAATGAATCTTCTCTTGAAGTCATTGCTTCTAAGTTACACATCTTTAAAACAATAGTTTTATTCTCTTCTGTTCTTTCTTCTATTTTCTCATAAAAATCAAATGCCATTGTTTCAATACCATTTGTTGTGTATGTTTTAGAACTATTAAGTATAACATTTTCTATTTCGTCATCTGTTGAATCAAGAGGAACTTTAAATGTTTTCTCAACAGAACGCTCGGCAGGAACTGCACAGACAGCTCTTGTTTTTGCAAGTCTCTCTTCTGCTACTATTTCTTTTAAAAATTCACCTACAACTTGTGAATCAAGCTGATCTTCCTTATAGAAAACACCTTTTGGTGCTTCTTTAATTATGTAATTCAAGATTTTATAATCATACTCTGGATCAGAATCTATTCTTTCCAACTCTACAATTTTTATTTTTTCTCTACTTATATCTACACCTAATATAGACTTTCCTTTATTTTTTTTAAATAACATTTTAATCCTCTATCCTTGGCTTTTCCAATTTTTGATTTTCTTTTATCAACTCTTTACTTTCAACTATTACACCAAAAGAATAATTGTTTTCAACCCTATAAACCAACACTGTCGCTTTTTTGACACTTCCAGAAAAGACTTTTTTACCATTAACCTTGTAAGATTTGCTTTGATCAGAAGCGTGGAATAAATTACCGAGTTTCACTCCTTGAACTTTTCCTGATTCTAACAAAACAACATCTCCTTCGTATGCATTTATTGAACCCATTGTGCTTATTATTTTTGTTTCTTTTATGGTAGGTAATGTTGGATAAAAAGCAGAGACTTCTTTTTTATCTTCTTTTACGATTATGTTTTTAAGATTAATAGCTTCAGACATTTTTGTTACTTCAACCATAAATAAATCACCAGATTTTTTTATTACCTTTAATTCACCTGTTTTTTTGTATAAAAATAAATTATCTCTTAATTTTTTTTCTGGTTTTATTGCTGTTAATTTATCTCCTATTTCAACATCTTCCAAATACACCAAAAGAACATCTCCTTTTTGATTTAAAAGATTTCCTTCAAGAATATTTTCTTCTCTTTCTTCTGAAACTAAGAAGTTACTCTCAAATTCTTTAATTTTTTCAATATTAACAGAAGGTAATGAGTCATTGACATCACTTTGTTTAATAGCAACCTTTTCTTTGTTTAAATTAAATGCTTTCTTTACTGCTTGTTTTTCAATTTCAATAAAAGGCTGTCCCTTGTCGTCAAAGGATAGTTTTATTAAATCATCTGGATAAATTAAATGAGGGTTTTCTATTTGAGGGTTATTTTCCCATAGCTTTTTCCATTCCCAAGGATCTTTTAAAAAGTGATCTGATATATCCCAAAGAGTGTCTCCTTTTTTCACCAGATAATCCTCTTTATTCTCTATTTCAAGGGCAAAAATGCTACTTGAAAATAGTATCGACAATGTCAACAGAGTTTTCTTCATGGTTTCCTTTTCCTTTATAAATTAAGTTTTTTTTTAAGTATACAATACAAAAAATAAAAAACAAATATTTGACTTATTTTTTTGATTTGATATTTTTTTAATAACAATTTCTCAAGGATTATCATGAACAACAATATTAGCATCAACGGAATAATTAAAGTTTTTTTTAAAAGAAAAAACATAAATCTTGACATCCAAGAATTAGAAATGAAATCTAATACAGAAAAAATGACATTAATAGATTATTGTTATGAATACGATATTATTAATGAATCAGATTTTATAACTTTTTTGTCAGAACAGTTACAAATGGAAATCATTGACGTTTCTATATTGGAAGAACACGACTTTCCTATTATTTCTGGATTAGAAGAAGATTTATTTATTAAAAACAATTTTATACCTTACAATCTTACAGAAAGAAAAGTTTCTGTTATAACTTCAAACCCTATTAATGAATTGTTAGTTAAAGAACTAAAAACGACTTTGAAAGTTAGAGACGTTGAGATTATATTAGGTAAATTTAGTGAAATAAGAGAAAAACTTGTTAAGTATCTAGATCAAGGTCATGGTTTAGACGAGTTTGATGATGAAGAATTAGATAGTATTGATATTGCAGAACCCGATGAAGAAGAAGACGATGACGGTAATGCAAATGATGCTCCCATTGTTAAATATGTAAACAAAATGCTCTTTGACGCAATAAAAATGGGTGCTTCGGATTTACACTTTGAACCTTATGAGTATGAATATAGAGTCCGATTCAGGGTTGATGGTGTTTTAAAAGAAGTTTCCAAACCAAACGCAGGTTTGAAAAATCATATTGCTGCTAGACTTAAAGTTATTTCAGGAATGGATATAGCAGAAAAAAGAAAACCACAAGACGGACGTATCAAAATAAAATACAATAAAGAAAATATAGATTTTCGTGTGAGTTCTCTACCTACTCTATTTGGTGAAAAAATAGTATTACGTATTCTTGATGCTAAAAGTGCAAAAATGGGTATTGAATCATTAGGATATGAAGATGATCAAAAAGCTTTGTATTTAGAAGCATTAAGAAAACCACAGGGAATGATTCTAGTTACAGGACCTACTGGTTCTGGTAAAACTGTTTCACTTTATACTGGATTAAATATTTTAAACGAACCTGGTACAAACATATCAACAGCAGAAGATCCAGTTGAAATTAACTTATCAGGTATTAACCAAGTAGGTATACAAAATAAATCAGGAATGACCTTCGCTAATGCATTAAGAGCTTTCCTTCGTCAAGATCCAGATATAATTATGGTTGGTGAAATTCGTGACTTAGAAACAGCAGAAATATCTATTAAAGCTTCTCAAACTGGTCACATGGTTATGTCTACACTACACACGAACAGTGCAGCAGAAACGATTACTCGTTTAAGAAATATGGGTGTTGCTTCTTATAATGTAGCGAGTACATTAAATCTTATTATTGCACAGCGTCTTGTTCGTAGGCTTTGTTCTCATTGCAAACAACCATTAGATATTAACGATAAGGCTCTAATAGAAATGGGGTTTACAGAAGAAGATTTGAAAGACGGTTTTACTGTATATGAACCACATAAAGAAGGTTGTATTAAATGTTCTAATGGTTATAAAGGTCGTGCTGGTGTTTATGAAGTTGTTAAAATAAATAAAGAAGTTTCTAAAATGATTCTTGATGATATGGATAGCTTAGAAATGAATAAGAAATTTAGAGAATTAGGCTTTATAGACCTTCGTCGAGCAGCACTACTAAAAGTAAAAGCAGGACTCACAAGTTTAGCAGAAGTCGAACGTGTAACTATAGAATAAAAGGCATACGAGAAGAACATTTAATGTTCTTCTTTTGTGTTTTATTTGATTTATTTTTTTTATAATGTAAATTGTAGTAAATAAATATATATAGGTTTAAAACCTTTTAGGAAAGGATATCGAAATAATGAAAAAAACAACAATCGCAATAATTATGTGCAGTTTGTTATCAGGACAAGTATTTGCCAATTCATTAGAAAATATGCAGGTTAGATTTTTAAAAAACAATGATAGTTTGTTAAAATTTGATTTTGAAGATGATTCTGCATATGTTGAAGAATTAAATAATGATAACGGAATTGTTTATTTAAAAATACCAAAAGTAAAAAGTAATTTATCAAATGATTATTTTGATATAGACGAAGGTGGTATAAAAAATGTAAAAGTAGAAGAACGTGGGAATAATCTTCATATTTATGTAACTACTGAAGATCATTTAAAACCTGTTGTTTCTAAGGGCAAAGACACCATTACTCTTAATTTTGAAAATAATGTCGCTTCCTATGAAGATTTAGATAAAATTATTGAAGTTGATAATGATATATTTATTGACGATGTTGAATTTGAAAGAGAAAGTGATTCTCAATCTAAGATAGTTATTTCTCATAATAGTGACAATCCTATTTTTGATATTACTGAATATGACGGTGGTGCGCTTGTTGTTTTTGAAAACGCTTCTATTCCCTCAAGATTGTTTAAAAACAATGAAGTGAGTTCTTTTAAAACCCCAATTTCAAAATATTTAACTAAAATAGAAAATGGAAACTTTATGTTGGACATTACTTTTAATGAAAATTATAAAGTAGATTTATTTAATACAAAAGATAAAAACAAGATTATTTTAATTGCAAATGGTAAGAGAAGCGTTTCTTTAAATGATGATATTGTTTATGAGAAGAATAATGGTGTTGAAGTTCCTAATGTCACCTCTTCTGTTCGTGATGATGAACTTATTACTTTTAATTTTCAAGATATCGAAATTGAGAAAGCCTTATTTGTTTTGGCGCAAAAAATGGGCTTAAACTTGGTTATGGGTGACGACATAAAAGGAACATTGTCTTTAAAATTAAAAGATGTCCCGCAAGAGCAAGCTCTTAATGTTATATTGAGAACAAAAGGTCTTGGGAAATATATTGAAGGTAATATTATGATTGTTGCACCTCTTGAAGAAATTGTTTCGAGAGAACAATTTGAATTAGCAAGTAAAAAGAAAATTAAAGATGTTAAACCACTAAGCAATAAAGAAATACAAGTTAATTATGCAAAAGCAAGCGATGCATTTGCACTTGTTGAAAATATGGTTTCTCCAAGAGGTAAAGTTATCTTTGACGAAAGAACAAACAAAATATTTATTGAAGATATTGAAGAAAAAATCTTTGATATGGAAAAAATGATAGAGTCAATTGATGTGCCTGTTAGACAAGTTTCTGTTGAAGCTCGAATTGTATATGCTAAAAAATCAGCACAAAAAGAAATGGGTGTTCGTTGGGGAGTCGGTGGTGACAACAGCTATAATAGCACAATCACTGATAATATTGGTATTGCTGATGGAAGCTCACTTGGGAGTTTAGGTGGCGCAGCAAATACAGTTGGGGTTACATTAGGTTTTTTAAATGCTAATATTGATGCAACATTAAATGCCTTAGAAACAAGTGGTGACGTTGAAATTGTTGCAAGACCTACTGTTATTGCGGCTGATAAACAAAAATCTGTTATTGCGTCTGGTCAAGAATATCCTTACTTAGAAATTTCGGATGATGGTGATGTTACTACAACATTTAAAGAAGTGGTTTTATCATTAGATGTGACGCCACAAATCACACCTGATGACACCTTGATTCTTGATTTGGCAATTGTTCAAGATTCTATTGCAGAAATAACCGAAGCAGGTCCTGCTTTGGATACAACAAATATAACGTCAAGAGTGATCGTTGATAATATGGAAACTTTGGTTTTAGGTGGTGTTTTCAAAGAAGATACAATTGAGGGCGAAGAAAAAGTTCCATTATTGGGTGATATTCCATTACTAGGTGATGCATTCAAGTATAAAAATGAATCAAAAGAAAAAGTAGAACTGCTTATCTTTATAACACCAAAAATACTAGACGGTGAAAAAATAATAAATAGATAAAAAAAGACTCTTGAAGAGTCTTTTTTTTAATACCATCTGTCCTTCCATTCATTATTACCATTTAAATCTGAAAGACCTTTTATTTCCTTACCATCGTATTCAATTTTAAACCTTTTATTTTCATCTGATTGAATGTCTGTTGGGGTTGCTATTATTGTAAATTCGTTACTTTTAACATCTTTTAACTCAATATCATATCTTTTATCTTCATTTGTGTTTTTCGGATAACGAAAGCTTTCATTTGACAAAATATAATTATCATCACTATCAAATGCTGCTTCATAAGAAAAATTCTTACCTTTAATTCTTTCTAAGTCAGAAACTATATCAAACATTTGTAGCTTTACATTGTCTTCATGGCTACTTTTTATATAGTCTTGATAGGCAGGGTAAGCGATAAACAAAAGTATATTTATTATTGCTACTACTGATAATAGCTCTATTAAAGTAAATCCTTCTTGTTTTTTTAACATTATTTTAAATATCCTTATAAAATAAAACCGACCAGTCATGGTCGGTTTTTATATTTATTATTTTTATTATTGACCTTTTTCAATATACCATCGTTTTTTAAATACGCCAAGTTCTCCATTTTCACCTATCTTTTGAACCTTTGTATTTGTTAACAAGAATACACCGTCTTCTGTATAGATTATTTTCGAACCGTTTGTAATACCACTACTAATGTTGTTGTCATATCTATCTTCTTCATTTATAACACCATCTCCATTTAAATCTTTACTAGGAGAACCATTTCTAACGTCCATTTTGTAACCTCTTGTATAACCTATCACTGGGACACATTCGCCAGATACTTCATTAGGAACGTATGTATTTAAATAAATGTCATTATTATATACAAGTGGCTCACCTGTTACTTTTTCACCAATGTTTATATTATTATCTTTTAATTGTATATAATAACCATTCTTTGTAGATACAACAGCATTAGCAGCATCAGAATTTGTCGTCTTTGTTACATCTGCCAAATCTGATAATAATATTGGAGAGTTAATTATTTCTTGACCACCAACTTCATAAAAATCTTCTTTATCTTTAATCATAAATATTAAATCTTGTCTAGTTTTATCAAGTGGATGAGCACGATACCCTGTTCCACCAACAAGTGCCATGTACTTTTTACCTTGGTCTTTTATCGGTGCAACCGCAATTCCATCATACATCATTCTCGTGTTTGGAATACTTGTATCTCCATTAGATTTACCCAATTTTGCAATAACCTTACCCTCTGCCATATCCAATCCTGTATTTTCTTCATTTAACTTTATTTTGATTATTTGAGAAGATAAATCTGTTAAATATATTCTATCAACATAACCGTCACTATCTAAATCTAAAATATTAGGTTTTGAAACAATTGAATATTCCATACCAGTCACTTTCAAATCACCAGAACCACTATTCCCAGATATTGAATAAATTAATTCACCCGTTGTAGCATCTATAAAATAAAGGTAAGAACCTAATGAATCTTGAAGACCTGTGTAATTACTATTGTCATAGGCTAAATCGTAACCTCCTGTGATTATCACTGCTATTTTCTCAACACCATTATGTTTTATTCTTCCAAGTACAGGCTCTGACCAAGTTTGACCAATATCTTCAAAGCCAGAGTAAGCAGGTGATTTAATAAATTTTAATATTGGCTTGTTAATGTCTGTTACGTCTAATGCATAAAAATTATTCCCACCACGTCTCATTCCTGAATAAATATAAACATGATCACCGTCAGCTTTTCTTATTATTCCGTCTTTGTTTACGTCTTTTCTCCAAGCAACCCAAGAACCATCTAAACCATAAATGTGATTACCAGAGCCACCTAAGAATCTTGTATAAGAATTAGGCAATAAATCTTGAGGAATGAAAGAGAACTTTTCTTTACCTGTTTCTGAATCTATTGCATGTAGGTAGCCTTCATTTGTTGAAACAAAAACATAATTTTCCGTATTTGAATAAGAAACTAATATCGGTCTACTATGTAATGGATCGCCCATTATCTTTCTTGCGTCATTGTATTCACCATTAAAGTTTTCATCAAAAATATCAACTCCTGAAACCCAATCCACTAGATTTTTAAATTCTGAATTTGAAAAAGAATTGGATAAACCAAAATGACTTTTCTTTAAATAAATATTAGAACTATCCACTTTGTTTTCAGATTTTGTCAAATCTTCATTATTTGGATTTGAATTCGAGGTATAAGTATAAACTTTTCTGCTGGTTGTTTGTTTGCTTGCTGCACCACCTTTTATTACTGAACCACCATCTTTTTCATTAGACCAATAAGAGGTTGTACCTTCTTTGAAGAAGCCCGTTTCATTATCTACTGCATCATCACCATTGGCATCAACTATTTTTTCTGTTTTTGAATCAATTCTATATTTTTTTAAGTTTCCTAGCCAACCTTTTTCAATAGAAGGTCTAAAAACAGAGTAATATACTTCTGATAAATGCTGAGTTCTATTGTTTTGGTTTACAGCAACACCTGGTGTTGCAAGAGTAGATTCAATTTCCATAATATTACTAATAACAAGATTTAAGGCGTTCACTAGTTCTTCTGTGTTTCCTGCTGTGACAAAAGTTCCACCACCTTGACCAGCTAGTTGTTGAAGTTCTGTTCTTGTGTCTAAGTTTGCATAACCAATTGTATGAGTGATTATATTACTTTTACCATTTTTAAGGGGCATGAAATCAGTATTATACATATATGAAGCAAAAACATTCATACACTCCCAAGCTTCATCACAAGTGACACCTGTTTTGTTTTTAATTAAATTTGTTAATGTCGTACCATTATAATCCCAATAAGAATTTCTGTAGTAACTAGAGTTTGCACCAGATGAACTTGGTTCGCCATCTGTTATAAGTATAATGTTATTACTTTCACATATATTATTTGTAAAAGGACTTTTATAAACAGGATTTCCTGAAATATAAATATCAGAACAATCCGAGTCACTTAAATTATTTTCACTGCAACCACTAGGGTATTGAATAGAACCACCTGTATAAGTTTCTTCACCTGAAATTCTATTTTCTTTAATTTCAGTAGACCCTGTTTGATTTCTATTTCTAGAACGACCATAACTTAATGGATCACCTAAAAAATATGCACCAGCTTCATACAAAGCACCCTCCATTGGTGTTCCACCATTCGTTGGCTGAACATCAATTAAATTTAATAAGTGTTGCCTTACCGTTAGAGGAGAATTACCTGAATTATTAGCCCTTTTCGTAGAGGTTTTTGATGCTATTGAAGATTTTTTTGAATATGAAGAGTTGGTTCCCTCATATCGTATGATTAACTTTGCTGCCTTACCAGGGTTATCATCATAAGAATAAACATTAAATTGATGTTTATCAGTATAATTTGTATTAATTACTTTTATTTCTATGTCTTTATTTGAAGCAGCAGCATAGTCAGCACTATTTATTCTAGTCTGTATTATATCCTTTAATGGAACTGATTTTAATGTGTCATCTTTATCTATATTACCGACACTCCAATATTTTGTTTTAGACAAAGTTCCACGATCATCTGACAAATGCTCTTTGTTTGATTCAAACTCTGGAATAGGATATTCAGAAGGTTTAACTGCATGTAACCTTAAATTAAACCAAGTATCTGTTATGCCAGAAGCTGCTGTTAATTGCAAATACGCTTCTTTTATTTTAGCTTTTGGTGGAACATTTATATCTCTAAATATAAAACCACCCATCCCATTTTTTCCTTTTATTTGAACTTTTGAAGCATATGGGAAATTTTTATCATTTTTTGAATCTTCATGAGAATCATCTGCATGGTTTTCAACTTGAATTACTCTATCAAATGATAAGCAAGAACTATCGTCTCCACCTTCATATTCTAATTGTAGATTTGGAGATAAATTAAATGAATTATTTTCATCTCCTGCGTCTCTTGAATAAACGGCATTTGCATCTTCACTTGTGATTATGAAATTAACATCACCACCACCACACCAACCAAGATTGTTGAATTTGCTTTGCAACAATGAAGATACATCGAAAAATCTATCTTCACCTGCATTCCAATCATAAAATTCTATTATTAACTGCTCATCTCTTGTTTTTCTATCTGTTATGTTTTTTTTCTCTTCTTCATAAGATAGGTTTTTCTTTCCATCTTCTAGTTTTATTTTCATAAAACCACTTCCATTATTTTGACTTGCTGTTAATTTAAGAAGCCCTTTTGTAACAGAACTTCCACTAGGAGCCGCCACCTCAGAAAATTTTATACCTACTGTATTTTGTTTTATAGATTTATCTCTATATGTAATTCTTAAAACAGGATGGTTTTCAGAAGAAGAAGATGTTGAAGTATAATAGGTATTATAAGCATATCTATTATCAGAAGCTATTTTAAAGGCTAAACCGTTGTTACCATTGTCCCAATCACCTCTATTTACAATAGGCTGAACTAGCCCTTTTAATTCAGGAGAATATATTTTTTGACCTCTGTTTGACGGTTTCATTTCCCAATATCTGCTTTCACCCAAATAAGATCTTCCGTCATGGACAATTCTTTTGTCATCATATTCTTTAGGATCGTCATCATTTTCGATATATACGTTAGCACCAGCATTCCAGTCTCCATCACGTGTTGTTAATTCCATTATTGCTGATAATATTTCTGCACTTCTCGGTAAACTTAGATTTCTAAATAAAAACGCATTTATTTCAAAACAGCCAGAATTGTCTATTGTAAAACTTGCATATTGGTTATCCCAGAGAAAACCAGAACCATTAGGGCATTGTTCTGCATCCTGATCCTCTTCTGAAATTCTTTTGTATATGTATTTTTTATTTGGAGAAAAATACAATTCATCAGTGTAGACGTATGTATCCTTTGAACCAGAACCTTTTTCATAAGCATCATCTTCATTAGACCTTGGAACAAGACCAATTTCTTGACCAACTTTATCGTCCAACCTTTTTGAAGGATATAAAATAGAGCCACCTGGTGTATTAAATCTACCTAAACCTACTTTCATATCTCCAGGCAAATCATTAATTACAGCCTTCAAAGCGTCTTTTGCTTGATCCATTCTTGAATCCCTAGTGCCAGGGACGTCATAATCCATACTACCAGAAGTATCTAACATAAACATAATATTAACGCTAGATTCCGTGTCAGTAGATCCTGTATATATTTCAATATCATCTGATAATGCTAAGGGTGAAAATACCATTGTAGACAATATTGTTGAGTTTATTATATTTTTTATTTTTATTCTAATTTTATTTTTTTTCATAGCTCATAAATTCCATTGTTGCCTATATCTGCCGTATTTACTTGAAGTTCTTGTACATGAACTTCTGAATCTTGATTTAAAACAGGTATATCCCCCTCACCTTTAATTATAAAACAAGACGCTTTTTGATCTGAACTGCCATAAGCAAAACATTCCTTATCATTATTCAATTCTATTGTTGATTTTGAAGTCAGTGATTTATCCGAATTTAAATATTTACCTTTACATTTATTATTTTCATAAATTAATCCATTTGATATACAATATCTTGATAATTTTTTCGGTTCTAAACTTAACATTTTATCTAAATCTTCGGTATAAAATTTTGAAACAATAGTATAATCCAAGCCAGCTTCTGCTGCTTGGAATCTTAAGTTTTTTGCATTCATATTACCTGCAATTTTTAATTCTGAATGTGTAGCTTTCATATTCATTGCTCCTAGCAATGAAAGGAATAATATTATTACTAGACATACTATTAATGCTGCACCTGATTTTGATTTCTTTACTTTATTTAAAATCATAACATGTTCCTTAATAAGATATTCCTTTCGAAATATTTATATTCTTTATCGTCATTATAGGTCACATTTTCACCATTGACAAGAGTAAATGACTTTTCATTGGTTTGACCATAACCTTTATTTGTAGACAATAATATATTAAATTTTAATGCAACAACTCGTTTACTTTTTTCATTATTTACACTAAATGCTGTATCTCTATTTACGTATCTGTTTACAATACCGTCACCCGTTAAATCTACACCAAAATATATATTAAATCTTTCAATATTTTCTATGATATTAACGTCATTACATGTTAAAGTACCATTTTTTACCTTATAATGATTAATTAAAACACCTAAACTTTGTTCACCAGAGCAATTTGGTTGATTATCGTGATTAAAGAACTGGATTGCTAATTCATCATTATTCGAATCAGAAGCACCAGTCATACTCCAGTTAAATGGATCTCTTTCAAAAACAGACTCACCATAATCAAGATCACCTGATCTTAATATATCATTACTTAATAAGATTGTTGTAAATAAACCATCTTGTTGAAGTTTCACTGTGTCTAATTCTTTATATGAAGAGCTTGTGCTTGAAAATATCAAGTCTATTGCAGTAGAAGTTACTATGAATCCTAACAAGGAAGCGATTAGCAGCTCTATTAATGTCATACCTTTTTTATTTTTTATTTTACTTAACATATTAAAACTCCACTATATAACAAGAAACCGTATTTGTTTTACAATCAGAAACTTCATTTGACGCTCCTGCCCAAGCAACAGTTATACAGCTTGAAATCCCAGAATTACAAGACACAAAATCAATTGTTGCACTTGGCACTGACTTTAATATTACATTTTTAAATTCCTGAATATTGTAATCTCTCATTAATTCAGTATCACAGTACAGTAAGTCATCTATTTCAAATGAACTTTCACAACGCTTTAAATCAGGATCTGTATTTACATTTTTCCAATCTACATTTGCATAATAGTTTCTTATGTCTTTTCTGTCTTCCGAATCAGACACTCTTTTTAAATCATTTATAACTATACTCTGAAAATCAGAAACAGAAGTTGTTACATAACTCATATCACTTGAGTATTCTGCGTCGAATATTGATTTCATTTTGCTTGAAGTAAAACCAAGTAAACCTACTGACAATATCAATGAAGCAATCATTAATTCTAATATAGTCATTCCTTTTTTTGTTTTTAACATGACGCCTCCGCTACTGAAGTTTTTCCAAAAGCATTTAATGCGATAATACTGCCTGTTCCTGAAGACACATTGCAAATTGTTATTGCATTATAAGTTATGTTTTTTTTGTTTTCATCTTGTAAAAAACCTAAGCTTGAAAAATGTATTTTTGATTTTCTATAAGACACAGAAATATTTTCGTTTAATATAATGTGACTTTTGGTTGTCGTTTTATCTTTCTTTACTTCCCAAATATATGCTTTATCACTTCCTGAATATTTTATTTCAAAAGTTACATCTTCACCACTCGACAACGCTTCAATTCGAGAAGCGTTTAAATCTATTGTCAATTGATCAACGACATTTGTTGTTTGTGTGTTTTGAATAAATGACGAAAGATAAGGAACGGCTGTCATTATAAATATTCCAATTATTGTAATTACTACTAATAATTCTATAAGCGTAAATCCTTTTCTTCCATTATTTTTTGAAAATAATTTCATGGTTTTCCTTTTATTTCATTTAAAGTTTTAATTATTTTATAACATTAATAAAGGTTGTCAAATTAAAAAAAATCCCGCCTTTAAAACTTTTTTTTCCTTTATCTATTGTTAAAAAATAAAAATATCAATTTCTTTTTCTTGATTTCTCTTTTTTATGTGTTAACTGTTTAACTAACGCTTTTTAAAAGTAGAAATTTAGAATTAATATAGTGAAAAGTTTTATAAGATCAAGGAGAAAATCACATGTTATTAAACAAAGCAAAAAAATCAATTAAAAAAGGTTTTACATTAATTGAATTGCTAATCGTTGTTGCAATTATCGGTATTCTTGCAGCAGTAGCAATTCCAGCATACCAAGATTACACTCAACAAGCTACGGCTTCACAAGGTATATCTGGTTTATCTTCATACAAAACAGCAGTTGCCGTTTGTTCTCAAAAAACAGGTAAATTAGAAGGTTGTGATGCAGGTAAAGTGGGCATTCCAGCAGTGGCAACTGATATAAATGGTATTGAATCAATGACAGTTACGAACGGCGTTATCACTGCAAAACTTACTGCTGTTGACCCAGCAGATTCTGCTCAGATTGACATTGCTATGACACCAACAAAAGGTGCGGCTACTTTAAACTGGACTATAACTTGTACAGCAGGAACGTTTAATATAGTTGAAGGTTGTGAAGACGGCAATGATACTATTTCAAAATAAAGTATTCTATAAATAAAAAAAAAGAAGTCTATTGACTTCTTTTTTTTATTTGATATCTTTTTTTAAAAACAGAAAGAATATTATGAAATTAGAAATAAAAAATATAAAAAATATAAAAAATATAAAAAATATAAAAAATGGATTCACGCTTATTGAATTGGTTATTTCTGCTTCTATTGTTGGTATTTTAGCAAGTATTGCAATACCTTATTATAATAAATACATACAACACTCTGAAATTAATTCTAATCTTACAAGCCTTAATTTTTATAGAACCTCAATTGTTGTTTGTTTACAAACAAAAACAGACTACAGATTATGTAATGGTGGTAAATATAGTATTCCAGAAGATTTTTCAGACGGAAGTGTTACTGGCATTAAAAGCATTAAAACTACTCAATCAATAATAGAAGTAGTATCAAAAACTTTTCTTCCTGATTTAAATGATTATGTTAAAATAAAATATAAACCAATTCCTAAATCAAATGTTTTTGAATGGGAAATATCTTGCAATGATTATAATATTGGAACAATAGTCGATAATTGCTCAAAACAATATGAAGAAATAAAATAAAAAACACAATAAACTATTTTTTTATTTATTTGACGCTTTTTATATTTATGATATTTTTTTATAAAAAGAAATAAAGGATTGCTATGTTTGGATTTGGTAAAAAAAATATAGACGTCAAACAAGGAAAAGTTGATCGAAAAAAAGACTATGCTTGGGAAGGACGTAACAATAAAGGTCGTAAAATTTCAGGTGTTACACCTGCTGCAAATGCTCAAGAAATGAACACCATTCTTCTTCAGCAAAATATCACGCCTATTAAAATTAAAATTAAAGGTAATGGTCTTTTTTCTGGTGGCAGAAAAAAGAAAATTACGTCAATGGACATCACTCTTTTTACAAGACAAATATCTACAATGATTAAATCAGGTGTTCCACTTGTTAGAACATTAGATATTGTAGCAGAAGGTCAAGATAATGAATCATTAAAAGAGTTAATACTAGACCTTAAAAATGAAATATCAAGTGGTACCGATTTTACAACAGCATTAAGAAAACATCCAGAGCATTTTGATGAGTTGTACTGTAACTTAGTCGCTTCCGCAGAACAATCTGGTAAGATGGAAGATATTTTTGAATCTATTGCGTTATATAAAGAAAAAACAGAAGCCGTTAAAAAGAAAATTAAAAAAGCAATGACTTACCCGATCTCTGTTTTGGTTGTTGCAGGTATTGTAACTGTTATTCTGTTGTTGAAAGTTGTTCCACAATTCGAAGAAATGTTTTCAAATTTTGGAGCTGAACTTCCGAAGTTTACACAAATGGTATTGAATCTATCTAATTTTATGCAAAATAACTGGAGTACAATATTTGGTATTATTGTTGTTTTAGTTTTAGCATTCAAAGAAGCAAAAAAACGATCTAAGAAATTCAATGATTTCTTGGAAGCCCTATCTTTAAAAGCACCTATTATTAAAGGTCTTGTTAAAAGATCTGCTATTGCACGTTTTACAAGAACACTATCTACAACACAAGCTTCTGGTGTAAACCTTGTTGAAGGACTTGTTTCAGGGGCGGGTGCAACAGGTAATTCTGTATATCGAGACGCTATCTTTCGAGTGCGTGAACAAGTCGCTACTGGACAGACTTTAAATTTTGCCTTACAAGCCACTTCATTGTTTCCACCTATGGTTGTTCAAATGACAGAAATTGGTGAAGAGTCTGGTAATTTGGAAGGAATGCTTTCAAAAGTTGCTATTTTATATGAAGAAGAAGTTGATAATGCAGTTGAAAACTTAACAAGTCTTATGGAACCAATGATTATGGCATTTTTAGGTGTTGTTGTTGGTGGATTAATTATAGCAATGTATTTACCTGTATTTAAGATGGGTTCAGCAGTTTAATAGAAATTATAGAAAAGGAAAAAAGGATACATAATGAATAAAGAAATGAAAAAAGAAAACATCATTGATGAATATTTAGTATATATGACAGAAAATGGTGCTTCGGATTTACATATGTCTACTGGTGAAGAACCTGCTGTTCGTATTGACGGTGATGTTCAACGTTTTGGTGGTGAAGGTGAAGGTAAACTAGAAGAAGAATACTTAAAAGAAATGATCTATGAAATGATGGATGAAGAGCAAATTGAATACTTTGAGAGAAAAGGCGATTATGATTTCTCTTATGCTCTTGAAGGTGTTGGACGTTTCCGTGTCAACGTATTTCAACAAAACAGAGGTATTGGAACAATCATGCGTCTTATTCCAGAAAAAGTTCTTACAATGAAAGAATTAGGTATGGAGAAAATGACATTTGGTGAAGATGATAAAAATATTTTCCGTGAATTGGCTAACTCTCCTCGTGGTTTGGTATTGGTTACAGGACCTACTGGTTCGGGTAAATCTACAACACTCGCTGCCATGATTGATTATATTAATAAAAATAAAAAAGCTCATGTATTAACGGTAGAAGATCCAATAGAATTTGTTCATACAGCAGACCAAGCGATTTTTAATCAACGTGAAGTGCATAGAGATACAGAAAGTTTTAATGACGCACTACGTGCGGCACTTCGTCAAGACCCAGATGCTATTCTTGTTGGTGAGATGCGTGATTTAGAAACAATTAAACTTGCAATTACAGCAGCAGAAACTGGTCACATTGTATTTGGAACACTACACACAAACAGTGCAACAAAAACTATTGACCGTATTATTGACGTATTCCCTGGTGACGAAAAACCAATGATTCGTTCAATGTTATCAGAATCTTTAATCGGTGTGGTTTCACAAGCACTTCTTAAAAAGAAAGGTGGTGGTCGTGTTGCAGCACATGAAATAATGATTGCTACTCCTGCTATTAAAAACCTTATTCGTGAAGATAAAGTTGCACAAATGTATTCTATGCTTCAAACGGGTTCTAAATTTGGTATGCAGACATTAGATCAATCTCTTGAAGAGCTTGTCGCTAATGATATTGTAGAGAAAGAAGAAGCTTATAAAAAAGCATTTGAAAAAGATAGATTCAAATAAAAATAAAGAAAAAAAGAAAAGACCTCGTTTGAGGTCTTTTTTATTTAATGATTTGATTAACAATATCTTGAATCAAAGCCATCATAAATTAATCTGTTATTTTTAGCATAATTAATTGCTGATTCTTCAGCTTCATCTTTATCTAGGTAATCACAATCAATCGCTAAACGATAGTCATCTTTGTCTCCTATGTTGTCATAAGATATATCAACAACTCTTATGTTATTGCCATTGTTTGTTTTCACCACTATGTAAAATAAATTGTTAGACATTGTTTATTCCTTTTTTTATTTTTTAGTTATTATTTCATAACAAGGTTCATACTTTTTATTTGAAGGTAATTTCATTCTGTCCTCTTCTATAAACTCTTGAAGAAGATCTTCAAGTTCAGAAACAATTTCAGGATCACAGTTTATTCTAAACTTACCTTTTTGTTTAACAGCTTCTATTCCTTCTGGTTTTACATTTCCTGCAACAATAATAGAGAATAGTCTACGTAGGTTTGCTGCTAATTCATGTTTTGGTAAATCTTTACTTATTACAAGCTTTTCAATTTCTTCATGAATTGGTGGATATGGTTTTTGGAAGTTTTCTTCTATTTCAAGAGACCAATTATAACCAAAGTCTTCATCTTGCTGTTTTCTGTATTCTATTACTTCGTTAACACCTTTTCTCATTTCACGAGCAACCTCAACAGGATCTAAAATTATTTTGTATTTTGCTGCACCTTCTTCTCCAATTGTTGCTTTAACGAATTCGTCAAATTTTCTTAGCAAAGGAACTGATTTCTCAGGACCTGTAATTACTACTGGGAATGGCATATCTTGGTTTTTAGGGTGTAGAAGAATACCTATTAAATACAATAGTTCTTCCGCAGTTCCAACGCCGCCAGGGAATATAATTATGCCATGTGCCAATCTAACAAATGCTTCTAAACGTTTTTCAATATCTGGCATTATGATTAGATTATTAACTATTGGGTTTGGTGATTCTGAAGCTATGATTCCTGGCTCTGAGATTCCAACAAATCTTGATTCGTCTTTTCTCATTTTAAGATGTCCTATTGAAGCACCCTTCATAGGTCCTTTCATTGCACCAATACCACAACCAGTACAAATATCAAAGCCCCTTAGACCAAGCTGATAACCAACTTCTTTTGTATATTCGTATTCATATTCTGATATTGAGTGTCCACCCCAACAAGTAATCAAGTTAGGTTCTCTACTTGGTTCCATAACCATAGTGTCTCTTAATATATTAAAGACAGAGTTCGTTGTATCTTCTTTTGATTCGAAAGATAACTTACCAGTTCCTTTCATTGATTCTATATGAAGAATATCTCGCACCACAGAAAACAAGTTTTGTTTTATACCTTCTATCATTTCTCCGTCAACAAAAGCGGATTCTGGTGGATTAGTTAATTCAAGTTGTATTCCTCTATTCTTTTGCAGAACGTCTATGTCAAATCCTTCATTTCTTTTTAATAGTTCTGCTGGATCGTCTGTTGTATCATCTGCTGACAAAACGGCAAGAGAACAAGCTTTGAATAAATGATATAAATCAGTTCCCTTTTTTGCTTTTAAAGATTCTATTTCTTGTTGGCTAAGTAAACGCAAGTTTTTCTTTGGATTTACTACTACTTTTTTTGTCATAAAAAAATCTCCTTGTTTTGATAACTAGGAGATTATATTGTTTTTTTGTCTAAAAGTCAATTGTCATTTTATCATTTTGTTCTCTTGATTTACGCAATAAAACCCTGTCCTTCAGAACGGGGATAAATTGCGCTTTTGTTACCAATTAATTCTTCGAAATCCTTTTGACTTCTCGATTAATTGAAGTTCTTTTGGCTTAAAATTATGGTTTCCTTGTCCCTTTAGTCGAACGTATGTTCCACCATTAGAATTACCAGAAACCACATAGTTTTTGCTTTTAAATCGAATTAAATCACCCGACTCAAATTGGTAGTTCGACTTATCTATAAATGGTCGAAATCCTTTTGTTACTTTAAGTTTTGATACTTT
>CEUY01192312.1_pt1 | contig 25394 bp, 26 predicted proteins | sample 361481 | NCBI WGS metagenome assembly CEUY01 (sample SAMEA2622737, study PRJEB7988) | marine metagenome | isolation source: saline water (ENVO:00002010), including | reverse complement strand
TCAAGACCATCAAAATCAGGATCGCCTAATTCAGGATCACCTAATTTTGGTTTTGGCTTGTCCAAATCAAATCCCATTGACCCGTCTGCGGATTCCACTATTCCAGGATTATATGAGGTTAACTGCCCTTCCCAAAAATATATTCCGATTCCTCCAGGATCCATGTCTCTACGAGTGACTATAACTCGCGTCATGTCATCAGATATATAAGTGAATAATCCATCACATCCAGGCCTGCAACCGGTTGTCGATAGCGCAAAATTCCCGATCTCCCTTCCAGATAAATCTAATAAGGTTTCCCCTGCCAAAATATATTTACCGTCTTTGGTAAACATGCCTGAATGGGAAAAAAACGGAACATGCCAAATTTTCTCACCAGTGTAAATGTCAAAAAGGGTTAGAGCGTACTGACCTCCACCACCAGCAACTAAATGTTTACCGTCAGGTGAAAAGTCTAGCCAGCTAACTATATCATCCATGTCTTTGAACAAAACAAGTTCGCCGGTTTCGGTGTCAATAATTGCTAGATCACCGTATTTGCCACCAACGCCAAGAAGATCTCCTTGTTTGGAAAACTTAAAAGCACCTAGATATGGCCAGCTACCATTATAAGTTTTCCAAATTACCGAACCATCAGAAGCTGACAATTTATATGTATATCCATCACCAGAGCCAGCATAAATATATTTATCTGACTCATCAAATAATATTCCTCTTACCTGCCCCCTGATAAAAACACTCCAAATCAACTCTCCAGTTATTAAGTCATAAAGCAAGAATGTTCCTTCGGTTGCACCAACAGCCAGATACTTGTTTGTATTTGATATCTGAACTTCCTTACTTCCCAACTTAGGATGTGTAGTTTCAGTGACTTCTTCGGCTGCTTTTGTCCAAACTTCACTTCCATCAGAAGCATCTAAAACACCAAATTTTCCGCATGCTCCATCGGGAACCGGCCTATTGGCTTTGCCACTACAATTCGAAGTTGTAAACGCTGCATAATTACCGTCGTTTGATAATGATACTCCCCAGCCTTCCCAGCCCATTTTGTAAGACCAAACGAGCTCGCCATCCATAGTAAATAGTGATACTAAGGATTTAGTCTCTTGTTGAGGGTAATCTGAGCTCCAATTTTCCATTCCATTAATAAGCAAAATTTTAGTCCCTGCATCATCCACGTCACCTCTCCAATAACCGACGTCTGGTTCGTTATAATTTAGAAGACGATAGTCAGCTTTAGCTTTTGGAGATACTAGAGTCAATGTTATTTGCTGGCTTGACTCTTTAACAAAGCTCAATGCCCGGGCACGCCTTGTGTCTTCATAAGATGCGCTATCACTCATTAATGAAGTAAGTCCGAAGGAAGGAGTTTGCGCAAAAATTACCCAATCATCTCTATCTGGAAGATTCTGAAAGCTAAACCTGCCGTCATCGCCAGTTTGTGAAATTGTAGTGTCCCAATTACCGCTAGACAAAACAACCTCCATTCCAGAAAGAGGTTCCCCAATTTCATTAACAACTATGCCGCCAAAAGTAATTGGCCCGCTAACACCATCTCCCCTAAGAGGGGTGTCTTTACTGATTGATCTATCGCCTGGCTGCTCCATAACATGACGCTTGGTCTCAACTATTGTGTAGGGCACGGTGATATCCCATGTTTTAGACGAGCCTGTATCTATATGAGAAAATGTCCATCTATAGGTTCTGTCATGGTTTCCTATCTCGTTAGTTTCCCACGGTAAAAATGCTGGAATCTCACCCCATTTCTCATCCATTTTTGTATAGATATATTCACTTTGTCCGGGTTCAAGCCAAAGAAAACTTGGCTCAGGTGTAACAGTCTCGATAACCATGGGATATGGGGCTATTACTTCTGTCCTAAATTCTATGTGTAGTAGCGATGTGCCTGAATTAGTGACTTTAATGCGATGTTTCATAATCTTTTTTAATGGTAATTGGCCTTCTGGCAACGGATAAAAGTCTATTACCAGTGCATCTAATGGATTTGTTTCGGATTCGATCCGGCCCATATCGTCAAATATAGTTACGATTGCCAAAATGGAAATTGTAACCAGCAAAGATGAAATAAACTTAAACATCAAATCATTAAATCTCCACCATTAATATCCAAAGACGCTCCAGTAATGTAAGCAGCGCGGTTAGAGCAAAGAAAAGCGACTAGCTCTGCCACTTCTTCTGGTTCTCCTAAACGACTTATGGGAAACGAATCCGCATATTTTTGTGTTTTCACGGGATCAATTGTATTTCTAACCATCTCTGTATCAATTAAGCCGGGACATACAGAATTGACAGTGATTCCATGACCTGCTTCCTCTTTTGCTAAATGCCGAGTAAATCCCAATATCGCTGCCTTGGCAGATGTATAATGAGCACCACCCACAGTAGATATATTTTTACCAGCAGTAGATGAAAAGTTGACTATTCTACCCCAGTTATTTTTTCGCATTATCTTTAATACAGCCTGTGAAAATAGAAATGTTCCTTTTAAATTAACTGCAACCACCCAATCCCATTCCTTTTCATCGATATCAATTACAGCAGTCGGCCTCAGTACGCCAGCGTTATTGATGAGAATATCGACCTGCCCGAACCGATCCACAGTATCTTTGACAGCTTTTTCAACATCCTCCTTTTTTGTGACATCTCCAGTAACTACCAGTGATTCACTACTATATTCATTTAAAGAGCTTATGGCAGCTTCAGCCTGATCTGGGTTTATATCAAAAACTACAATTTTCGACCCTCCCTGCGCAAGTCGGTCGGCCACTGCTTTCCCCATTCCTTGGCCAGCACCAGTGACAATTGCTACCTTATTAGCGAATTCGTCCTTATAATTTTCCATTTATATTATTCCTAATCTACTAAATTATCTTAAGATTTTTGCCTGCCTTTTGAAATGCGGCAATTGCCTTATCTAATTGCGCTCTGTCATGTGCAGCTGACATTTGCAGCCGTATTCTGGCTTGTCCCTTTGGAACAACAGGAAATGAAAATCCCACACAAAATATTCCCTCATCGTTAACAGCTTTTGCCAGCTCAACATTCTTAATTTCGTCCCCAATCATAACTGGAACAATAGGATGATTTCCTGGGATAATATCAAATCCCAAATTTGTCATTTCTTTTCTAAAATAGGTAGTATTTTCTCGTAATTTGTCTCTTAATTCAGGCTTTTGGTCTATTAAATCAAATGCTTTCATTGACCCCATCACTACAGCAGGTGCTAAGGAATTTGAAAAAAGATAAGGCCTGGATCTTTGTCTAAGGAATTCTATAATTTCTTTTTTGCCTGTAGTAAACCCGCCAGATGCACCACCTAAAGCTTTCCCTAATGTACTAGTAGTTATGTCGATTCTGTTTTGAACACCTAGTTCATCTGCAGTGCCTCGTCCGTTCGGTCCAAAAAATCCCGTTGCATGTGAATCATCAACCATAACTAAGGCATCATACTTTTCAGCCAAATCACAGATGCCTTTTAGTGGCGCGATGTCTCCCTGCATAGAAAAAACCCCATCCGTAGCAATCATCTTGAATCTGCTATCAACTGTTTCTTTCAATCGAGATTCCAGGTCCTCTAAATCTGCATGCTTATACACTTTTCTAGTAGCTTTACACAATCTAATGCCATCAATTATTGAGGCGTGATTCAACTCGTCCGATATGATTGCATCATCTGGCCCTAGTAATGTTTCAAACAGACCAGTATTTGCATCAAAACAAGACGTATACAATATCGTGGCTTCTGTATCCATGAATTTACTAATTTTATTTTCAAGCTCTAAATGTATATCCTGGGTACCACATATAAATCGTACCGAGGCCACTCCAAAACCGTGAGTATCCACCGCGTTTTTTGCGCTATCAATTAGTTCCTGAGAATTCGCTAGGCCTAAATAATTATTAGCGCAAAAGTTAATCATTTCGCCTAAATTAGTTGATATATCTGAACTCTGCGAACTAACAATAGCCTTTTCGCTTTTATATAAGCCGGACTTTTTAATTTGTTCCAATTCCTGAGTTAGTTGTGATTTATAGCGATCGTAAGCTGTCATAAATATTGGGTCCTCCATGAACTCTTGACGGCAAGCAGATTAACTTCGTGTGGATATCATGTCAACTTAAAAAGTTTCTTATGATAAATGTCCATAGTAAAATTTTACATGGTTTCGATTAATTAAATTATTATTTCTTCAAGGATAAATCAATTGTGAAAATACTTTGTCTTGGAGCTAGCTTTACTGGCACCTATATGGCGTCTAATTTTGGTAACGATAATACAATCAAATTCTTAACTCGTCAGCCTTCATTAGTTAAGAACCGAGGGTTCTTTGCGATCGATTCAGTTTCGTCACATGAAATAGACACGCCAGATTTAATTCTCGATACTATCCCTCCTATACAGGAAGAATCAGGGCGATTCTCCCTGCCATATGGAAACATTGTAGATAGATTGATGTCATCAAAGCAAGATGTCATATACATCCATATTTCGTCAACTTCTGTATACCCTTCAAACTTTACTTCCAGCACCGAAATAGATGTTCCCGTCATTGACGAAGATAATCTCGCCAAACCTGACACAAAAAGAGGGGAGTCAAGGCTAAAGTTAGAGGATAAAATACTGAAAAGGTACGATAATAGTCGAATAATACGGGCGGGCGGAATATATGGGCCCGACCGATCATTAATTGGTAGATTTATAGCAGGTGATTTTAGTCGCGTAAGCGCTGAAAATAAAATGGTATCGAGAATTCATGTCAGGGATCTGTGCAGAATTATAATGTCGTTTGGGAAAATTAACCCTGGAGTGAATACAAATATTGTGAACGGCGTGGATACAAAGCCTTCTACCAACCACGAAACATTTTCCTACATAGAAAAGTTGACTCGAGCCCCTTTGCCAGTGAGCTTGCAAACCGAAACGGTATTAGGGCGAAAAATAACCAGTAAATATGCAATGACTCTCCTCAATAATGAATATGTATTCCCAACATTTAAAGAAGGGTTTTTAGACTGTATAAATGATAAGGAATGAATAACTAAATGGTTACGATAGAGCCGGAGTGGACATCAGACTTTGAGCGTTTAGGCCATCTAGCAGATGATCAAATTGATCTTGCAGTGGCATCTATTTTAATTGCCCAGTCCAATTATCCAGAACTAGAAGGGGAATCAGAATTAGATGCGTTGGACTCAATGGCTTCTGTGCTAATGAACAGACTGGAGCAAAGCAAAGATGATTCGCCATTACACTCCATGAATTTAATAAGTGGCTGGCTCTATGAGGAGCTAAATTATAAAGGCAACCACCAAGATTATTATGACCCAAAAAACAGTTATATAAATGATGTTATCGACAACCGTACAGGAATTCCTATAACACTGGCATTAATATACATTGAAGTTGGTAACCGAGCTGGTATTCCATTAGTTGGAATAGGTATGCCTGGGCATTTTTTAGTCGGTCATCTTGGCATAGATGATCATTTCATCGACCCGTTTCATAACGGATCAATAATTTCTAAACAAGAAGCGATCGCTTTATTTAAACGAATAACTGCTAACAGGCGGAATTGGGACAAACAATTCTTGGCTCCGGTTACAAATAGAGAATTTATAATTAGAATGTTACGTAATTTAAAAGCCGCCCACCTTAAACTTAATGATTTGTCACAAACAGTTAAGGTTTTGGATATGTTAGTTGCCATAAACCCAACAGCTATTGAAGAACGTCGAGATCGTGGTTTGTTACACTACCAAATTGGGAATCGTGCGCAGGCTTTGGCAGATTTAAAATTTTTCTCAGACTCCTGTGATCCATCAAATAAAGATAAGATAGTAAATAAGATAATTAACGAGCTCGGAGCTTAAAAATTCCAAATACGAGGTACTAATGGATTGTCCAAGAGATAAAACTGCTCTTGAAACGAAAATAGATCGCGGGATTGAAATAGACCAATGCCCTTCATGTGATGGGAAATGGCTTGATCAGCATGAATTAGACTTGCTAGAAGACACCGTTTTCGTTACAGAATTAAAGAAGGGCACAAGAATGTATGCTATTAGGGAAAGCGATATAAGCTGTGTAAAATGCAATGCCAAAATGGCGACATTTAATTACCGAGCATACAATCTTCCTGTTGACTATTGTACTGACCAACATGGGTTCTGGCTTGATGGCGGGGAAGATAAAGAAATATTAAACCTGATGAAAAAACGGGTTGGTGATTTAAAAAGATCCAAATCTGCTGAGAAGGCTTGGAATAAGAATTTCCTAGGAGTCGCCGGAGGTAAATCTATATTTGAACGTATAAAAGATTTGTTCAAATAATTCCATTTTTAAGCTCGTTTAATTATTGTGTCCAATTAGGTGGGCGTTTCGTTAGAAATGCGGATATGCCTTCCTTTGCGTCGGGATGTTCCAAATGTTTTACCATCTCATCTTGTGCAAATTCGTAGGCTGTCTCAATATTTAATTCGATCTGTTTATAAAAAGCCTGCTTGCCCATAGAAATTACTGCAGGGCTAAGATTCGCAATTTTGTGTGCCAATGAATATGTCTCGTCTTTTAGCTTATCTTTTTGAACCACTCTACTAATTAATCCTAGAGATTTAGCTTCTTTGGCATCAATTGGCTCTCCCGTTAACATCATGTCCAACGCTTTTTTCTTAGGTATTGCTCTTGATAACGCCACACCGGGCATTGTACAAAATAAGCCTATATTTACTCCGGGGGTGGCGAACTGGGATTCAGAAGAAGCAATAGCGATATCACACGTAGCAACTAATTGACAGCCAGCCGCAGTTGCTAGTCCATTCACAGAGGCAATGACAGGCTTTGGAGTCTTGCGGATTTGCTCCATAGTCTTAGCGCATTGCTCAAATAGTTTTAAGTGATCTTCACGAGTTCCATTTTTAATTTCATAAAGATCGTGTCCGGCACTGAAAACTGGTCCTTCAGCTCTAATCACTAAAACACTTAAATTAGGATCACTGGCAAACTTCTCTATTTCAGCACTCAAAGTTATCAGTTTTTCTAACGATAGTGTATTTCTTTTTTCCGAGTGGATCAGACTAAGCACTAACACCGGTGTATCGCGTTCAGACAAGATACCTTTTTGTGATATTGACTTAACCATTACTTTTATTAATTAATCCGTTTCTGTTTATCTTTCCATTCCGCATCTCGTAAAACATACTTTTGTATTTTCCCTGTGGCTGTTTTTGGCAATGGCCCAAAGTCTACATACTTTGGTGCTTTAAAATGAGCAAGTCGTTCCCTGCAAAATTGAATTATCTCTTCGCTTTCTATATTTTTTCCTTCTTTTGTAACCACAAAAGCCTTTGGAACTTCACCCCATTTATCGTCAGGCACACCTATAACAGACACTTCTAAAACGCCTGAATGTTCCATAATTACTTTTTCAACCTGCTGGCTTGATATATTTTCTCCACCCGAAATAATTACATCTTTGGCTCTATCTTGTAATTCTATATACCCATCATCATGCCAAACCGCGAGGTCACCTGAATGAAACCAATCTCCCTCGAATGCCTTTTGCGTGGCTTCTATGTTTTCATGGTAGCCAGTCATAACATTGTTTCCTCTCATTACGACTTCGCCTACTGTAGCTCCGTCACGTGGAACATCCTGCATTTTTTTATCAACGACTTTAAGTCCTGTTTGAGCCACAATATAAGGCACGCCCTGTCTTGATTTCAGTTTGCTTTGTTCGGAGGCGGATAACTTAGACCAAGAATCTTGAATTGCACAGATAGTATGTGGTCCATATGTTTCAGTTAAACCGTATGTGTGGTACAAAGTTGCTCCCATTCCTTCAATACTTCTTATAACCTGTGGTGCAGGAGGAGCGCCGGCAGTCATTATATTCAATCCTACAATTTTTGCTTTCTTTGATTCTTTTGAGGAGTACATACTAGTTAGCACGGTAGGGGCTCCACACATATGTGTAATGGACTCTTTGGAAATTAAATCAAATATTGCTTTTGGGTCCGCTTTTCTCAAACATATATGTGTTCCACCAACAGCAGTCACTCCCCATGTAAAACACCATCCATTACAATGAAACATGGGTAAGGTCCATAAGTACCTAGTTTTCCAATTCATACTACATTCTAAGGCCTCTCCTATTGCTGCTAAATACGCTCCCCTTGCATGATATTCCACACCTTTAGGTAATCCGGTAGTGCCCGAGGTGTAATTGATCGATATCGTGTCTAATTCTGAAGTCAAATCCACATTGCTAATATTAGGTGACTCTTTTGATAGGTATGTTTCATAATCTGTAATAGACAATTGTAGGTCTATTGGGAAGTCGTCTGTAACTTGCACAAATTCCGTAACTGTCTCAAGTTTATCGACTATATCTAAAATCTTTTCAGCAAATTCTGCATCTAGAACAAGCACTTTAACCCTTGAATGGTTCAAAATATATAAGATTTCTCGAGATGAAAGTCTTATATTAATCGCAACCAATATGGCTCCTAGCTTCATTGGGCCATAATGACCTTCAAGCATGGCGGGAATATTTGGACAAAGAAAACCCACTCTATCTCCGGCGCTCACTCCACTTCGACTTAAGGCATTTGCCAATTGATTCACTCGATCTCCGAATTCAGAATATGTATACCGGTGTTGTTTATATATGACAGCTTCTTTGTCCGGATAAACAGAAGAACTTCTGTCTAAAAATGAAACGGGGTTCAGTTGGTCATAAGAGACTGATTTAATCATCGATCATGCTCCCTTTTTAAAATTATATTTTGTATGGTCAAAGCATCTCGAACGGTTCGATAACACTATAGCACCAAGGGTCAATACATCGCTTCAACCATTCACAAAACTTAAAAATAATCAGATTCTTATTGAGATTTGCGATATAATAAGTTTTTAAACACATTAAAGCTAATGTTCGGCATAAAAATCCACGCCATTTACTTAAGATGACTTTATATTTTTCACGATTTGTACTTTTCTGCGCTGATGCAGTAAATGATTTTATGTATAAAAACTGCCCTTATGTAGCAGGGGCTATCGCTTTTTATACAATGTTTAGCCTTTTCCCATTATTTTTAGGCGTTGTATCCATACTTGGATTTGCACTTGGTCCTGAGGCTGAGCAGTCTGACTTAGTTCAACAAATTGCAGATGTTGTACCTATTTCCAAAGAATTTATTAAAAACACCTTGGGCGATGTCGTCAACGCTAGGGCAATTACCGGTGTTTTTGGCATATTAGGTGTCATTTGGGCTAGTACAGCAGCATTTGGAGCAATACGTAAAGGCATAAATAATGCATGGGGTATCAGAAAAACGAGACCATTCTTAAGAGAACGATTTATGGATCTTTCTCTTGTTATCGGCGGAGGCACCCTAGTAGTAGTGCTTCTTTTTATAACTCCTGTATTCAGCCTAATGAAGGAATTCACTAGCCTCATTGCGCCAAATTCATTTTTACAAAATGGCATCTTATGGGACCTTGCTACCAACCTTGTATCCCCTATCATTTCATTTATTATTTTCACGCTTATTTACTACTTCATTCCAAACACTAATATTCGAATTCAAAATGTCTGGCCGACTGCACTCGGAGTAGCTATAGCTTTTTGGATAGAAAATGCTGTATTTGTTTGGTGGGTACAAACTTTTCCAATCCATAATGCTGTTTATGGACCCGTAGGAGCAATATTGGCACTTTTAACTTGGGTGTATATATCTGCAACTATTTTGCTGTTTGGAGCATTATTATGCTCTAGGTACTCCTCTTACACGACGTGCTATGAAAGCATAAGCACAGTCAATAAGACAGGCCTCAAATTAGTCCTTTCCTCTGTTACGCGTGTCAGATTGAGAAATATTAAAGATCCTTCTGCACTTTTTACCATTTAAATACTCCTTATAAATGTAACCAAGACTGAGTTGACCGATCTAGCAAGAAATCTATGTTGCGAATTTTTACACAGTCTGTAAGTATATTCATATGCAAATCGGGCAATTCGAAATATCTGAACCGGTTCCAGAACTTAAAAACACTATAGCTTTTGCAATGTTAAAGCCCTGGATTGATGTGGGAAGAGTGGGCAGCTTAGCACTAAATAAGCTTGAAAGCCATTTTGAAGCCAAAGAATTAACCAGTCTATCTACACCGGGAATGTATTTTGATTTCACTAGATACAGACCTCGGCTGGTCATGTCAGGAAATGAGAGAATACTTTCAGTTCCCAACACAATAATCCGATATGCACATGATTATGAAAATGATCGATCTATGCTGTTTTTGCATATACGAGAACCTCATATGGCTGGAGAGGATTATGCATCATCAATTTCTGAATTGCTCACTCATTTTAAAGTAAAAGAATATTGTCGGATCGGTGGAATGTATGATTCCGTGCCTCACTCAAGAAAACTCATTGTTACCGGAAGCTTAACTGACGAACAATATATCTTGGCGGGGGAATTAATAACCTCTAGATCAAGTAAGTACACTGGCCCTACTAGCATTGTAAATCTTGTCGGCGAGCAAATAGCTGCGCAAAACTGTAATGTGACTAGCTTGATGGTTCACATGCCACAATATGCCAAATTGGAACACGACCAAATGGGCGTATCACGTCTTCTCGAATGTATATGTGCAATACACAATATCGATAATTCACTAGCTGAAAACTCTCTAGGAGAAGGTCAATACAAAGAAATTGACAAGGCGGTGGCTGAAAACCCGGAAATCCAATTGTTAATCAAACAACTTGAGGCTTATTACGATCGCAGGCATGATCCGAATGGGAATGCAACCAGCTCAGAACAATCAAACCTATCGCCTGAAATTGAGAGTTTTTTGAATGAAATGGGAGAGCAATTTAACCAAAAGTAGGCTGCTATAACACTACTTCTATTATTTATTTAAAGCCTGTTTAGCATTTTCAGTTATTTCAAAGCGACGCGGTCGCCTGTTTGGATTTGGCTCTGTAACACCCATCTCAAGCAATATTGGCAAAATATACTTTACGAATCGCTGTCCAACTGCACCACTAGTCCCGTTTGCCAGCGGGTGGTCAGGGTATATATTTTTCACAACATCTCTGCAGTCTGTGCTTTTAAATAGCCCTAGAGGCATCTTGTCAACAATCTCTGTCGCTATTTCCTTATCTTTGGAAGGATCGGCTTTCGACTTAGCATTGCTCGGAGATCGTGCCGTTGTGTCATATGTTTTTGGTTCCAAAGTTTTTTCAGGTTTAGTGTTCGTTCTGGGGGTTTCTGTTCTGGTGTCAGATTTAGTATAAGCACTGTCACCATCTGATATGGATGGCTTATCAGTTACATTGCTTGCATGATCATTATTTGCCTGAAATGATTTACTCGAGCCTCTATTTGGGTTCCTATTTGCATATGATCGCGTCTTGTGCGAAGAACCCGAAGAACCCCTGGAACTATTGCGATCCGAATAACCTGAACTATCCTGCGACGAACTTCTGCTAGAGCTACGATTCGAGTAAGGCCTGTTACCTTGAGATGGCCCCCTGCCTGATGATCGACTAGAGTAGCTTGTTTGCCCAGTTTTAACAACGAAATTATGTTCATTTGGAAAATAACGACGAATATTTAAAGATTTAGTACCTCTTCTGTCAGTCAAAACCCAAAGAAATGGCGGGTTGGCTTTTGCTTCTTCCGGTGCTTCTTCTCGAATTTTGACGTACAGGGACATAAAGTCACTATCATCACTAAAAACGGCAACACTTTTTACTCGGCGCCTAACAAAATCAGCAATTACATCACTGGCAATGGCTATATCAGCAGAGTTTTTTGAAAGGTGGCCGCTGAATCTTTGAACACCCCTAACCCTAATTTCTGATTTACGAAATTGGGTTATAGCCCACATACGCCATAACTCAACCTGGTCACCCGGAACATATAAAGTCACCAAACTAGGTCGAGGAAAACTATCAGGCCACTGATCAAGTAAAGCTGAAATCAGGCTTTTAGCATCTTCTTGAAGATTTTCTATATCTATATATAAGCCCGAGCCGCTAGATAAACTGTATTTTTTTGTAAATATATTTGTAATTAAGTTCAATTTTCATCTCAGGATACTAGATTGCAAATTCAACCTAATACCTTTATTCAATATTTTATTTTATACGTTAAAGAGCATTAAAAGAATTCATTGATACGCCTTTTTTATGCGCAAACATGAAATTGGATTACTTTTGTGGAGTTATTTTGTATCGTTTAGGCTGGAACCAGCAATTATCTCAAGGTTTTTTGCCCATTCCAAAGATGTATATTTAGTTTCACCCAAAGGTTTCAGTTTTTTAACTTTAAGCACTCCGCCGTTACATGAAATTAACATTCCTTCTTCAGTAACTTGTATAACTTGCCCTGGGGAAACTCGATTAACAACAGAAACTATGGTGGAGCCATATAAGCATAACTCACGCCCATTAAAGTAGGTCCTGGCACCGGGTGATGGGTCACTACCCCGAATTAAATCATGTATCAAATCTACTCGCTGATTCCAATCTATAACTACATCTTTGGCCTTACACCATCCTTCGTAAGTAGCTTTAGAGTGATCTTGTTCGATGCTTGGAGCAATCCCATTACGAACCATTTCTACACATTTAATTAACGCGCTGACACCTTGTGGAAACAACTTCTTGAAATATAATGATCCAGTGCTATCGTTAGGTCCGATGTCGACAATTTCTTGATATAGAATCGGGCCCGTGTCTAAATCTCCATCAGGCCAAAATATTGTGAATCCAGTTTGCTTATCACCTTTTATTATCGCCCAGTTAATCGAACTCGGACCTCTATGTTTTGGCAGTAATGAAGGGTGGTATTGTATGGTTCCTTTTGTCGGAGCATCTAAGATCTGGTCAGGCACTATATCTACAACGTAAGCCATAATACACAGATCACTAGATAGCGATTTAAAAGTTTCTATACATTCGCTGTCTCTCATTCTAGAAAACTGAAAAACGGGTATGTTATTTGCCTGCGCAGTAACTTTCATCGGATCGGGAGGCTTGTTTTCTGACTCGGGAGGGCAAAACACTCCCACTATATTTTCGTCTTTGTTTACCAAAGCCTGCAGCACTGACTCACCGAAAGCTGACTGGCCGATAATTGCAATTCTCACAAAATACCCCTCCCAGCCTGTATATCTGCCAAGTATATTCTAATTAAAGTATTAATAAAATATAATTCAACATCTCTAGCAATGTAATCAGCAGATTAGAAAAAAGTTTTTATGCCTTATGGGGTTTATCGATATTGAATAAACAAAATGTTGAAATTTATGATTATGCCACTGAATTAATAGACAAACCAAGAGCTCACCTGAAACTATGTTTGTCACAAGATGAAGACGGCTTAAAAATTACTCACGACAATAACGTTATAATGATATTTAACTTAACTCATCGTGGCATGCTAGCAGCAGGGTTTGTAGCAAAAGCACTAGGGGTAGATGTCCCGCCTTTAGGAGAATCTATTCTTTCTAGGGTATCGACTGGCGTTTTATTCAGAGCCACCTCTATTGCCCAGCTTGATTATTCTAATGAAGCGTCTTTTCAGCTGTTGGCACGCTGGTTAGAGGAAGCTGACTCACAGCGCGGTAATATTACAAAATAGCTATTGTTTTTAAATAGACTTATGTCGATCGTGTCATATAATTCGAATTACGAAATTCTATAGTGTAGACATTTTTTTGAAATACTCAGAGCTTAAACCAGATCAGATTATATCGAACCAACAATTTAATTTAGATAAAGCCTTTGTTGTAGATTACCTTCAATCAACAACTGATAAGTCAACTGAGGAAAGCCAGGACTTTGCACCACCGATGTCTTTAGCAGCTCTTGCTGTTAGGGCAGCCATAACTGATCTACAAATCCCTGGCGGCACACTGCATCTAACACAAGAGGTTGAGTTTTTTGGGCCTTTCCGAATCGGCGAAACTATCTCCTGCACAGCAAAATTGTTGCAAAACTCTGTAAGAGCTGGAATGCGTATCTTGATTATAGGGTTATCGATCGAAAATAATACCGGGTCGCAAATTATGTCTGGTAAAAGCACAATCACTGTACCAATTTAGATTATGAGTAACATTTCTTTGAAAAAAAACCAGGAATTAACGCCGATTGTAATGAAAATTACACAGGCCCGCATTGATGATTATGCGAAAGCTTCTGGTGATTTTAACCCTATCCACATCGATCAAGAATTTGCAACTAAGTCGCATTTTGGAAGAACGATAGCACACGGCATGTTAATTGCAGCTGTTGTTTCCGATCTAATGTCAGAAAATTTCTCTGATTCATGGGCAGAATCTGGAAAATTAAAAGTCAGATTTCGAGCACCTGTTTATGCTGAAGAAATAGTAACAGCAAAAGGGCATATTAAAAATGTGGACCAGTATGATGACGGACAGACCAAAATTACATGTGATATTCAGGTTGCGAAGAAATCACCAGATCCCAATGGTCCTAATGAAGAATTAGTAATTACAGGTCAAGCATCTTTAGTTGGAAACTTATGATGGGATTTTCGAGGATTTCGGATAAACTAATTCAGTTGAGTTATTTATGAACAAAAAGATTACAATCACGTTAGATGCAATGGGAGGCGATTACGGCCCCCAAGAAACCATTGCCGGTGCAGTACAGGCTGCGGGCACCCACGACGTTGCCATCCAGCTAGTTGGAGATAAAGATGCAATTAACGCAGCTCTTTTAAATTATCCTGAATCAAAGTCCTTGGAGATTGTCGTTATCCCCTCTGAAGGTGTCATTTATGAAAACGAACAACCGGCTAAAGCCCTCAGGCAAAAACAAAAAGCCTCAATCGTTGTTGCTACGCAGTTAGTAGCTTCAGGCAAGTCAGACGCTTGTGTATCAATGGGATCTACTGGCGCTTCAATGGCTGCGAGCGCAGTTATTTTCGGATTAATGGAAGGTATAACCCGCCCGGCATTGGGCGGGCCAATCATTGGACTAGCCCCACAAACCATCATTATCGACGTTGGGACCAATGTAGATTGCAAGCCAGAACAACTTTTATCTTTTGCAATAATTGGAGAGGTTTTTGCTAATCGGTTTTGGAATATTAAAGAACCTAAAATTGGCATACTAAGCGTGGGGTCAGAGATTGGCAAAGGTAATAAACAAGTAAAAGAAACCAGCGAACTATTATCCACAAGTGGCTTGAATTTCGTTGGTAATGTTGAAGGCAGCGATTTGCCAACTGGATCTGTAAATGTAGTGGTTTGTGACGGGTTTGTAGGTAATATTGTAATGAAATTAACTGAGGGGTTAGGATCGGAAATATCAAAATATCTAACAGAATCATTTAAAGACTCTTTGGATTCTGATACTACTGATGCTTTAACTAAGAAAATTTTTCAGGTTACAAACCCAGCAGCAGCTTATGGTGCTGGGCCATTATTAGGCGTAAATGGAATATCATTTGTGGGTCACGGCAAATCGAAACAAGATGAAATAGCCGGAGCAATAGCTACTGCAAAACGTGCAGTTGAAGTCGACTTTATCAATCAAATACAAAAAAGACTCTCTAAAACACTCTCTACCCTCACAGCAAACGGGAAAAATGAAAGATAATAGTGACATGAAAGATAAATATGCATTAGTAACTGGCGCGGCGAAAGGGATAGGCAAATCAAGTGCATTACACTTGGCAAAAATGGGCATAAATGTTGCGATTAATTATCGTTCATCTGAAAAAGAAGCAGAGGTTTTATGTAAAGAGATTGAGGCTTTAGGAGTAAAAAGCTTGATTGTTAAGGCTGATGTTGGCGATCTTAATGAAGTGAAAAACATGGCTAAAGCTGTGCTTAAAGATTTCCCAAGAATTGACATCCTTGTAAATAATGCAGGAATAATTGACGACACCTTAATAGTTAGGATGAAAGATGAAAACTGGAAACCTGTAATCGATACCAATTTAAACGGGACTTTTTACTGCACGAGAGAATTTATTCGAGGAATGATGACTAATAGATGGGGCAGAATTATTAATATCGGATCTATAGTTGGATCAAGGGGTAATCCCGGACAGACAAACTATTCCGCTAGTAAAGCGGGTGTTATTGGATTTACTAAATCATTAGCAAAGGAATTGGCCCCAAGAAATATTACAGCCAACGTAATTGAGCCTGGTTACATCGATACGGATACAGTAGCCGTACTTGGAGAAGAATTCAAAGAAGTTATTAGAAGCAGAATTCCGATGGGAGAATTAGGGAAACCCGATGATTTAGGCCCATTGGTTGCATTTATTGCTTCTGATAACGCCAGATATATGACCGGACAAGTTATTTGCGTCGATGGCGGTTTAGCAGTATAAACACAATTGTTTGTAATTATTTAGTTAGACACTAGAGATTAAAGGAGCCAGATTATAAAAGCTAACAAAACATTAAATGGCAAGGTGGCTTTAATTACCGGTGGCTCAAGGGGGATAGGCAAGGTAATTGCCTTGGATCTCGCTAGTCGGGGTGCCAACATAGCATTTAACTATCTTAGAAGTTATGATTCTGCCGCTGAAACAGAACAGGAGATCAAAAAGCTAGGAGTGGATTGCCTTAGTGTAAAAGCACACGTGGGAAATCCAGATAAGATAAAAGATCTATTTGAACAAGTTAAAAAAAAATACGGCAGTTTAGATATATTGGTAAACAATGCTGCTACAGGTATCCAGCGTAGCGCAATGGACCTAGAAACAAAGCATTGGGACTGGACCATGTCAGTTAATGCAAGAGGCCCTTGGCTGTGCTCCATAGAGGCTGCTAGATTGATGACCAAAGGCGGGTGCATCATCAATATATCGAGCTTAGGATCGCATAGAGTTTTGCCATATTATTTTTCAGTTGGTACTTCTAAAGCCACCTTAGAAGCGATGACCAAATACCTTGCAGTCGAGCTTGCCCCTCTAAAGATTCGAGTTAATGCAGTCTCAGGAGGTTACGTAGAAACCGATGCATTTGATTCATTCCCAAACAAAGACGATATGGTTGCTGCGGCTGAAAGTACGGTAACCACTAGAGTACTTGACCCACAAGACTTAGCTAACTCAGTGGCATTTCTATGTAGTGATGAAGCAGAAATGATAAGGGGCCATGTTTTGGTAGTTGATGGTGGAGTAACACTAACGGGATGATCACAGATATCAATCATTCTGGAATTGTTGTTCCTGATCTAGGGGTCGCTATTAAGTTTTATACAGAAATTATGAGACTAGAACTAATCGATATACGTGAAAGGGACGGAATGGGCATATCTCAAGTTTTAGGATATGAAAATACTCATATAAAAGTAGCTGACGTAAGTACTCCGACCGGGCAAATAATTGAATTAATTGAATACATTAATCCAAAACCACAAAATGCCAAATCAAGCGAGAGGGCAGAATTAACTGCTTCGCACATAGCTTTTAACGTAACAAACATGCAAGAAGTTTACGAATTTTTAATTAAAAGTGGCGGGGTTTCTTTAAATCCGCCGATTGAAATCACAGAAGGGAAGTCAGTTTGTTATCTACAAGACCCGTTCGGAAATTGGTTGGAACTAATTGAAATGTCGTGAGGTTTTACTCTAATCTTATTGATTTTTAGACACTTTGGCAGTAACTCTTTGTGATCCTATTGTTACCTCATCCAAGTTTGAATTTCTTGCCAGATACCCAAGACCCACGAAGTTCTGATGTGTTTTCTGTGCACAACTCGTTACTTCTCCAATCTTTTGGTCGCCTGAAAAGATATCGTCGCCCTTTTTGATTCCCGGTTTATTCCAATTTAATCTGATTAACTGACGCTTTACTTTGTCATACGTGTTCAATCGTGCAACCACCTCTTGACCAACATAGCATCCTTTGTCAAAACTTATAGCATGAGATAAACCTGCTTCGATCGGGTTAAATCTTTCGGTCAATTCGGAGCCAAATACAGGAATGCCCTTTTCTATGCGAAAAATCTCTAAAGCTTTAGTTCCCACGAACGGCAATCCCAAACCCGTCAAATTAGAATGAATGGATTTACTGGAGTTCATTGCTAAGATTTCGTAGGTAGGGATCTTTACTCGATCGGTTCTGATAATAATAACTTCTTCGTTACTAACACTAATCTGCTTTGCTTGATTTATATCTGGAACATGAGATTCATCCTGTAGCAAAGATATAATTTTTGTTGATGCCTCATCACCAAATAGTTGGTAAAGTTCCGTTTCAGCGGTACAGTCTTCTAGCTTCACATCTTCATCGAATGAAAAAAAATCGATCGAATCCATAACACTATCCTTAGCTTCTAACGCTGTAAAAACCAGTAGTCTATCGCCAAGATTAGTCACTGTCAGAAAGTCGATAATTCTTCCCTTATTAGTGGTTTGAACCGTGAAGGAAACTTCATTTTTTTTAACGTCAGCGAGCTGTTGTGTAGAAATACGATTTAATAAATCTAATGCATCTTTTCCATGAATCCAGAATCGCCCCGTGTTGGTTGCATAAGCTAAGGCTGCTTCGTTTGATAACGTCACATAATCTTGTTCTACAGAGACGTAGAATTGAGGCATGCCGCTAGTTTTAGTAGTCAAATTAACTAGCCTGTAGTTTTATTAGATACTTTGATTAACATAATCAGGCCTCGATTTTTAAACTCCAAATGATGTTCCACACCCACATGTTGTTTTAGCATTTGGGTTATTAAACACGAATCCTTTTCCATTTAGTCCTGACGAGTAATCTAACATCGTGCCTGCCAAAAATACGTAGGACTTTTTTGGAACGTGTAGCTTTATACCTAGTTGCTCTATAGTTTTATCATCTTCCTCAGGTCCATCTACCAAATCCAAAATATACGTTAATCCTGAACACCCTCCTCCTTTAACTGCTACTCGCAAATCAGCTGTCGGTTTACCCGCCTTAGATGCAAATTCTCTAACGTGCTCAGCGGCATTTTCAGATATTGTTATAGTGAGTGGTGGCCTGGGTTTTCTTTCGGTGGTCGTCACATTAAACCTTTCATTAATAGGCGTAAATTTACTTGCTCTGATATTAATTTTAGAAAGACCTGGCTGTTAGGTCAACGTTTACGGAGATAAGTTTAATATGTTTCAATGTTTTGAACAAAGCAAAACTAGTGAAAACTACAAAAGGGGGATATATGTCTGTCAGAATAGGTATAGGTATGTTTGGTTGGCCATTTGGCGAACAACAAGGACCTCAGCGCCTCTGGGATTGGGTTGACCAAGCTGAAAATTCCGATGTCGACTCAATTTGGCTGACCGACAGAATAGTTTCAACAAAACTCAATCTTGAGCCTATTGTGGCCTTATCGTTTATAGCAGCCAGAACCCAAAAAATATTAATTGGTACTAGCGTTCTGGCTTTACCATTACGAAACCCTACAATTCTAGCAAAAGAAATAGCCACTCTCGATTACCTGTCAGGAGGTAGGGTGTTACCCGCTATAGGGCTTGGGACAGAGCAACATAGCGAGTATGAAGCCTGCGGTGTGAATAGGAAAGACCGCGCATCACGAGCCGACGAAATGCTGTTTATCATGAGAAAGTTATGGTCTTGCCAAGAATTCAATTTTAAAGGAAACCATTTTAGTTTAAATAAAGTTGCTATCCAGCCCAAGCCTGTTAGGCCAGAATTACCTCCCATTTGGGTTGGAGGGCGTAGCAAAGCAGCCCTGCGAAGAGTGGCCACACTTGGAGACGGCTGGCTAGCATCTCAGGTTACTCCTGAGGAAATCGCCAAGGGTAAACATGATATCGAACAAACAGCAATGCTCATGAACCGGAGTGTAGACACAGATCACTATGGTGTAATTTTAAATTTTGCTTTAGCCCAAACAAGTAAAGCGGCTAAAGAGATCGCTCAACCTTATATGCTCCCAGGCAAGCAAAGGCAGGATGTAAACGAGAAAGATATAAATGCTGTTGGCACTGCAGTTGAGATTGTAGAATTAATTGACAGATTTGTTGATGCAGGAGCGACGAAGTTCGTTATTAGGCCAACCTGCCCTCCAGACAAAATGTCAGAACAATTATCACTCCTGACCGAACATATAATTCCACACTATCATAATTGAGTTGCAGACTAAGAGTTTTGAAGTTTTGTTCCTTTATCACCATTTAAAAACTCAGCCCAAGTTTCGTAAACAGCGGCAGAAGGGTCTCTCGCCCCAACAGTTGAACTAAATCCACCGTCAACGGCTATAGTCTGCCCCGTGATATAGCTACTAGCATCCGAGGCCAGCAACAAAAGAATTCCGCTTAACTCTTCCGGATTGCCGAATCGACCTAATGGTATCTGTGATTTGACATGTTCTGTCACAGCAGGATTGTTTCTTACAAATGTAGACATCTCACTAGGAAAGTACCCTGGGGCAATACAGTTTACCCGGACCCCCCTGTCTGACCAATTAGCTGCCAAGTTCTGAGTAAGATTTATAATTCCTGCTTTGGCAGCTGAATAACCGGGTGAAAGCATTCCCTTAGACCCGCCCAGACCAGCTATAGAGGCGATATTTATTATGGAACCCCCTTTACCACTTGATAACATATAAATCCCCGCAGCTTTGGAACAATTCCATGAACCTACCAAATTTACCTTGATCGTCATTTCAAAGTCATTGCTCTCTATTCTTTCAGCAAATGGAGTGCCTTCAGAATCAATACCCGCATTATTAACTAATATATCGAGTCGATTAAATATTCGATTAACCTCTTGAAACATTCGATCAACATCATCTTGAACTGTAACATCAGCCCTAACTGGAATTACCCTGTGGCCGGACGAGTCTAACTTCTTTGCCATTTGCTGTAATTCCTTTTCTCGGCGAGCGCAAATCACTACATTAGCTCCATTATTTAATAGTGCCTCAGTAAAACTTATGCCTAAACCTGATGAACATCCTGTAACAACGGCTACTTTTCCTTGAAGGTCAAACTGGTTAGCAAGATTCAGCATTCCTGTTCTCCTTGATCTAATTTCAGTAATATATGTGAATTGATATTAAGTTAAGATCGCAACAAAAAAAAGCAGAATTATGAAAAAAGTAAATTTTCCAATATTAGTGAATCTCAAATGATCGCAGATCTAACAGGCAAAAATGCGCTTATAACAGGTGCTGCGAGTGGCTTAGGTAAAGGCATTGCTAAAGTGCTTGCCCAACAGGGTGCATTAATTATTGTTGCTGATATTGACGGAGAAGAGGCAAAGCTTGCAGCAAACGAATTTATAAACCTCGGATATCAAGCAATAAGCGTGCAAATGGACGTTACAAGCATAGATTCGGTTGATAAAGCAGTATCAAAAGCAATGAATCAAATTGGACACATTGACAAGCTTGTTAATAATGCTGGGGTAATTGGAGCTCCAGGTTGGCACGAAAGACTAGAAGTCACTGAAGAGGATTGGGATTTCACATTCAATGTAAATGTAAAAGGAATCGTACATGTCACAGACCGAATACAGGATGACATGATTAATGGTGCTCACGGCTCCATTGTAAATATCGCATCTGTAGCAGGGAAAATGGGTAATCCAGACAGGCCAAATTACAATGCTTCCAAGGCCGCTGCCATTAGCTACACTAAGTCGTCAGCACTTAAGTTGTCAAAGTTCAACATCAATGTAAATTGCATATGTCCTGGTAATATCTGGACTCCTATGTGGGACAAGATTTCGATGCGGCAGTTTAATTTCGGGTCTGAAATCTTTTCCGAATTTTCCGATATTAAAAATAACCGAGAATTATTCCAAAGGGTAACAGAACTATCCACGCCACTTAAGCGAGATCAATCCGCTGAGGACGTAGGTTATGCTGCAGCATTTTTACTATCAGATTCAGCAAAAAATATAACCGGACAGGCTATTAATGTTGATGGTGGCCGAGTGATGGGTTAAGTGTCTAAAAGCTTAGATACCCATTACATGATAGCCAGAATCAACGTGTATAACCTCACCAGTAACTCCTGATGAAAGGTCAGAACACAGATATAGCGCCGTTTTCGCCACATCCTCTGTTGTAATGTTTTTGCCAAGAGGTGATCTTTCCGCAGCAGCTTGCTTCATAACGGTATATCCAGAAATAACTCTGGACGATAAAGTATCCACAGGACCAGCCGAAATTGCATTAACCCTGATATTTTGTGATCCCATATCATGCGCTAATTGTCGAACTTCATTTTCGAGTGCCGCTTTAGCAGTGCTCATTACGTTGTAACCCGGGAAAACTTTCTCCGCTGCCTGAAAACTCATGGTCAAAATGTTTCCACCATCTTTCATGTGTTGAGCAGCATATTTAGTGATTGGAATTAATGAATACGAACTTATCTCGAGCGCTAAGTTAAAGCCCTCTCTGCTCGTTTCAACAAAGCGTCCTCCAAGATCTTCTCTATTAGCAAATGCTATTGAATGCACCACTATATCAATCTTTCCTAGATTTTTAGATATTTCATTAAACGCCTTCTCTACATTAGAATCTTGCCCGACATCACATTCAACCAAAACAGGGTCATTCCAATCGGCAGTTAATTTATCCAGTGATTTTTTTAGCCGTTCGTTTTGATAAGAAAGCGCCACAGTCGCTCCTGCACTTTTTAAAATACTCGTGATAGACCAAGCGATCGAGCGATGATTTGCCACTCCAAAGACGACAGCTACTTTGTTAGATAAGTCAATTGTGTTCATACAATGCATTGTAGGGAGGTGTCCAATCAACTATCAAGTCCTTACAATGCATTATATGAGTTTATCTAGAGTAGCAATCGCAATGGATATCGGCGGAACCAATCTAAGATATGCCGTTGTGGATGAAAATGCAAAGATATTAGCTAAGGGCGTACAACAAACTTCTGAGTCTGATGGCAAAGAGGCTGTCGTAGCGCGAATTCTTGATTCTGCTAAAACAGCAGTGTCCTGGGCTGAGACCAAACCAATAGCAATTGGGTTAGCTTGTGCTAGTCCAGTGAATCCTATTACAGGGGTAATGCAAATGCCTCCAAATATACTTAGTTTGCAAGGATATTCTCCAATCAAAGATTTACAGGAAAACCTAGGGTTACCTGTGGTTGTTGCAAATGATGCAACATTAGCAGCTTTAGCTGAATATAAATTTGGCCTAAAGAAATCTGTTGCCAATATGGTTTATTTAACACTTAGTACCGGAGTTGGGGGAGGCCAGATCATAGATGGGAAAATGCATAACGGGTCAAGAGGCTTTGCAGCAGAATGGGGACACCTCACGCTAGATTTTAACGGCTATAAATGCAATTGTGGCAGTACTGGCTGTTTCGAAACATATTGTTCAGGCCCTTCTATTATAAGAATTGCTGAAACAATGCTGTCAGAAACATCTGTAGAATCAACTTTAAATCAACATTTAGAAAATCTAACACCGCTAAAGATAGCATCAGCTGCAAGACAAGGAGATCGGTTTTCTATAGAGCTCTGGGATAAGATTGGTAGCTATTTAGGCGTTGCATTGTCTGTGATCCTAAACACATTGGACCCAGAAGTAATTGTAATAGGAGGAGGAGTTTCATCAGCATTAGATCTAATGATGAAGGCAGCTGATCAAGAGATTAAAACGCGTGCGCTTTACCCATACGACAACGACATACCCGTTGTGTCTGCTAAATTGGGTGATGAGGCTGGTTTAATAGGGGCTGCTGCACTAGCATTTGATAATATCAACTAACTGATACTTGTTATAAGGCTACTAACATTTATAAAATAGTATTTTCTATCGGGGTGTGGCGCAGCGGTAGCGCGCCTGTTTTGGGAACAGGAGGTCGCTGGTTCAATCCCAGTCACCCCGACCAACATTTTTAAATCAAGCCAGCTTTACGAACTTCAAGCAGTGATTCTTTGATTGCATTGATTGCTATATCAATATCCTCGGGAGTGTGTTCCGCAGAAATATAGCCAATATGCATCGGAGACATTATTACGCCTCTATCAAGTAAATTTAAGCAAAACAGATCGTCTGCTTCCTTAAGAGTGTATTTATTTATCTCCCTCACTGATTTAATTGTTCCGCCGGGCTGCATTCTAAAATAAAACAACGACAGCGCTGAAGACATAACACCGGGTATTTCTTCTCGTTGACAGAATTCATTTACTTCTTCTGCCAACCTAGTTCCATTTTTAGAAAGACTTTGATAAATCTCTGGATGATCACGCATATAAGTTACAACTGCTTTTCCCGCTGCCATAGTTAAGGGATTGCCGCTAAAAGTACCAGCTGTAAACACGCTAGGTTCATGAGATACACCAGCAGAAACATCATCATATATATCAAACTGTCTTGTAAATACTTCCATAATATCGGCTCTCCCTGCCACAACACCGAGGGGCAGTCCTCCACCTGGAGCCTTGCCAAATATTGCCAAGTCCGGCTTGAGCCCAAAGAACTCCTGTGCACCGCCGAACGCGAGCCTAAAGCCTGTGATTACTTCATCAAAAAGACATAAAACCCCGGCTTCTTTACAAACTTTTACAAGTTCAGTTAAAAAGTCTGCCACATCTAACCTGGGATTAGAACCTTGAACTGGCTCAATCATAACTAATGCTAATTCATCGGCATGTTTTCTAATTAAATCAAAAGCCTTATCATTTAAATAAGGAAGCATCTTTACGGTACTTTGGGTTTCTTCCGGAATGCCTTGTCCCATAGAATAAAAGTCCGGTTCATCTATATTGCTATCGGGAACTACTTTGGCAAGAACATAATCATGGGCACCATGAAAGCCTCCCTCAAACATAGCGATCTTAGTTTTACCAGTAAAGGATCTGGCCGCCCTAATAGCAAACATACTGGCTTCTGTACCACTATTACAGAAAATGACTTTCTCTGCACATGGAATTGATTCAACAAGTAGCCTGGCAAATGGTTCCTGATACGGGTTCTGCAGTCCAAACTGCACCCCTTTATCAACCGCCGTCTTAAGGGCAGTTGTTACTACCTTGGGTGCATTACCGAGAACATGGGGCCCGAACCCTCCTACCAAATCAATATATTCATTCCCATCAACATCAGTCAATTTCGATCCCTTACCAGAATGAATGTAAATAGGGTAAGGCATTGTAACCGTATCAACTATCTCTTGAGCTAGAACCTCTCCGGTTTTTGAATACATGTCACTAGATTTTGGGGTTTTTGCTTCAATATTATGCATTACTTTAGACATAATTAAATTAACCTCGATTTCCTCTTAAAGACATCAATTCTTAACTTGGCATCTATTTATACTGGAGGTCATTATAGTTTAATTGTCCAATAATAAAAAATAGGGCCCACGGAGTTAAACCCGTGGGCCCTATTT
>CEUY01018974.1_pt1 | contig 25446 bp, 22 predicted proteins | sample 361481 | NCBI WGS metagenome assembly CEUY01 (sample SAMEA2622737, study PRJEB7988) | marine metagenome | isolation source: saline water (ENVO:00002010), including | reverse complement strand
ATTGTTATAGACGGGAAGATATAGTCACAGATGTGCCCTACATATAAACAAGAAGTAGTCGGGTCAAAAGGTGTTGTAGCATCCAACCATCCCCTGGCTTCTCTTGCGGGAATAGAAATGCTCGCCGGCGGCGGAAACGCGATAGACGCGGCAATAGCAACGATGTTCGCACTCTCAGTTGTGGAACCAATGATGGTGGGTATAACTGGTGCTGGTTTTATCAACTATTACAACTCTAGAGATAAATCATCTGTAACAATTGACAATTATTGCACCGCCCCTTTGGCGGCAACAGAAGACATGTTCACACCTGTCTCAAATGAGTGGCCTGACTATATGGAAACACTAAATGAGGAAAACAGGTATGGCTACCTATCAGTAGGAGTTCCTGCAGCACTTCAAGCTTGGTGTCATGTAGAAGAAAAATACGGAGTACTAGGAATCGAAAGAGTTATTAGACCAGCAATAAGGTTCGCCAAAGAAGGTTTTGCAGTCAGTGATTACCTTTCCGGAATCGTGGCAAATAACAAGGAAATCCTATCGACATACCCTGCGAGCAAATCATTGTTTGTAAACAAAGGGATACCTTTGAAATCAGGAGACATGCTTTCGAATCGTGATTACGCAAAAACCCTTGAAGACATCGCTCACCATGGAATGGCTACCCTCACAGAGGGGTCACTAGGTAACGCAATAGCCAAAGATATGAAATCCAATAATGGCATCATCTCAATGGACGATCTAAACCAATACAAAGTGAAATACAGAGAACCGGTTCGCGGAACATATCGGGGACATGAAATAGTGGGGGTCGGGCCTGCAAGCTCAGGGGCAACTCACATAATACAAGCCCTCAACATAATGGAAAACTTTAACGTCTCAGAGATGAAATTTGGAAGCGTAGAATATATTCATCTACTTGCAGAAACTCTTAAATTAGTCTTTGCTGACAGGTTTAAATACATGGGAGACCCTGATTTTGTTGATGTCCCTGTAGACGGCCTTACATCAAAAGAATATGGACGGCATTGCTGCCAGAAAATTGATCTCTCTATGGCTTCAGCATTTGAGCACGACAATCCTTCCGCTTTCGCTACAGAATCAAAAAATACCACTCATATCACAGTGGCCGATGAAAATGGAAGTATTGTCTCAATGACTCAAACTCTTAATGATGCCTTTGGATCCCGTGTCACTGTTCCAGGAACAGGAGTGCTACTAAACAACACCATGTACAACTTTGATCCTCATCCAGGAAACGCTAATTCTATAGAACCGGGGAAAAGGGTTTTGAGCAGCATGGCACCGATTACTATATTCAAGGAAGGAAAGCCTTTTATGTCTTTAGGCACCCCAGGGGCTCGTCGAATATTTCCATCTGTTTTACAGGGAATAATCAACGTCATAGACCACAACATGTCCCTTCAAGAGGCAGTTGAAGCCCCTCGAATTTGGACTCAAGGCCAAAATCTTGAATTGGAACCAGACATATCTCCAGATGCAGTTGAGCCTCTAAAACGAAAAGGGCACACCATAGAAGCCGTAGATCGCGTCGCGGGGGGTATGAATGGAGTGTTGTTTGACTCAAATGGTTCCATTCATGGTGCAGCTTGTTGGAGAGCCGATGGGTCACCAATAGCACTAAGTGGGGGAGCTGCGACTATAAAAGGTAGCAACCCAATGTTCCGTGTTTGAAGATCCCGAATTATCATAAAGCTAGGTTCAAAAACTTGACCTAACACTACCCGTTCTGTATATTTGTTGCCGCTTCGGAAGGCTCATTTATGAACCCGAAGTAGGGAGATAACCTCAAACAATCGCATAGTTACAGATTGATTCCTCGGAAAATAATGCTTTTATATGGAAGACCATTATCTGAGTGAACACAAACGGTCTTAACCATAACGCATCTCATTTGCCGATTTGGCGATCCAATACGTCATTTTGTAGATCCGACAGAATAAGCCCTTAAAGCTAGTTTTGATGTGGTCATGGAAAATTCTGTTTAAATTACTTTTGCTATATAAGTTTGTGGTGTGCATTTCTAATATGTTTAACAAAGTAAGGGAGATATAAATGTTAAGAAATATTGCCAATAATAGGATCATGACTACAGTCATAATCCTGTCCATCGCAGCATTTTCGGTGTTTTCAATGGCCTGTGAAGCTGAGACCATTGTGAAAGAGGTCGAAGTTGAGGTGGTTAAAGAGGTTGAGGTAGTTAAAGAGGTTGAGGTAGTTAAAGAGGTTGAGGTAGTTAAAGAGGTTGAGGTACCAGTTCCTGCAGGGCCAAAAAGAGAAATTGTCTTTGGAGGGCTCAACTGGGATAGCGCCTTGGTTCAAAACGGGATAGCAAGATACATAGTGGAACACGGCTATGGACATGAAACGTCTCAAGTTGAAGGAGCCACAGTACCTCTATTTCAAGGGCTACGAAAAGGTGACGTTGACATAACAATGGAAATCTGGCTTCCAAATCAAAATGTAGTTTGGAACGAAGCTGTGAAAGCCGGTGAGGTGATTCCCGTCGGTAAAAGCCTTGAAGATAACTGGCAAAGCACTTTCCTGATTCCAGCATATGTTCAGGAAGCAAACCCAGATTTGGATTCAGTCGAAGATCTGAAAGAGGACAAATATAAAGCTCTCTTCGCAGAGGCTGATAGTGGTGGCAAAGCAGTACTTTACGGTTGTATCGCAGGATGGGCCTGTAGAGGCGTCCAGGAAGGCACTGAGGCTGGCCCAGGACAAATAGAAGCTTACGGACTTGCAGATCATGTAGAGTTGAGAGATCCAGGAACATCTGGTGCTCTTGGTGCCGCAGTCGAAGGTGCTTTCAAAAAAGAAGAACCTATTCTATTTTACTACTGGGGCCCTACAAAGCTCATGCTTGATCTAGGATATCCGGAAAAGATTGTAGACTTGGAACAACCAGATCCTAGTACCTGTGCAGGAAATGACCCTGTTCATGGATGCGCCTTCCCTCCAGCAGAAATCATGATCGCGATGAACACAAACCTAGTTCAAGACGCGCCATATCTAATTAGTTTCTTCAACCAATGGGACTGGTCAGCTGGCAATCAATTAGTCGCTGATGCGTGGTATGGAGATAATTCTGAAAACTACGACACTTCAGAGGAAGCCTTTGAAGCAACAGCAGTTTGGTACTTAAGCAACAACGATGCTTGGCAGAGTTGGGTACCAGAAGATGTACTAGCAAAGGTACAGGCCGCTTTGGCCCAAGAATAAAGTTAGTTAGTCTGGGATACTAATCCTGCTAGCTGTGGAGCACTAAGAGGACCGGCCTATAAAGGCCGATCCTCCTAGTGCTTAGCATTATTGTGAATTATGACCGTTGACTCAACACAAATTAGCCATCACATCAAAGTTGAACATCTATGGAAGGTGTTCGGGAATAACCCAATGAGCGCCATGGCTCCTGAGAATGCGGGGAAATCCAGATCAGAAATTCAATCTGAATTTAATCAAGTGGTTGCATTAAGAGATGTCTCATTTGACGTGAAGAAAGGAGAAACTTTTGTCGTCATGGGTTTATCAGGAAGTGGTAAATCCACACTCGTCAGATGCCTAATTCGTCTAATCGAAACCACATCAGGAAGCATATTCGTTGAAGAAGAGGACGTCACCTCTCTGAGTGAAAGAGAACTAAGGGATTTTAGGCGAACTAAGATCTCTATGGTCTTCCAAAACTTCGGCCTTTTACCTCATCGTAACGTAATGGATAATGCCTGCTATGGATTAGAGGTTAAAGGCATATCACGCCTTGAGCGATATGAAAAAGCACAAAAAATGCTTGATTTGGTTGGATTGAATGGCTGGGAAGATTCTAGGGTCAGCCAATTGAGCGGCGGTATGCAGCAACGAGTCGGATTAGCAAGAGCATTGGCTGTCGAGCCAGAGATCTTGCTCATGGATGAACCCTTCAGTGGATTGGATCCCTTGATTAGGCGTCAAATGAGATCGGAACTCGCAGAATTACAAAAAGAAATAAAAAAGACTATGGTATTTATAACTCATGATTTAGATGAAGCCGTTACCGTAGGAGACAGAATAGCAATAATGAGAGATGGCGAGATTATTCAGATGGGAACCCCTGAAGAGATAATCCTGAATCCGGTAGACGACTTTGTGACTGAGTTTACTGAAGATGTCTCTAAGGAAAGGGTTCTTAACGTCTCGGCTGTTTCTGTCGATCCAGATCTGATATGGACCCACTCCCAAGATTTAACTAAATTGAAGGATGATCTCAATACGGCTGGGGCCCAACATGTGGCTTTTGTAAATGAGTCAGGTAATTCACTAGGGGTGCTGATGCGTAATGATATAGAACAAATAGCGTCATCGGAGGAACTAGATCACATGCTCAGAGAGTCATCTCCAGCAATATTGAATTCCAGTAATGTTAGACCTGCAATTTTGAAACTAGCGAATTCGGAAACCCCAGTTCCAGTTGTTGATTCCCAAAAGAAACTTTTGGGTGTAATAACACAAAGTTCTATTTTGAAATCGCTTGCTGAATAGATATTAAATTATTAGGCCTTTGGAGTACCAAATTTCATGTCAACAACAGACAAAGAAATTGAGAATTTAAAAACAGGTACGTCTCGGCGAGTCAATATTAGTTTAAAAAAAATTTACTTCCCGTCTGTGGTGATTTTAGCCACCATAGTTTTATCTACGATGATACATGGAGCCGGATTTGAATTTGCTTTAGATTTCCCAATTGATACCAGCAAAGAAATTGAAGGCTTTCTCGATGATTCTGTTGACTGGATTGTGATTAATTTTGGCGACTTCTTCGACGCTATAAGTGATGCCCTCAAAGTCGTTTTAGGTAAACTTAGAGACCTTTTGGTCTGGATTCCATGGCCAGTCATGATGGCCCTGGTTTTTATAATCGGATGGAAAGTAGCCTCATTAAAAATCGCTGCGATGTCCGTTATAGGTTTAGCAATTTTGGCTACAGTCAATTTGTGGGAACCAACCATGGTAACTGTAGCGATAATGATAGTATCCGTTTTCCTATCAATAGTTGTCGGTGTCCCTGTAGGAATTTTGGCAGCTAGAAGTGACGCAGTCGATACTGGCATACGGCCAGTTTTAGACACTATGCAAACCATGCCAAGTTTCGTTTATCTTGTTCCTGGCATTATGCTTTTTGGCTTGGGAAATGTCGCTGCCATATTTGCGACCGTCCTTTACGCTCTTCCACCATGTATCCGACTGACCAATTTAGGAATAAGGCAAGTGGATGCATCGGTTGTAGAAGCGGGCAGATCTTTTGGATCAAGTTATATGCAGCTACTGTTCAAAATACAAATACCAATGGCAATTCCTACTATCATGGCTGGTATAAACCAAACGGTTATGATGGCTCTCGCCATGTCCACAATTGCTGCCATGGTTGGGGCAGGAGGACTAGGTATTGAGGTATTACGAGCAATGGGACAATTAAAAGAGGGAGAAGCCATAATTGCAGGATGCGCCATTGTCATATTAGCGATTATAATCGACAGAATTTCGCAAGGTTATATAGAAAATCGAACTTCGTAATATGCTTTCAATGAATATTTTAGTGCCGGCTCACAAACTTGACCGTTTACATTAGTTTAGATATATTGGAAGCCTCTTCGGAAGGATTTTCCATAAACCCGGAGTAGGGAGATAACCTCAAACAACCGCATATTCGTCGGGTAATTGCCTCACTGAAAGCTTTTGGCATCATTCCTTAAAGCACCCTCAGACCCCAACAATTTGTCGAGGCCGCGTAAAGCTCCTAAATCAGGAGCAGATCAAAAACCAACTTATGGTGTAGATCATACTAAATTTCCTGAAATCTGTTGAATTAATAAACTGGCAATCCACGACGTCAATTCTATATTTATTACCAATACTAATTTCGTCCAACGAACTAAGGAGAACTCTATGTTAAGGACAATAAAGAAGAATAGAATCATGGCATCCATCATGATTCTTTCAATCGCAGCATTTTCTGCGTTTATGACTGCCTGTGAGGCTGAGACTATCGTGAAAGAGGTGGAAGTCATAAAGGAAGTGGAAGTCATAAAAGAAGTGGAAATCATAAAGGAAGTGGAAGTTACAAAGGAAGTCGAGAAGGAAGTAGTCGTAGTGGCGACACCCATGCCAGTCATAACAGGTGAAGGTGGGCAAAAATACGGCGGAACTCTCAAATTTGCTACTGTTGACTTCGGAGCAATGGACCCAGCAATCATGGGGCTATCTACAGGAAGCTCCATCTACAGTAACCACACATATGACAACCTTACAGAGCCATGGTACGACGGCTCCATAGTCAATAGGTTAGCTGAAGAATGGACAGCCAATGATGACTTTTCTGTTTACACTATTGACCTAAGAGATGGTGTCACTTTTCATGATGGTACTCCACTAACATCAGCCGATGTTAAATTTACATTCGATAGAATCCTAGATGAAGAAACAGCATCCCCTCTATTAGGCGAAATAGACTATATTACTGAAATAACTGCCCCTGATGCAGACACAGTGGTGTTTACCCTAAAAGGTCCTAATATTGGTTGGGCTCAGGATGTATCAGATTATCACGCTCGTATCGTTCCAAACGGTATAACGCAAGAGACGCTCACGAACGCAAGCACTGACTTTGGAAGCGGACCGTACACTCTTGGAGATCACAACCCGGCAGAAAGAACTGTAATGAATAAATACGAGGATTACTGGGTAGAAGGAAAGCCGTTCTATGATCGGATTATTTTCTACTACATGCCTGAAGAAGCAACAAGAATAGAGGCAATAAAATCTGGTGCTGTAGATCTCATCCAAACCTTCTCATTAGCTCAGGTCGAAGGCCTTAGCGAAAGAGATTCAATCACCGTCACCGGTGCTGACTCAGCTGCTGTAAGAAACCTTGTAATGGACACCCGTGAAGGTAGCGTATTCCATGACAAAAATGCCAGGAAAGCTATTCAGTATGCTATTGATAGGGACTTTGTAAGAAAAGCTGTGACATACGGTTACGGAGCTAATGCTAATGACCACCCAATTGGCCAGTTAGACCCGATGTATTGGGCTGATCAGCCTGTAATTAATCAAGATATTGAGCTGTCACGCAGCTACCTGAAAGCAGCTGGCTACGACGCATCCAATCCACTAGAAGTGGAACTAGACGCTTCAGATTTCAACAATATGTTAGAGATGGCCTTGGCAGTAGAGCAGTCTATAGAAGCCACTGATCTCCCAATTGAAATATCGGTCGAAAAACATGAAGAGTCCACTTTCTGGGAAGCTGTATGGATGCAACCAGGGGGATCTCCTATGGTCACTTCCGCCTGGAATGGCCGACCAGCGGCCCAAGCTGTTAGTGTAGCCCTCAAAGGTGGAGGAAGTTGGAATGAGTCCTACTTCAATAGCCCACGCATGGATGAATTGCTAGAGCTATCCTCAACAGAATTAGACTTTGACACTAGAAAGGCCTATTGGCAAGAAATACAAGAAATCCTCATAGAGGAATCTCCTAGCACATACCTGCTCTACGTGCCAATTTTGCTGGCTCATAGAGGTCATGTACAGGGGGTCCAGGCCCATCCTAACAACTGGGTATTTATGGAAGACTGGTGGAGTAACGAGTAGGTAAAACTCCGTTACTAAAAATCTTTACTTATAAAAGAGCTGAACAGGTAACCGGGAGTTTAAAACCCTCCCGGTTACCTTTTTTAATTTTTGGACATTAAAATTAACCAAGGAGACTTCTAATATCTTTAGGTTTCTCGTTATCAGAATATCACTTATTGTCGTAACTCTATTTTTTGTATCGGTTGCTATATTTACGGCAACAGAATTCCTACCAGGCGATGCGGCTTCTCTTCTTCTGGGTCAACAGGCCACGGAAAGCAACCTGAAAAACCTTCGCCATAATATGGGCCTAGATCGTCATCCAGTAGAGAGATATGGAAAATGGATTAAAAATGCTGTACAAGGTGATTTGGGAATGGCGGCTCGAGGCGGAGCGACGATCAACGATATGGTCAAGAGTAGACTACCCAATTCAGCACTACTGGCAGGCTTTGCATTTCTAATAGCGGTTCCATCCTCTTTGCTCTGCGGGATCCTAGCCGGAACAAGGCCGGATTCAAAATTTGACCGGATAGTTAGTGTAGGTAGTCTTTTAGCAATTTCGATTCCGGAATTTATTATCGGAGTTATTTTGATGATGGTTTTTGCCACCAAACTTGGCTGGTTCCCTTCATCCACTATTATGCTCCCAGGGGAAAGTATTCTGACAACTCCGAAGGTACTAGTATTACCAACATTAACCATAACTGGTGCCCTTTTTGCATATATATTGCGGATGGCACGAGCAAACGTAATGGAAGTTATGGAAAGTAATTATGTTAGAACAGCCATTTTAAAAGGTATTAGTACGAGGCAAGTTGTGTTTAAGCATGTACTGCCAAACGCATTGATACCAACAATCACTGTGATAGCAAATAATGTGGGGTGGATGTTTGGGGGAATAATTGTTGTCGAATTCGTTTTTGCTTACCCAGGTATCGGAAGTCTATTAATCATGGCCATTGATACACGAGACATGCGACTACTTCAATCCACAGCATTGGTAATAGCTGCTATATATGCATTCGCCAACCTTGGGGCTGACCTGGCTTATGGTTTATTAAATCCTAGAGTTAGAGTGGGCCAATAAAATGAATGCGAGTGCTGTCAGAAAAAAAACACCGATAATTCAATTGGTGACAAATACTCTTGAAAAAGTAGTCGACCTCGCCAAAATACCACTTCGGACAAACAGTGGGAGAATCGGATTCGCGATTCTAATAGTGTATTCCATTGTAGTCATTTTTGGATCGTGGATGACACCCTACAACCCAACTGAATATGATCTAGATCATAGATTTGAAGCTCCGTCCATGAATCATCTTTTCGGAACTGACCACAATGGAAGAGACGTTTTAAGTAGAGTTGTCGCAGGAGCCAGATCCATAATTTGGATATCGGTGATAGGCACAACAATGGGAATTTTCCTTGGAACCATCATAGGGATCACGAGTGGATACCTGGGAGGATGGTTTGACCAGATAGCCATGAGATGTATGGATTTCCTCTTATCTTTCCCGTCCTTACTGTTAGCCTTATTGTTAATAACAATCGGACTTCAGAGGACTGCACTAGACGAATCATGGCTGATAATAGCTGTGATAGGAATAGCATTTACTCCTAACAACAGCCGTGTTATAAGAAGCGCTGCTCTTACTATAAAACCTCTTGAATTTGTTCAAAATGCACGTCTCAGAGGGGAACCCTTGTACCACATTGTGCTTAGGGAAATCTTGCCGAATATAATCCCGGTCATTGGAGTTGAGGCGAGTTTACGGCTCAGCTTTGCACTATTGTTAACCGCATCGCTGGGATTTTTGGGACTAGGAGTACAACCACCAACGCCAGACTGGGGACTAATGGTCAATGAAAGCCGAAGTCATTTAGCATTGGCTCCCTGGGCATCTCTAGCGCCTGCATTCGCGATGGGCATCCTTGTAATTGGGGTCAATTTATTCTCCGACGGTATTAGACAATCCCTCCAGCTCCCTGAGGATCGAGGTAAGAAATAATGAATAAAGAGCCATTACTTAAAGTAGAAAATTTATCAGTGACATTCTTTACACCTCGGGGGACGGTCACTGCCGTCAGAGAGGCCTCTTTTGAAATTTCAAGAGGTGAAGTACTAGGAATTGTAGGTGAATCAGGATGCGGTAAATCAACTACGGCATTTGCGGTAATGGGATATTTGCCAACAACGGCGGAAACAGGTGGCTCAATATCATTTGAAGGAAGGGAAATATCATCCTTATCGAAGGAAGATTTGAGAGAGTTGAGAGGCAACCGAATCGCGATGGTATACCAGGACCCCACCACATCGTTAAATCCATCCATGAAGATTGGAATCCAGGTCCAAGAAGTAATATCAGAACATTTAAGCCTCAACCAAATAGACAGAGACAAAAAAGTGGTGGAATTATTCGAAAGTGTGGGATTAGCGGACGCTGACCAAATCGGAGACAGATATCCACACGAACTAAGCGGAGGGATGCAACAGCGAGTTATGATTGCCATGGCTTTAGCCTGTGATCCTGACTTACTAATAATGGACGAACCAACAACCGGTCTGGATGTGACGACCGAAGCAACTATTCTAGACCTCGTAGCAAGCCTAAAAGAGCGTGTAAACGCAGGCATACTTTACGTCACCCACAACCTAGGGGTTATCGCCAGAGTAGCCGATCGAGTCGCAGTTATGTACGCTGGACAAACAGTGGAACAGTCTAACGTAAAGGATTTATTTGCCTCTCCTAAGCATCCATATACATCTGGCCTTCTTTCATGTGTTCCTAAACCACCAGGAGATGGAGAGGTTTCCTCGAGATTAAAAAGAATCCCAGGATTTGTTTATTCGTCCCAGGAATCTGAGTTCACTTCTTGTTTGTTTGCAGAACGCTGTCCGCTTGCAGATTCAGAATGCACAACATCTTCTCCTTCTCTTGAATCTACCGCTCAAGGTTCTCAAGTGAGATGTTTTCATAGCGACAAAGTTGAACCAGACACATGGGGAGAAGCAGAGGAAAGGATAAGCCGCAAAGGTGTTGATAGCCCGACCGTGTTAACCGGGACTGGAATAACACACCAATATGGAAAGCGCCGAAAGAAATATATGGCTTTTGGGCCTGACATAGATTTGCCAGTAAGGGCACTCAACAAAATAGATTTCGAAATGCCACAAGGTAAAACTTTGGGAATAGTAGGGGAAAGTGGATCTGGAAAATCAACATTGGCCCGAACTGTGGTGGGCCTGATAAAAGCTCAAGATGGATCGCTGCGATTGAACGGAAATGAATTAGATAAAACCGTTGAAAATCGTTCCAACGAAGACAAATCGGCGATACAAATGGTTTTCCAAAACCCCACAGCTTCACTAAACCCTAAACTCAAAATTAAAAAGACTCTCATTCGATCACTTATGCGTTTTTCAAAATCAACTAAATCGGAAAGTGAACAAAGGGCCGCATCTCTGATGGAAGAAGTAGGGTTAGACCCAACCTATCTGGAAAGACTCCCATCAGAACTTAGTGGAGGAGAACAGCAGAGAGTTGCTATAGCGGGGGCCTTTGCTACAAATCCTGAAATAATAGTGGCTGATGAAGCTGTGTCGGCATTAGATGTCTCGGTACAAGCTCAAGTCCTGAGCCTACTTGAAGATCGGCAGCAGGAATTAGGAAATTCATATCTCTTCATTACTCACGACCTAGGAGTTGTGAGGTACGTCTCAGATGACATAATGGTAGTCTATGCTGGACACATAGCAGAATACGGACCTTCCGAGGCAGTCTTAAGCAGCCCCTCTCACCCTTATACTGAGGCCCTTTTATCTGCAGCTCCCATTCCAGATCCGTATGCAAAGCCTAATCCACTCAGATTAGAAGGTGCTGTCCCAACCATGCGTGAGGAATTCTCTGGCTGTTTCTTTGCTAGTAGATGCCCTCGCAAATTAGGATCTATCTGTGACACAGAGGCGCCACCTGTACAGAAAGTATCTGACGTTGAAAATCATGTGATAAATTGTCACATCCCTGTGAAAGATCTGGAAAACATGCAAGCCTGAGACACATAATGGCTGTCAATAAATTAGTTTTCTAGCCTCTCCCAATATAAGGCATCTGGGTTGCCATTATCGTAACAAACTGAATATTGGCGTCTAGGGGAAGGTTTGAGATATACAGTATCGTTTCACCTACATGGTCCACATTAAAAGTTGGTTCAGCCATCATTTCCCCATTTGCCTGTAGTACCCCACCTCCCATCCTCGCTGTCATCGGAGTAGCTGCATTCCCAACATCAACCTGGCTGCAAGCGATGTTATATTTCCTTCCATCTAAGGATATCTGTTTTGTAAGCCCTGTGATGGCATGTTTTGTAGCTGTGTAGGCCACGGCATCCGGTCTAGGTGTGTGGGCAGATATTGAACCATTATTGATGATTCTGCCCCCCTGTGGCGATTGGTTCTTCATTATTCTGATAGCGTGCTGAGCACAGACAAAACTACCGGTTAGATTTGTGTCGACTACACGTTGCCAATCTTCCACTGGAAGATCTTCCATGTTCATCCTCGGGGACCCAATACCGGCATTATTGAAAAGAACATCCAGTCGGCCAAAAGTGTCTTTTGTTTTTTCAAAAAGTTTAGCTACTGATTCAGGATCGCCTACATCAGCAGATACAGCAATTGCTCGAGATTCATCTACACCGGATTCGGTAATAGTTTCTTGTAAAGGTTCTATTCTCCGACCCGATAACACAACGGAATAGCCATCCCCCAACAATTGCAATACTGAACTTTTACCGATACCTGTACCTGCGCCAGTAACCAGCGCCACCTTGCTGTTTGATGCCATGAATAGAACTCCTTATTTGTTATTTGCGCAGCGATTCTACCGGATAACATGAATAAGGTCACTCAAGATCGGATGTACTGAATTAAAACAAGCGATGGAATTGGTGCAAGCTAGGTCAATCGAGCAATTTTTCGAACGCTTTTCTAAGACGTAGTCCAACTTCATCCAATCTTTCTACGCTGTTACCGCTAAAAGCCAACCGTATGTGATTGTCATGAAAGGAAGGGTCCTGATAGAACAAAGAACCATCCGGAAATATCAATCCTTCTTTAGAAGCAGCCTCGGTCAACTCCCCAGATCCAACGCTTAAACACTTAAGCCAAAGAAAAAAACCACCCTTAGGTTCCACAAAATCCAGGTAATCTGAACATTGGAACTTTAAAGAGTCAGAGAGCGATTTACATTGAGCTTTGTACAAACTTCTCATCGTATTTACATGACTAGAATACTCAGATGATTGAATAAAATTAGCTACCGCAGTTTGTATAAATGGCACATTCCCCATATCAGATCTGGTTTTTCTAATCACATTGATCACTTCACTTGATCCTTGAAGCCAACCCAGTCTAAGACCTGTGGCAATCGTCTTACTGAAAGTTCCCATTCTCAGTACCCCCTCACCTTGATTAACTGAATATATATCAGGCGGCGGGATTTCATCAAAAAATAGTCCACTGTATGTCGCATCCTCCAGTATTATGATGCCATTGTTTAATGCCAATTCACCGATCATTTGTCGATTATGTAGCGACATTGTTATGCCAGTAGGATTGTGGAAATCGTTTATCGTATATATCGCTTTGATTACCTCTCCGTTTTTCTTGCATGACGATACGATCTCTTCGATAGATTCCAAGGACATACCGTCTTTAGAGACAGGCACCTCTATTATCCTCCCTTGAAATTTAAGTACTGTTTCCACAGTTCCAGAGAAACTTGGTCCTTCCACCAACACGATATCTCCTGGATCTAGAAAAGTTGCACAAAAACTTTCCATACAACCTGACCCGCCATTAAAAAGTATGAAGTTATCAGGAGTCTGAGACAGGGTAGTAAAGCCATTTGCGGGATCGTTTAACAATTCTCTTAGATCGACCTTACCTCTGCCATATTCATATTCCAACTCTGCCGGATTACCTGATAATAAAACCTTCGAGAAATGGTTTGCTAAAGACTCCATAGGAATCTTGTCCGGGGCCGGCATGCCTACTGCGAGGTCAATAGGATCTGGATGATCAGTTGGGATTTCCCATCTACTTTCTGATTCAACTCCAGCTCCGAGAGCCTTTGCCCCGAATGATAAAAGTCCTTCTACATCAAAATTCGTATTAGTAATTGAATCCATTGTTATCACCCATAGTAATTTATTGTACCTGCTAGCTTCGGAATCATATAGATTAGCGACAGTTTAACCCGCCAATAAGGGCAAAATTGTCTTCCTCTTCGCTCTGACAGGTATATTCGCTATAATGGGCAAAAGTTCCGCTATAATGGCAAAAAATGTAAGGAAAATACTATGAAATCAGACAGACAGCTGGTTGCACATTTGATGCGTAGAGCAGGATTTGGAGCCACCCCAGAAGAGTTAGATAACCTTACTTCGACTCAGTCTTATGAGGAAATCGTAGATGATTTAGTTACCCCAGAAAAGTTTGATCCCATCGATATGTCTTATGTAGAAAGATATTACACAGGGGAGCCAGTAGCCGTTCACGTTGGAAAATGGATCTATAGAATGACTAATACTAAAAGGCCTCTCGAAGAAAAAATGTCTTTGTTTTTACATCATATTTTCCCTGTGGCGTGGGGGAAAAGCGAACATGGACCATCGCTGTACCGGGAAATAGAAATGTTCCGAAATACTGGGTTGACTAACTTCAAAAATATACTGCTAAATCTCTCAAAAGATCCTGCAATGCTATTTTGGCTGGACAATAACGAAAATCATAAAGACGAGATAAATGAAAACTATGGCCGGGAACTCCTGGAGCTATTTTCGATGGGAGTTGGTAATTACTCAGAAGATGACATAAAGAATGCTTCCAGAGCATTTACAGGATGGACCTTTAAACAGCCATTATCTCTTTATCCCTACGGGCATCACGATGCAGATTTCGAATTTGATCCCGATGATCATGACTATGATGAGAAAGTTTTCCTGGGGAAAGTAGGCGATTTCGACGGTGAAGACATCATCGATATAATTGTTGAGCAGGAAGCCGCCGCGAGATTCTTGTCACGGCATCTATACAATTTTTTCGTGGAGGATGAAGTACAGGTACCTTCGTGGGAAACTATAGAGCCCAAAAACCCTCAAGCCATTGATGAACTTACTAGAGCTTACATGGATTCACAAGGGGACATGCGACAAATTCTAAGGACACTTTTCACCTCAGACTTTTTCAAAAATGCCATAAATCTACCAAAAGTTAAAAGCCCGACTGAACTTATAGTGGGGGTAATCAAACAAACAGGTGAATTCAAGAACCCGACCCCAGGAATTCATGAATTTGCCGTAACAACTCTTAATGGATCTGCCATCGAGGGCCCACTTGCAATCATGGGGCAAAGGCTAATGAATCCACCTACGGTGGAGGGCTGGCATACAGGCTACGAATGGATAGATTCAGGCACATTGAGCGAGAGGATAGGATTTGTAGAAAAACAATTTGCTGACCCATCCAAACCAGGTGTCTCTCAAATGGTGAATAGAGCAGGAAGCCTTGAGGACAGTCCCTCCGATTTGGTAGACCGGTGTCTCGATTTACTCGGGGCTGTCAATGTGCGGAACGAAACCTACAAGTCACTGACAGATTATGCTGAAGAACTCAGAGGTGTTGAAAATGCAGCTGGAGTTCACAATCTTATTCAAATGACAGCTTCGACAGTTGATTACCAATTTGCGTAGGAATTAAAGAGAGGTACTTTAAAATGACAACTGAATCTAGAGAAAAAACTCTTGTAGTAATCCAATTGACCGGCGGTAACGATTTTATGAATACCGTAGTCCCTTACACAAATGAGCATTATTACGATGCTCGAAAAAAGATCGTTATTAACCAAAGTGACGTACTCCCTATAAATGAGACTTTAGCCATCAATAACAATGCTGCTCCTCTGAAAAGACTATTTGATGAGGGTAAGGTCGCAATAGTCCAAGGTATAGGATATCCAAATTCAAATCGGTCACATTTCAGGGGTATGGATATCTGGCATACATGTGAACCAGATAAAGTTGGAAGTGAAGGATGGCTAGGACTGGCTATAAAGGATCTAGATCCCAAAAGCGAAAATGTACTAACTGGAGTAAACATAGGCCAAGGACTGCCCAGAGCAATGTCTGTTGCAGGAGTACCTGTTACATCAGTGGGAGATTTGGAAAGTTATGGAGTAATGAATAGGATTGAACAAGAGCGTCTTAAGGAACGAGCTCTCCAGGCATTCAAAGACATATACGGCCAGGCTATAGGCAGTGGACAAGTGGCCGAATATATTGGAAAAACAGGACTGGATGTTCTTAAGGGGGCAGACCTATTAGCAAATGTAGCCAATGCATACGCATCTACCGTTGAATATGCTGACAATTCTATAGCAAAAAGCTTAAGAGACGTGGCACGCATCCACTTCGCCGACTTAGGAACAAGAGTTTTCTATACGAATCATGGTGGCTATGACACACATGCCAATGAAATGCCAACACATCCCAAATTGCTTGGTGACCTAAGTGGAGCTATCTCAGATTTCATGGATGATTTGGAAGAGCACGACGCAGCGGAAGATGTGACCATATTAGTATTCACAGAGTTTGGAAGGCGAATGCGAGACAATGGTAGCGGTACGGATCATGGATCAGGAGGCGGGGCATTTTTGATTGGTAAGAATGTCAAAGGCGGACTATACTCCGAATACCCGTCACTAAACCCTAATGACTGGGAACACGGAGAAGATCTGAAGCACACGATAGATTTCCGTGGAATTTATGGCACGGTACTGGACCAATGGCTAGGTTTAGATGCAAGGCCGATTGTGAAAGGCGAATTTGAACAAATAAAACCCTTTTATATCTGAACCACAAGGAGATCTCAAATGACCAGACCTCACGGACTGCTAAGAGCTGGGTATCCGTATTCCACCACATTAGGGATGAGAAGGGTAACCAACTTCCCTACTGATATAGCTTTCGGAGAAAAGGGCCTTTTGTATGTGCTGCTCAGGTCGGAAGGGGCTGCTTCAGTGCGGATATGGTCATTGGATGATATGGATGAACTTTCCGACGATTTGAAAGGTTTTGGTACCTACGGTTCAGATGATGGTCAATTGCAGTGGCCAGTCAACATCCTAACTGACAATTCAGGAGATATATTTATAAGTGATGAAGCTAATCACCGCATCACCAAATTCAATCAGAAAGGGGAGTTCATAAGTAAGTTTGGCACCCATGGAGATGGAAAGGGAGAATTCGACGGGCCTTCAGGTTTTGCCTTAGATATCAACGACAACTTCGTAATTTGCGATTCCAAAAACAATAGAGTTCAAAGATACACCAAAAATGGTGAATATATAAATTCTTTTGGTTCATATGGGTCAGAACCGGGCCAATTTAACTTGCCCTGGGGTCTAGATAGTGATGAAAAAGGAGACATTTATGTCAGTGATTGGGGTAATAATAGAGTCCAAATTTTTACAGCCGACGGTGAATTAAAAAATATCCTAGGTGAATATGGGAATGGCCCAGGCCAATTAGACAGGCCAACTGGAATCACTGTAGACAACCATGGGGATATTTATGTAGCTGACTGGGGCAATAATAGAGTTCTGATGTTTAACTCTGATGGACAATATATATGGAGCTTTTATGGTGATGCCACGCTGTCAAAAGTGGCCAAAAACTACATGCTTACTAACGCTGTTTCTAACCGACTCCGGGAGATGGGAAACCTAGAATCCGAGAAATATTTAAGAAGACCTCGATCGGTCCGAATAGACAATGAATTTAGACTATTTATACCCGATTTTGAATCATACAGAATACAAGTTTATCAAAAAGATTTCATCGAATTAGATGAAACTCAGTTCGCTGAGCCACTAAGAAATCCTACCTTGGAAGTCACATAGATTTAATCCTGACCAACAGGACCTTGACCAATGACATTCGACGGAAATATTGAATTAGAAATAAGACAAATTCTGAAAAAATTGGACATCGATTACAGGTGGATTGACGTAGATCCCAATTTTGCAGACACAGAAAATTTCTGTGCGAAATATAAGTATCCGATGGATAAGTCAGGGAACACTATCCTAGTAGCATCCAAAAGAGGTGAAAAACGTTATAGCGCTTCCATAGTACTGGCGACCACCAAACTAGATGTGAATAAAAAAGTCAGAGAGTTGATGCAGGTGTCCAGGCTCTCCTTTGCCAATTCTGAAGAAACGATGGAAGTTACTGGGATGCTTATTGGGGGGGTTACCCCGATAGGGTTACCTCAAAATCTACCCCTATATATTGATAGTAAAGTATTGGCAAATGACTACGTGATAATCGGAGGTGGCAGCAGATCTGGAAAAATTCAATTGAATCCACTAGACCTACTAAAACTTCCATCTGCACAGGTAGTGGAAGGACTATCTAAATCTTAACTAGCCTGACCAATCCAAAATAAAATCTCGCTGTATCTGAGTTTCTGGAGATTTCCGAAACGATCCAGCCACATCTGCTCTCAAGTTATTAATTTCAGACAAGGCTTGTTGGCCGCCTAAACCATGTCTAACCAAATAGCATCCCACTACAGTTCCTGTCCTACCAAGACCTCTGAAGCAATGTACATAAACAGATCTACTAGCCTCAATCTGTAAATCGATCAGATCTAGGATTTCTTTCATTTCTTTAATACCCGGAACCTCTCTATCTCTGATGGGAAACCTGCAATATTCGGACCTAACGGACCTACGTCGTCTTTCTTTATGCAAATACTTTTGGTAATCCGGCCTTTCTCCCAATTCTGTTAAATCTATGAAAGAGGTTATACCGCAATCCATAAGATTCCCAATCTTGCGTGATGGCGTATTTAGATCACCAAATCTTGTCTTTACTATCCCCGAAATAGAATTGATAACGGTTGCTATAGTAGTCGACGGACGAAGCGCAAATTGGTTTCCTGGATACTCTCCTGCGGCCAAGGCTCCTCTCTTAACCCAATAAGAGAAACTGTTCAATTGATTTTCAGTATTATCAGTCATAGGTATAAGATTACACGGCGAAAACTAAATATCCTAAAATAATTTATACATAAGGCAGGTAAATGGTATCAGAGTCAGACAAAAGCAATAATTTAGTCTGGATAGATCTGGAAATGACAGGGCTAGAGGATGAACACGTAATTTTAGAGATAGCATCAATAGTTACTGATGGTGAACTCAAAGAGTTGGCAGTAGGTCCGACTTTTGCCATAAAACGGAACGCTACTGAGATAAAAAATATCAATGAGTGGTCGCGAGAACAACATCAAAAATCAGGATTATTAGACAGAGTTTCCAAATCAGCGGTGACGATAACTGATGCCGAAGAACAAACTCTTAGATTTTTAGAACAATGGGTCGAAAATGGTAAATCCCCTATCTGTGGTAATTCTATAGGTACAGACCGTCGATTCATAAGAAGAGAAATGCCCTTACTGGACAAATTTTTGCATTATCGGATGGTAGACGTATCAACGATAAAAGAACTGGGTAAAAGATGGTATCCCGAAAAAAACTTGCCTGAAAAAGAAAGTAAACATCTGGCACTTGACGATATACGGGAAAGTATTGAGGAATTACGCTGGTATAGAAAAACTTTCTTCAATGCTGGAATTTAAGTAGAGGAATTCGAGAATTTGCTAACAAGAAATCTTGGGAAAACAGGTTTGAAAACCTCCATATTGAGTTTAGGTACAGGAGGGGCACGTCAATTTGGTCAAACCCAGGGGCATTCAATCAATGATCAGAAAAACCTGGTGTACGCAGCCCTAGACATGGGAATAAATATTTTTGATACGTCAACCCAATATGGATATTCAGAATCATTATTGGGACGATGTTTGTTAGACATCCCAAGAGATTCTTTCTATATATCTACCAAATGGCCAGCTAGAGACGAGATAGGTCATACCATCCTAGACCCAAAGAAACTAATCGCATCAGTGGATAAAAGTCTTCAAAGACTTCAAACTGACTATATAGACATAATGCTTTTTCATGGAATCATGTCTGAAGAATACAATCTTATTATAGAAAACCTTTACCCAACAATGGACCAATTAAAATCAGAGGGTAAAATTATAAACGTAGGATTTAGCAGCAGGTTTTCTGAAGATCCTGCCCAGAAAAGTATAGAACTTGCTTTGTCACAAAATCCTGAATTGTGGGACGTTGTAATGCTGAAATACGGCATTCTGAACCAGCACGCTTCGAAAACAATTTTGCCATTAGCAGAACAGCATCAAATTGGGATAATCAATATGGCAGCCGTTAGAGTGAAATTACCGGATCCCACTCTCCTAGAAGAATTAATCGAAAATTGGAAATCCATAGGCCTAATAGCTTATGACTCTTTTCCGACCGTTAATCCTCTCGGCTGGCTAATCAAAGGTAATGTGAGATCTGTAATTGAAGCTGGATACAAATTCGCAGGAGAACCCAATTCAATATCTACAGTGTTAACGGGAACCTCCTCGATCGAACACCTGAGAATGAATGTCGAGAGTATGAAAGAACCATGGCTAAGTGAAGATCATATGGATAGACTTAAAAAAACTTTGAGCCACATCGTTGAATACGCATAATATATATGGTGCAAACACACACAGGTTTCAGACATAGGATCTACTTAAGTGGAAAACAGCATTAATAACGATTTTATTAGAAATATAATCAAAGAAGATCTGGCGTCAGGAAAACACGAATCCATCACTACCAGGTTTCCTCCAGAACCAAACGGATATCTACACATAGGACATGCCGCATCTATTTGCTTGAATTTTGGAATAGCTGAAGAAAATGATTCAGCTAAATGTAATCTCAGATTCGATGATACTAATCCCTCAAGAGAAAATACCGAATTTGTGGAAGCGATCAAACAAGACATCAAATGGTTGGGCTTTGGCTGGGAGGAAAGAGAATATTTTGCCTCCGATTATTTTGAAAAGCTATACGGATTCGCTACCACGCTAGTCGAAAAAGGTAAAGCCTATGTTGACAGTCAAACACAAGAATCCATTAGGGAAAATAGAGGGACACTCACAGATCCAGGAATTGATAGTCCATACCGCACCAGGACTATCCAAGAAAATATGGCTCTCCTCAAAGAGATGCGAGAAGGGAAACACCGGCCCGGTTCACATGTTCTAAGAGCTAAAATTAATATGTCATCCCCTAACCTCAATATGAGAGACCCTGTGATTTATAGGATTCTCGATACTTCTCATCATCGTACAGGAGATCAATGGCCAATCTACCCTATGTATGATTTTGCCCACGGCCTCTCAGACGCAATTGAAGGGGTCACTCATTCCCTGTGTACCATGGAATACGAGGACCATAGACCTCTCTATGACTGGTTCATAGAAGAACTAAACGTATTCAAGTCTCGTCAAATAGAATTTGGCAAAATATTCCTGAGCCACACTATTTTAAGCAAAAGAAATCTAACCAAACTGGTTGAAAGCAATTTAGTAAGCGGTTGGAATGATCCAAGAATGCCTACCATCTCGGGCATGAAACGCTTAGGATACACTCCTCATGCAATAAGGGAGTTTTGTCAGAGAGTGAGCATAACCAGAAGATGGAACACTGCTGAAATAGAGCTTCTAGAGCATTGTCTGAGAGAGGACTTAAACAAAAAGGCCCGCAGGGCACTCGCGGTTTTAAACCCTGTCAAATTAGTAATAGAAAATTACCCAGAAAACGAAGTCGAATATTTGGAAGCTTCCAACAACCCCCAAGATGCCTCCAGTGGAACAAGAAAAATTCCATTTTCAAGAGAGCTCTACATCGAGCAAGAAGATTTTATGGAAAATCCCCCTAATAAATTTTTTAGATTGACTCCAGGAAGGGAAGTAAGATTAAGATATGGCTATTTCATCACGTGTAAAGAAGTAATCAAAAACCCGATAACTAATGAAATTATCGAAATCATATGTACCTATGACCCCGATACCCGTGGAGGAAATGCTCCGGACGGAAGAAAGGTTAAATCAACTATTCATTGGGTCAGTGCAAATGAGTCAATCGATGCAGAAGTTAGACTATACGAAAGGCTTTGCCTAGACCCAGAACCTGACATATCGAACGGTCAAGACCTAGAATCCGTCCTAAATCCAAATTCTCTCCAAGTCATTAAATCTGCAAAGTTGGAACCCAGCCTAAAAGAATCAACTCCTGGCAACCCCGTACAATTTGAAAGATTAGGCTATTTTTGTCTGGATTCTGAGGATTCCAAGGATAACCTTGTATTCAACCGAACCGTTTCACTTCGGGACAGTTGGGCCAAAACACGATCAAATAATTAAGTGCATACCTCAGGATTTTTTATGATTGGGATTTCTACAAAAGAGGAATCCTATGCTACCTACCAGTGCTGCAAATGCAAGTATATGGAAAGCTAGATCGTAGCTACCATAATGATCAAACATAAGCCCAGCTACATATGGACCTACAGTCATAAGTAACATCATAGGCAACATAGACAACCCCAAAACTTTACCAAATGCCTTTCGGCCGAAATACTCTCCTCTTATAGCTGTACCAAGTGGAATTCTGGCTCCGAAACCAACTCCGAAAACTACAACAAATATGGAAGCCATATAAACGCTGGTAATGAAAGTTGCATATATCACACCAATAGCCTGTATTATCCCAAGTACGCAAAGGGATACGTTTTTTGGCACTTTATCTCCCAAATAGCCTCCGAAAACCTGAGCTGCCCCAGAAAAAAGCATTGTAGCTCCCCATATCCAAGCTCCTGTTTGCACTGATATGCCTTGATCTTTTAATGCCAAAATCAAATGGACAGTCATGGTACCAATAAGCATGGTAGACATCCCGTTGCAGATTGCCAAAGTCCAAAACACAGGCATCTTTATAATCTTCATCATAGGAAAGTCATTATTAACCCTGATAGGTGAATTTCTATCAGGACCCTCTTTCTCTCTTTCAGTAAAGGACCTTCCATCTGGAATTTCACCCAATTCTTCAGGTGAATTTCGCACAAATCTACTAATAGGATAAGCAACAAGAAGGAAAAATACCCCTAATGACAGGGAAGTAATTCTCCAACCCACACCCTCAGGTTGAACCAACCAAGCTAGCAAGGGCACCAACAGAAAACTACCCACTGAAAACCCGATACCACCTAATCCCATTGCCAATGTTCTTTTTTTGTCAAACCAATTATTAATGACGGACATCATCGGCAGCCAACCTCCAGCGGAGGCTCCCAACATGATTACGATATAGGAACCGTAAAACATAATTAGACTATCAGTTTGACTAAACATGATGAAGCCGAAACCAATAATAGTAACCCCTGAAAAAACGATCTTTTTCGGGCCATAGCGATCAACTAAAATTCCTACCACGGGACCCGCCAGGCCGCTCTCTAACTGGCCAAACGAAAATGCCAACGACAATTCTGCCCTACCCCATCCAAAGTGTTGTTCCAAAGCATCAACCCATACACCTACTCCACCAAAAACTGGAGACCCTGTCGCGGCATTTAAGAATATGGTTATAACAACCAACCACCATCCATAAAATATAGCTTGAGGCCATTTAAAAGGTGAAAATAAAGTTGGTGATTCAGTTAATTTCATAGACTCCAATTCAGATCCCAGCAAATGTAAAAAATATACTGAATTCAGGACCAGTAGTAGTGATTTAACTGAAATTCATGAATTAAGATTATGTAATGGATAATCAATCTGGTCAAGTGTTTTCAATTTATCTCAAGTGAAGTGAAATTTCAAATTCCTGATCAGTGTCAATTTCCCTAAAATCTACTCCGATCACAAAGACTTTTCACCTATTAATTCAGTGGCCGTGACGACCATCCGACAATAATTCTAGCAATATAAGAGATCAGAAGACACGGCTGTTCCAGTCAGTTATACTATCGATCGTTGAGAACGGTTTGAAAAATAAAATGGAGGTCTCGAGGCCATGGTGGAACAACAACTGCAGATATTAAGACCTGAAACTCTGATTCAAGAGTTTAAAAATATAGGGGTCACTCACATCGTAACAATCCCTGACAGTGAAACGAACTATCTCTATGAGTTGATGGAAAAAGAAGATTGGCTAGAGGTAGTGCCTGTATCGAGAGAAGGAGAGTCTATGGCAGTAGCATTGGGCCTGAATGTAGCAGGTAAGGTACCAGTAGTACTCATTCAGAACACTGGCATGATGGAATCGGGAGATTCCATCCGGGGAATGGCCCTGGACACTGGGTTCCCATTACTGATGGTAGTAGGATATCGTGGTTGGACTCGTAAAGGTCATACGCCAGACTCAGCTGCTGTTTATACTGAACCGTTTCTCAACGCGTTCCGTTTAAACTACTATTTAGTTGAAACCGACGATGATGGGGCAAGGATAAGCGAAGCTTATAATGAAGCTGTTGAAACCAAAAGGCCTGTTGTCATATTAGTTGGCGATGAATATCACGGCTTTAATCGATAAGTGGTCTTTAACTATTCAGGAGTTGAAAAATGATTGAATCAAAAGAAGTATTTGAGGCTTTTCAAAAACACCGAGGTAACGCCATAGTATCAGTCCAAGGGACCTCTGGAAAACATTGGGCTGACGTCACTACCAAACAAAGTAGAGACATTTCTATGGGTGGAGCGATGGGCCAATCCACTGCTGCAGTATTCGGATTAGCTTTAGGGTTACCAGATCAAAAAGTCGTACATTTTGATACAGAAGGCGCCCTGCTGATGAACCTTGGCGTACTTGCTTCGATAGCGGGGAAAAAACCGAAAAATTTCGTTCATTTTCTGTTAGACAACGGATGTTATGCCACAACAGGTGGTCAACCAGTTCCTAACTCAGAAGAAATAGACTACTCTGTAATAGCAGCAGGGTCTGGATACGCTGCTACATATAACTTCGATGACTTGGAGGAGCTATCAACTAGTTTAGAAGAGATCATGAGTCAGGAAGGACCTATATTTGTAGCAATCAAAGTCCCCGCCGAAGTGGAAAACCTCCCAATAGGAATGAGAGAAAGACGCGCCACAAGAAGCAGAGCACAAACGATATCCGACCTTAGATCTGAACTTGGAATCAAATAATTGAAATGGAGGGTGCCTCAGCCTAGTTTCTATAATCAGGGTCTTCTAGAGGTACCTTCATCCAACTAATAATGGCCTTCACTGAGTGGTAAGCCTTAAGTCTTTCTTCGTCATTGCCTAAAGCTTCGGCTGCATCAAAAATCCCGGCAATTTCTTTCACCATATCTGGACCCAAATCCAGCAGTGATTCGCTTCCAGACATCGCCCATTTGCAAACAATGTACCTTACGATAGATCCGATTGGTATATTTAAATTGTTACTTAATCGGTTTAATGTTGGAAGAGGATTCTCCTGCGTATACAAGGCAACATCATTTTTGAAATTGTTATCTTTGTCAGAAGGATTAGAATCCCAAATAAACTGCTCCAATTTTATTGTATTATCGTTTGACATAGACATTCCTCATTTTTCTCACCAGGCGTTACCTTGGTCAACGTATTTGGTATCTCCTACACAAGATACTGTAATTTCTTGAAAGTATTTACCTACATCAGTTTCTAACGAGGCTTCGTATTTATATGTCTCAGATATGATTTCAGAATTCCAACCTTTAAAACTCTCCTCTAGTACCCTTCCCTCAATGTGGTCAGGTATATCTTGACCTAATAATTCTAGAACAGTCGGCAAAATATCTGTGTTC
>CEUY01093731.1_pt1 | contig 25479 bp, 29 predicted proteins | sample 361481 | NCBI WGS metagenome assembly CEUY01 (sample SAMEA2622737, study PRJEB7988) | marine metagenome | isolation source: saline water (ENVO:00002010), including | reverse complement strand
GGTTCTCTAGAACAAAAAATACAAGGTTTAGCTGCTGGTTGTTTCCAGTATTTCTCCCCAGGACAATCTGATGCTACTCCAAAAGAAAAATCTGAAGAAACTAATACAGAAAGTTCAACAAAAGATGAACCTGAAGAGGACACTAAACCTAAAAGTACCATAGAAACTATTCAAGAACTAATGGCTATAAAAGATCCATCAAAATTACAGAGTATGTTAACTCCCGATAATCCTCTAACTCCATTAATGCTAGCAACAAACACTTGTGTTCAAGAATCAGCTGTACTCATGGGAGAAATTGAAGCTAGGAAATACTGTGGTTGTGGTCTTTCAAACTTTGCAGAAAAATACCCTACTCTTGATGAAGTATCATCTCTGGAAATAAATGATAGATTATCTGAATTAGAATCATCAATTGCATCATGTCCATTACCAACAAATCAATAATATTGCCTAACTAAATATTTTTGGGGTTTTAGTTTTAGAAATTTTAAAACGAAAATAAAAACTAAAAAATGCCTTTAATACTTCAAAAAAAAAATAAACGCAAAGAATTATTAAAATTTATTTTTTTCTTTAGTATATTTATGTCCATACTGAGTTGCTCAAACCAGAGTGAAACTAATATTGAAGCAACAAAAATTCCTATTCCAACAATTCAAATCATTGAAAAAGAAATCTCTGACGTAGAAAACAAAACAACTAAAACCATAATCGCTACAGTAAACATTGACAGCATAGTAGAAACCGTAATTGCGAAACTTCCAACTCCTCAAAAAGTTGAAATCATATCACCTCTTAAAACTCCAAATATTAAAGCAACAGCTATTTCAGTAATAGATGAGATTCTTTCTTTAACACCTACTTTAACTCCATTACCTACAAGTACTCCTACTCCTATTCCTACATTCACTCCTACACCTACATTCACCCCTACACCTACATTAATTCCATCGATAATTACTGTTTACACAGGATCAACAATAGTATCTCAATCTGGGACACAAATTACTATTAATGATGCTACTGCCTCTTCATCGAGAGAAGATGATGGATTAACAGTTGATATATTTTGGGGAGACGGAACTTCAATGAAAAATATATCTGTAAAAGATGATGGTTCCATTACTGCGAAACATACCTATACTAAAGCGGGGATTTTTCCAGTGAGATTTATTGTTACTAATAAACATGGCGTAAGTGTATCTGACGAAATAAATTATGTTATTAATGACGATAATTAGTCAAAATAATTCTCTAATATATTCTTGTGCAATCTGAGATGGTAAAAAATTCGAACTTTCTTTTTGAGCTCTTAAAGATTTTTCAATAAATTCGTCAGGAGAATTTAAAAATTTAATAATTTTTTTTGCCAATGATTCAGTATCGCCTGGAAGAACTAAAGAGCCTAAATCTCCATTATTTAATATTTCTCTAGGGCCACTAGGACAATCAGTAGAAATTACAGGAACGCCTAAATACATTGATTCTACAATTACATTTCCAAAACCTTCCCATAGTGAAGATAAAACAAACAAATTTGATTTTGATAAATATTTCCACGGATTTTTTTGAAATCCTATCAAATCAACATCTTTTTCAAGAGATCTTTCAGAAATCAAAGTTTCTATTTTATTTTTCTCTGGGCCTTCTCCAATAATAATCAATTTACATTCTTTCTCTTTTGTCACCAATGAAAAAGAATCCACCAAGGTATAGAAATCTTTTTGCTCTGTTAAACGACCAATACCAATAATAATGGGCATATCTCTTTTAAACCAAGGATGGTCAATGTTTTCATTGGAGAGATCTTTTATAACTGGATCTGCTGATGGATTATAAATTCTACTCACTTTTTGAGGTGATAAATTAAAATTGTCTATCAAATCTTTTGAGACCCCTTCAGAAATAGCAATTACCTTATCAGAATGCTTATATACAACACTTTTAGAATAAGAAAGTAACCTTTTTTTGAACCTAGAATGTTTATTTAAAACTGAAGTAATATGCAAAGGTTCTCTAATAACTATTTTGGTTTTAATTTTAATAAAAAAAGTTACAAAAATTGCTAGAAGAGCATTTCTAGCAGTCATTAAAGAATCAGGTTGTTCTTTTTTCAAATATCTTATTAAGCCCCAAAAAGACACAAGATTAAAATAAATAAATCTTGGCAACAAAAATTTAAAAAAAATTAAAAACTTCGGCTTTGACAAATAGATTATTCTTGGGCCATCAATTAAATCTTTCATTTCTGGATTGATTTGAACCACTAATAAATCAATCTTACAACCGAGTCTATTCATCTCTTTAGAAATTCTAATTATAGATCTTTCTATTCCCCCTTTTTCAAATGATGGGATCAAAATAGCTAAATGCATACTCTTAATAAGGTAAAGGAGATGTTTCTGACAATATCTTTGATGCTGTTGCTAGCGAATCACCTTTCTTAAATTCATGTCCAGTCTGAGAAAGTAATTCTTCAAATGCTTGTAATAAGGCAAAAACATTAGCAGGGACACATGATTCTCCCATTAAACCCACTCTCCATATTTTTCCTTGAAATCTTCCTAAACCTCTTCCAATCTCAATCAAATACTTTCTTAGAAGATTTAACCTAAACTCTTCATCATTTACTCCATCAGGAATTTCTATGACTGTTAATTGATCTAATGCTATTTTAGAGTTTATAGGCAAACTCAAACCCATAGATATTAATCCCTTCTTTAGTGCAGATGCTAATTTTTTGTGTCTTTTCCATCTAACTTCCAATCCTTCTTCAAAAACTAATTTTAAAGATTCCCTTAGACCGTAAATCATATTGACTGGTGCAGTATGATGAGCTTTATGTTCAATTCCCCAATAATCTGCAATAAGAGAAAGATCTAAATACCAAGAACTAGGTAAAGTTTTTCTTTTTTCAATTGTAGAAAGAGCTCTATTACTTATTGCTACAGGACTTAAACCAGGAGGAGAAGCTAAACATTTTTGGCTTCCACTATATGCATAATCAATATCCCAATCATCAAACCTGAATTCAGATCCAGCTAATGATGTGACACAATCAACCATAAAAAGAGCCCCATTTTGATGAGATATCTCAGATATTTGTTTAATAGGATTCATTACTCCTGTAGATGTTTCAGCATGTATAGATGAAACCATTTTTACATCATTATGTTGTTTTAAAATTTCATTAACTTGAACTGGATCTATTGCTGTCCCCCATTCAACATTCAAAGTCAATACATTTAACTTTAGTCTTTTAGCCATTAGAACCATTCGTTCACAAAAGTGTCCATTCTCACAAATTAAAATCTTATCGCCTTCTTCAAGTAAACTAGAAAATCCTGCTTCCATTCCAGCAGACCCAGAACCAGCAATTGCGAAAGCTCTTTGAGATGTTTTAAAAGTATCTTTCAATAAACCTTCTACTTCTTCAATAATGGAAAAATAATCAGGATCCAAGTAACCCATTACAGGAGATGACAATGCTTTTAGAACTCTTGGATGAGCAGAACTTGGCCCTGGTCCTAATATTATTCTTCTAGGAATTTGATTTAATGATGACATTTATTTTTTACAACTTTGATAAAAAAACATTTTATACCCCTAGAAGATATTTTTGAACTATAAAAAAATATATTCAATAAATCTACAAATTATTACTATATAAATTTAATTTCACTATTTTCTAACTGTTTTTTTATAGAAATATAGTAATAAAAAATTATATGCTAAAAAAAACACATTAATAATCATGAATAATAATAATAAAATTTTTAGAGGTGATGAATGGGATGTGAATTTATCTTTTTCAAAAAATCATCTAAATGGAAATTTAAAAATTTCAAATACCAATCAAAGAAGAGTTTACAAACCTCTCTTAGAAACACCAGATGTATTTCTAAGATTTGCAGAAATTGGCTTCTTATATTGGGATGAAACCAAAGATACTAAAGTTTTAATAGAAAAAACAAAAGAATTTTTAAATAATTTTTCTTATTTACATAATTTAGATATTTTTGAAGAGATTTCTATAAACCCATTCATAAATGAAGCTAAAACTGCAGCAAATATCATTTCTATAATCAAATTAATTGATAAAAATAATACTTCTAACAATTCTTTGATTTCAAATAGAATTTATAGTTTACTTGAAGAAAATAATCAAAAAAATGATGACGGAATCCATGAATGGATGATCAAAACAATTCAAAAAAATCTACAAAATGAACCTTGTATTAATCAAATTGAATCTTCTAACTCAAATAAAGGTCTTGTTTTAACAATTAACCCAACATCTTTAAAAGCAGCCATTTGGTTTCAATTAGCAAATATAATAATCTCAAAAAAATATATAAAAAATTGTTCTTATCTTCTATGCAAAAAACTATATTCTACTACAAGAGATAAACGTAACTATTGTAGTTCTAATTGTCAAACAAGAGCAAAATCTTATAGAGCATATCATAATCTATCTATAGAACGATCAAATAAATCAAAAAAGCCAAAAAAAATAAGCGAAATTACTTCATCAAAAACATATGAGCCTATTATAAAAGAAAAGGAATTCATTGAAGAACATATAGAAATGGCATCAATAATAAGACAACCTGAAATAGAATATGATCCAGATCATGGGTTCTTTGAGGACCTAGAATCAGAAAAAAGAATTTTAGGAGATTAAAATAGAAAAATTTAACTCACAGTGATAAATTATTAGTAGGAGTATTAAAATGCTATTAATAAAAAAAGTTTTTACATTCTTAACAATTTTATCTGCCTTTTTCTTAATAAGTTGTTCTACAAACTCAGAAAACTCAAGCCCATGTAAAGAATCTACAAAAAATGATGATGAAATTATTACTTCAAAAATTTGCTATCCCGAAAAATCTTATACAATCACAGATTTTGAAACTGCTGGTTTAAAAAAGCCTAAATCTCTTAAAGCAGATGCTGTTGATAAAAAAACTGGAGAAAGAATTACACCTGAAGCTACAGAAGTTCATCTAGGTTTCTATAAAAGCACCATGGGGCCAAAAGATATAGAGTTAAGGTTTTATAAGAATCATCAAGATGCATTGAAACATGGTGTTCCTGTAGCCGAAAAAACTATATCTGTCCCATCTGAAGCAGGAGGAGCAGTAAAAGGTGCGGGAACTTTTGCGAAATCAAGTTATGGGGCATATGCTGTCGTAGGTAACGTGATTATGCTTTGCCAAGTACAAATAGAAGTATGTGATGAATTAGTTAGCGAAATGGAATAGAAAAATGGTAAACAAATTTGATCTTATATTAAAAGGGGGACATATAATAGATCCCGCTAATGGCATAAATTCTTCAATGGATTTAGGAATTTCTGGAGGAATAATAGGTTTAGTTGAAAAAAACATTTCTTCTGAAAGAGCTAATAAAATCATAGATGTGTCTGGCTTACTTATAACACCTGGTTTAATAGATCTACATGCACATTGTTTTGGTTATCAAGCATCAGTTTACCCAGATGAATTATGTCTTCCATTCTGTACTACCACAATGTTAGATGCAGGAGGATCAGGATGGAAAACATTTGATGAATTCAAAGATACAGTAATTAATACCAGTATTACTAGAGTGTTTGCATTGTTAAATATTGTAGGTGGAGGAATGATAGAAGATCATGAGCAAAATGTATCAGATATGGATCCTGAAAAAACAGCTGAAAAAATTCTGGAAAGAAGAGACATGTGTGTAGGGATAAAAGTTGCTCATTTTATGGCTCCAAGTTGGGAAGCTGTTTCTAGAGGAAGAAAGGCTGCAGATTTGTCTAACACTTTTATGATGATTGATCAAAATCCCATTCATAATCGAACAATAGATCAAATGCTAAACGATTATATGAAAAAGGGAGATGTGCTTACTCATGTTTATGGATATGGTAAACCAATATTAAATAAAGATGGAAAAATTAGAGAGTCATATATTAAAGCAAGAGAAAGAGGAATAAAGTTTGACTTGGGTCATGGTGCTGGTAGCTTTTCTTTTAGAATGGCTGAGCCTGCAATGTCTCAAGGTTTCCAACCAGACACAATAAGTACTGATCACCATAGATCCAGCTTGCTAAAATGTCATGCAAATATGCCAGAGTGTATGACAAAAATGTTAGCACTTGGAATGTCTCTAGAAGACACAATAAAAAAGTCAACTATAATACCTGCTTTACAACTTGGACATCCTGAACTTGGTAATCTAAGTGAAGGATCTGTAGCAGATGTAGCTATTTTAAAAATAACTGAAGGTGACTTTGGTTTAACTGATAATGGTCAATCAGGAAACAGAATCTACAAAACAAATAAAAGAATTAATCCATTCATGACAATTAAAGGTGGAGAAATAGTTTGGGACAGAGAAGGAATTTCTAGAGACGACTGGAGTTCTACTCCATTTCCAGATGTTTCATTTGATAATTAATTCTATTTTTCACCTTAGTTTCTTTCGTTTTATTTTTTTTAATTTACCTGGTAATAAAGCTAACCTGGAAATTAAGGATATAGATTTTCGATTATCTGGAACAAAGTCTTTTTGTTTTCTTTCTTTTCTTTCTCTTCGTTCCCACTTTTTTTCTTTCATGATTTTGATTTGAAATAATTGTTCTAGACTAATTGTTAGATTATCATTGCCTAGGATTTTAAGTATATATACAATATTTAGACTTATAAAAACATTATCCCCGGTCGTCTAGTGGTAGGACATAGGACTTTGAATCCTAGAACCTTGGTTCGAATCCAAGCTGGGGAACCATTAAAAATATAAACCAGTGATTTCCTGTGTATTATTCCAAAGTTTAATTCTCAGATTATCATCAAAAACAAGATCGTTAGGTTTAGTGATCTTTGGGGAACCCTTCATTTGCCTTTTACTATCAATACCTACAAAATCTCCTCCTTTGACATTAGTACCAGCAGCGGCTATTACCAATGGTAATGCTCCTTCATAAGCAGACATGAAAAATGTCGAAAATACAATGTTTAGTAAAAACCCTTTCTTTAGAAATCCTGGTAAATGTCTAGTTAAATTAGTCTTAGCAACTCCAGGATGACAAGCAACCGCAATTGTTTCCATCTCTTTTTCTCGAAGTTTCTTCTCAAGTTCCATAGTAAACATTACTCGCAATAGATTTACCAAATTATATGTCGATGCTTTATCATAATTCTGTTCTGAGTTAAGATTTTCAAAATTTATTTCCTTAGCAGAATAATGAGCAATACTTGAAACATTTACTATCCGAGAATTTTTCACATTTTTGATTAAATCTAAAAGTTTTAATGTGAGATAGAAATAACCAATGTAATTTATTGCAAATGTAAGTTCAAGGCCTTCATCAGTTTTAGTAAATGGAGGAAACATTACCCCAGCATTATTCAACAATATATCTATAGAACCAAATTCGGATTTAATAATTTTTGAAAAATTATTTATGTTCTTAAAACTTGTGAGATCTAGATTAATATACTTAGATCCATTTCCAATCAATTCTTCTGCATTTCTTCCTCTTTCATCATCTCTACAAGCTAAAACTACTTTTGCGCCTTGATTTGCGAATATTTTTGCTGCCTCAAATCCTATTCCACAATTCGATCCGGTAACAATTACAATTTTATTTTCTAAATTGTGAATATTTTCTTTAAGAATTTCCAAGTATTATTCCTTAATCTTTATGGAACTATAATAATTTGGAAAATTAATCGAGTTCTAAAGATGCCATTTTTACTCTATTTTCCTTAGTAGCTAAGCTCCATGGAGTATCAATAACCCAATGATTTTTGGATTTTTCTACCAAATTAGGTCTAGTAGAAAAATATTCATGTTTTTCATCTACTTCCAAAGGTGTACGAGTCATAAAAACATCTCCACTAGGAGGATCAATTGGAGAAACTACTTCACCTGGAAGAATAATCTCTTCTCTTTCTATATCTGGATGTGAAGGTAATGCCGCAGATATTAAAGCATTAGTATAAATATGCATAGGATCATTAAATATAGCTTCAGTATCTCCCATTTCTTGAATTACACCTAAATACATTACTGCCATTTGGTGACACATATATCTTACAGTAGCTAAATTATGAGCTATAAGTATATAAGCTAAATTATGTTCTTTTTGAAGATCAACTAGAAGATTCATTATTTGAGCACGAATAGAAACATCAAGAGCAGAAACTGGTTCATCTAAAATAATCAACTCAGGTTGCAATGCTAAAGCTCTAGCTATTCCAATTCTTTGTCTCTGTCCTCCAGAAAATTCATGAGGAAATAAATTTGATTGATAAGAATGGAGCCCTACCTCTTCCAATACTTCAGAAACTCTGGAATTAATCTGAGATCTTGTCATTTTTGTTGCAATTTTCAATGGTTCGCCAATCACATCTCTCACTCTCATTCTAGGATTCAAAGATGACCAAGGATCTTGAAAAACAGCTTGTATAGAAGTACGATATTCTTTTTTCCCTGCATCAGAAAGATTTTTCAAATCTTCACCTTTAAAAAATATATTTCCAGCATCAACAGACCCATCTGTAGATAATTTTTCCAACTGCAATATTAATTTTCCTGTGGTAGTTTTTCCACAACCAGATTCTCCTACTAATCCAAAAGTCTTACCATATTCAATATCGAAACTTACATCATCTACTGCTTTCAACCAACTAGTAGTACCAAATAAATCTCTACCAGCAAACCTAAAAGCACTTTTAACATTAAACCATTTTCTCAAATTCCTGACCTGTAATATAGAATTATCAGAATTTGAATTACAACCTGGAGCATATGGAACTGAAGAATTTTTAGTTTTACTTGTCAAAAAAACCTCCTAAAATTAATAATCTACCAAATGTGAGTATTTTTCAAAATCTTCCACAGAAGCTTTGGATAATTGAACCCAATGATCTGGTGAAACTTCTACTAGTTTTGGTCGAATCTTTGCGTCTTCAGGTTTAAATTTTAATTTAGATCTGGGAGCAAAAGCATCCCCTTCTGAGAGATCCCATAACATTGGAGGTTGTCCTTCAATTTGGGCTAATCTACCAGTTTTCTCTTCTAATTTAGGCACAGAAGATATAAGAGCTTTTGTATATTCATGTAGGGGATTGTTAAATATTGTTCTGACATCAGCTGATTCTACTATTCTTCCCGCATACATTACTGCTACTCTGTCACACATCTTAGCAACTATCCCAAAATCATGGGTAATAAATATTATACCAATGTCAGATTCAGCCTGGATTTGTTTTAATAGCCTTAAATATGCTGCTTGAATCGTTACATCCAAAGATGTAGTAGGTTCATCAGCAATTAAAACACTAGGGGCTGAAGAAATACCAATTGCACCTACAACTCTTTGCCTCATTCCTCCAGAAAGTTGATGAGGAAAATCTTTAGCTCTTACTTCTGCCGCAGGAATTCTTACAGATTTCAATGATTCTACAACTTTCTCCCATAATGTAGCTCCCTTAAGACCTTGATGTATTGAAATAGCTTCTCCAACTTGATTGGAAACATTAAAAACTGGGTTCAACGCAGTCATTGGGTCTTGTAATATTAATGAAACTTCTCCACCTCTTACTTCTGTCATTTCTTTTTCACTTAATTTCAAAATATCTCTTCCGTTAAGAATAATTTCTCCATCTTCAATAGTTCCAGGAGGATCGGGAACTAATCTCATTATAGATAGAGATGTTACAGACTTACCAGACCCAGATTCACCGACAATACCTAGAGTCTCTCCTTTTCTTAAATCAAAATCTACGCCATCTACAGCCTTGACTGTACCCCATTTTGTAGTGAAATTTGTTTTTAAATTTTTAACAGAAAGAATAATATCTTCTTTTACAGTAGAAGGTCCAAATCCATCTTTAAATTGTTTTGTTGAAATTTTCTTTTTTGTTGACATTTTAGCCTAATTAAGAAATAAATTTCATAAGTTAATTTCAAGATTATATCACAAGAAAAAACAAATATTAATGCTTAATTTTCTTGTCTTGTAAAATTGATTTTATAGAAGATTCTATACCTTGAACCATAAAATCTATTTCAGATTTATTTATAGATAAAGGGGGGCAAATTGAAATAACGTCTCCAGCTCTAAAACTAATTATCCCATTTTTTAATAGATTCCTTGTCATCTTTTGAATCAAATTCATTTCAGGAGAGAATTTTTCTTTTGTTTTTTTATCTTTTACTATCTCAACTGCTGCCAATAATCCTAACCCTCCTCTGACATCACCTACTATAGGATATTCATATAAGGATTGAAGTCTTTCATATAAATAATTTCCCATAATTTTAGAGTTTTCAATCAAATTTTCCTCTGAAAAAATTTCTAAATTTGCATTGGCAGCTGCAGTAGAGATTGGATGTCCTCCAAAAGTGATTAAATGATAAAACATCTCTTTCTGACCACCTAAAAATGAATCAGCAATTTTTTTTGTTGCTATTGCTGCTCCAAGAGGAGCATATCCACTAGTAATTCCTTTTGCTACAGTAGTGATATCTGGTTGAATTCCAAAACATTGAGAACCAAACCATTCTCCTAATCTACCAAAACCATTAATAACTTCATCAGAAATTAATACAATTTGATATTTATCAGAAATGCGCCTTAAACCTTCCCAATAACTTCTAGGAGGAACATGAATACCATTAGCAGCTGAAACTGGTTCAGCAATTATAGCAGCTATAGTATCGGGATCATTTTGAACAATCACATGTTCTAACTCATATATCAACCATTCAGATATTTCTTCAGGTGTAGGATTACCAGGTATTGGTGGTCTATAAGCATTGTAATTAGCCACATGAATATTTCCTATCATCTCAGGGCCCATAGGATCCGCAGTAAAAGTTCTACCCAGACTAACTGCCATTGCTGTAGAACCATGATATGAATTTCTCCTAGAAATAATTTTATATGCTCTAGATTTTCCAGAATTTATTTGATATTTTTTTGCCATTTTCACCGCAGTTTCTACAGCTTCTGATCCACCTGAAACAAAAAAAGTTCTACAATTATTATCTGTGTAAATCTCTGCAATTTTTCCTGACAATAATATTGTGGATGCAGTTGTAGAATTTGCTGGTGGAGAAGAAATTTCTGTCATCTGCTTATATACAGCATCAGCAATTTTTTTCCTTCCATATCCTGCAGATTTGAACCATAGACCTCCCATCATATCCAAATATTTTTTACCCTCTATATCTGTAACCCAACTACCTTCACCTTCAACAAAAATCATAGGACCTTCATTTTTCCAATCATTTATCTGCACACCATGCATAAATAAATGTTCAGATGCAATACTTTTAAGATTTTCTATATTATTCATTTTCTCTGTTTAATAGGTATCTATTACAAATTAGTATAATATATTATTTCCAACTTTGAAGAAGATCTTTATAATAGTTTTTTAGTATTTTAGTATATATCCCGAGTAGCTCAGCGGTAGAGCGATCGGCTGTTAACCGATTGGTCGTAGGTTCGATTCCTACCTCGGGAGCCATTTCTCTATATAATTATGTTTTTGATTATTTTTGAATTTAGTTTAAAAAATATTTTTTAAGCATTTTTTACTACAATAGTTCCAGCAAGAAGAAAACCTAAGCACAAAAAATTATTCAACAAAACATTAGCAATAGCTAATCCTATATGCTGATTTTTAAATAATTGAACTGTATCAAAAGAAAAAGTAGAAAAAGTAGTTAATGCTCCTGCAAAACCAATTAAAATAACACTACTTAACTGTGGACTTAATGCTGCCTTTTCAGATCCAATAGACCAAATTAAACCAAATATAAATGAACCTAAACAATTAACTATTAAAGTTCCAATCGGAAAAGTGGTTCCTGCAATAGTTTTTGTAAAACTAGAAACACCAAATCTCATTAAAGAACCTATACCTCCAAAAGCAAACACCAAAATAATTTTTTCCATAAATCTCTCCATTTTCAATTAGTAAAATTACAATCAATACAATCTTTAAATCAAATGTATCTTGCTATATTATAGAATTATGAGTAAAGACCCTAAAGATCAATTTAATGCACAAGCTGAATTCTATGCTAATAGTAAAGTCCATTCTTCAGGACAAAATTTAGAACTTATTTCTGACTATCTTGAAAAAAAAAGTTTTGATCTATCTCTAGATATAGCTACTGGAACAGGATTTACTGCTTTTGAATCGTCAAAAGTTTCAAAAAAAGTATTAGCTCTAGATATAGCTAAAGAAATGATTAATCAAGCTAAAAATTTAGCTAAAGAAAAAAGAATTACTAATATTCAATTTGTAATAGCTTCTGCTGATAACCTTCCTTACAAAAACAATTATTTCGATTTAATTACCTGTAGAACAGGAACTCATCATTTTGGAAACTTTGAAAAATCTTTAATGGAAATGCATAGAACTTTAAAGGATAATGGCACATTGATAATTTCAGATACAATCACGTCAGAAGACGAAGATTTATCATCGTGGCATCAAAAAGTTGAAATAATGAGAGACCCTAGCCATCAATCAAATTACTCTATCGAATCCTGGAAAGAATTTTTTAACAACCTAAAGTTTGAAGCGACTAAAATTATTCTAACTTCAGTTAAATTGACTTTAGATGATTGGATGACTATATCTGGCACTCCTCCAGCTATTCAAAAAGAATTAAGAAAAATATGGATTAATTCTGATAATAAAACAAGAAAATATTTCAAAATAAAAGAAAGGGGTAATCAGGATTTTGAATTTGAATGGCCTTGTGCTGTAATGATAATTAAAAAGAAGATTTAATTTTTCTTTAACAACCAGGCAGATTCCCAAAAATCAATTTCGAATTCAATTCCACGTTTAAAAAGTTCAGATAAAATTTCAACATTATCCTTATCAATATTTTTTCCAATTGAATTTACAAATGTTATTAACCAATCAGTAACTTCTTGATACTCTTGAGAGTTATAAGATTCAATCCATTTATAATGAAAAGTATCTGGATTTAAAGATGATTTTTTAAATAATTCCTTCCCAATCTCACTATAACCCCATTGACATGGTAATAACGAAATAGCTATAGACTCAATGGAGTTATTCTCAGCATTCTTCAAAAGAAAATTTGTATAATCTCTAGTAGAAGAAACAGCATTTGTATTCTCTAATTCTTCTTCAGAAATTCCAAAATCTTTACAAAAATTTCTATGCAAATCCATCTCAGAATTTAGAGTTTCATCTAATAATGTTACCCATTTGCTCATCATACTCTCACTATCAGATTTTGAAGCAGCTATTGCTAGCACTTTACAATAGTCAAATAAAAAAATGTAATCTTGTTTTAAATAATATTGAAATTTATCTAATGACAGAGAACCATCACCCAATCCTTTAACAAATGGATGTTCAGAATTTGCTAGATTCCATAAAACTGAATTTTCCTGACGCAAAAAATTACTAAAATTATCCATCATTGTTAATCAGATTTAACTACAGAAATCTTTGAAGCAGATTTTATCAGTTTCAATTCTTCTAAGTTTCCAATAAGTTTGCCTACTATATTAACAGAACTAGCGGGTCTTATTTCTCCTTCAGAACTAATTGGAGTAGGACCAAAAAACAAACATATCGCATTTCCTGGAGGCCAAAATCCAATGTCGCCTAGATCAACAACTTCTTGAGAATTTTCTAATTCATTATCTACCTGAACAGAAAAATATATTTCATCTCCCCAAGTGTTTACAGAAGAATCAAGCGGTAAAGATGACCATATCTTTTTTGCAGTTTCTGTTTCATTAAGTATCCCGTCAATTTTTATTGCGCCTGAAATGAAAGAAATTTTCCTCTTATCACTCATTCATACCTCAATGCTTCTGCAGGATAAATCTTACTAGCTTCATTTGCAGGAATGACACTTGCTAAAATTGATGCAATAACAGTTATTAATATCAATATTCCAACTTCTCCAATTGGAACAGTAAATTGAGCGCCTTCAAGTTCTTTCGAAATCTCTTGAAAAATTAGATAAGATTGCATAACTCCTAATAATATTCCTATAACTATACCAATGAGTGTAATAAAAGATGATTCTATAAGGAATTGAGTTCTTATCATACTGGCCCTAAAACCAATTGCTCTAAGCACTCCGACTGATTGCCTTCTTTCCACTACTGCTCTTACTGACAATACTCCAATAGCAGCTATTCCAACTACTAAACCAAGACCACTAAATCCTTGAAAAAGTTTATTAAATGCATTAGAAGTTTCTCTCTGTTCTTTAATATTATCTAATAAACTCTCAGCATTCATTCCATTTGCTAAAAAGATTTTCTCTAGCTTTTGAGAATAATCAGAGGCATTATTATCATTTTTTAATGTGAAGTAATAAGTATCCATAGGAATTTTCTCACCTGCTAATTCCGGAACTAATGATTCTGAAGCATAAAAAGTAGCACCACCACCACCAAAACCTGTTCCTCCTGCAAGGTTTTCAATAATTCCTATTACTATAAGTCCAGAACCAGCTTCAGAACCTCTTCTTTTCTTCATTTCGATTTTTATTGATTCTATCTCTTTAGAGTCACCTGATTTAATTAAAGATGTTTTGAAACTTCTATCTGGAGGACCGAATGGATCTCCTGAAGGAATAATTGAACCACTAGCCAAAACTAAATTAGAGTCATCAATTAAAGATTGCCAAATTTCTTTATCATTAGATCCATATTTTGGATCAAAGTAAGATAATCTCCATTGATTAGAATTTATAAATTGTTCCTCTAAAGAAATTAATCTTGAACTCTTAAATGTCTTATTTTCACCATCGATTTCTTTAACTTCAACACGTAAAGTTGAAGAACCTGCTACGACTGAAAAATCATTCATATTCAAGGCATCTTTTATATCACCCTTAATGGGTTTTTCAGGGCTGATTGTACCTTTAATATCATAACCTCCAGTTATTCTCTCTGGTTGATCAGTAGATATATCTTGAACACCATTAAGCACAGAAAAAATCATTAATGTATATATAATTAGCGAGAACATAGCCACTGTGAGACCAGTTCTAAACTTTGATGCCATGGGATAACTGATTGCTGTTTTTGTTACTGCCTTAAGACCTGAGAATCTAGATAATATTAAATTAAGTATCCCAATTAAGAGTTTTGTGTTACTCATTACCAACCAAACTGCAGCAGCAGTATTTATTCCTCCTCCTAATGGCCAAAACCAAGGGCCAGGTTGAGTCCATTCTCCAGTTATTGAGTCAAAGGTATCAAATGGCAGATTATTAATTAGGAGAACTAATCCGCCTTCAAAAGTACCAGCAATCTGATTAACTGTCTCTGAATCTTTTATAAATATTGTAGTTAAATATCTTATAAATAGTCCTAGTGTTAACGCTCCTCCTGTTAACCCTAAAGCAAAGTTAGCAAATGTCTCAGTCTGAAAACCTAAGAATACTAGTAATATGGAAAATACTCCTAATAAGGCATAAGAGTGCTTTCCAGATAATTTAAACAATGACATAAGAATGTTTATAGGCCAAGAAATAGGAAAAACTATTAATAACAAAAAATTCTTGACCCTTCCACCATTTCCTGTAAATATTCTGATTAATTGCTTTACAGGAAAAATTAAATCCCAAAAGAAATTGAATAATTTAATTTTTAATGTCTCAGGAGCTTTCTTAACAAACTCTTCTTTGAGTCCTCTTATTGCAACTACTATATTTAGATTACTTGCTCTGTAAGCAGAAATAAAAACAGTAATAAATGTCAAAATTAACCCACTAGAAAAGGCTATAATAGTGGATGTTAATGAGTAATAAGGTGTTATGCTAAAGTTTCCTGTATCCACTAAATCCTGAAGTATATATACCAATCCAAAGCTTAAACCTATACCTATAGCAGTTCCTACCATAGCAGCTAAGAAAGAATAGACTGTGCCCTCATATGTAAACAATTGAATTAAATCTCTTCTTTTTAAACCAACAGCTCTAGCCATACCAAGTTCAGTAGATCTTGCAGCAGCTAATAAAACAAATACTAGAAAAATAAGTAGCATTCCAACCATAATTGAAAAAGAGCCAAAAATAGAAAAGATGTTAGTAACCCCTGAAGCAACATTTTCTGCTAATTTAACACCTTGATTTTTAGATTCTTCGACCCTAAGTGTAGTTAGATCACCAGATAACACTAACAGATTAAATGCTTCCTCTTGGAGTCCAGCATTCTGTAGGATCCCTAAGATAATCAATTGAATTTGGTAATCACCTATACTAGTAATAAAATCAATATCAAAATTATTGCTATCAAGATAATTAGCGATTTTATTGAGTTCTTCAAAAGTTTCTTTATCTCTTTCTTCAATATTTAACGCTTCTTCCCGAATTAAACTAGGAATTTCATTGCTTGATAAAATATCAAAAAAGTCTTTTGCTACTTCTTTATTAGTTAAATTAGATCTTAGGAATTTGGTTACATCATCAGATAATTCTAGAGAATCAACTTCATCTCCTTTATTAGAAATTGCAATATTTGTAATCTTGTTTTCTTTCTTAAGCAATTTTTGGAGATCTTCAAGTTCAAATAAAATACTTGGATTAGTACTTGCACCAGCAAGTCCTCCATTCTTTACAATATCTAATACTTCAAACTCTACTTTTTCAAGATCAGGATATATTCCGATAGAATCACCTTTTTTGAGTTTCAAGTCGGAACTAGTTAATTCGTTAATATATACTTGATTGGGCTTTAAAGAATTAATTGATAAAACCTCACCTTCAATGTTCTTAATCATTCCAAAACTATCTGAATAATCCCCGTCTAATCCTCTTACTTCAACATTACTTTCTGCAAAACCAGCTTTATCATTTTCTGCAGGTAATTTAACTTCAATAAAAGGTACTATCGCATCAATATTCGAATTGTTTGAAACAAGATTTTCAACATTTTTAAATTCAGAATAATTGAAGTACTCTACTCCTGTTTGTTGCTTACCAGGACCTTGAATTACTTCATCTGCTGTTCCAAGAGAATCAAAAACTACAGTTCTAATGGAATATCTTATTGTGTCTCCAATTCCTAAAGAAGTTGCAATAATTATTGAACTAAGCATAAGACCGATAATAATTAATATACTCTGTCCTTTTCTTCTAGGAATATTTCTAGTTCCCATTTTTACAAGAATAAATCTTCTAAAAGCTCCAAATAATATGATTAAGAAAACTATAATCAATATGGCCAACATTGAATTGGCAAGAATAGAAGCAGGCAACCCAAAAACTTTTTCTTCCATCTTATTCTTCTATTAATCCATCTTTCATTTTTATTATCCTGTTAGTACGTCCCCCAACATAATCAGAATGAGTCACAATAACAAAAGTTTGTTGGTTTTTTTTATTTAAATCAGATAATAAGTCTATTATCTCAATCTCATTTGTACTATCTAAATTTCCTGTTGGCTCATCCGCCCACACTATTGCTGGTTCATTCACTAAAGATCTAGCGAGTGTAACTCTCTGTCGTTGACCTCCAGATAATTCCCCAGGCAAGTGATTTTTCCATTCAAGTAAACCAACATCATCTAACTTTTCTTCAGATTTCTTCCTTGCTTGTTTAGCAGAAAATCCAGAAACCAAAAGAGGCAATTCAACATTTTCTACGGATGTTAACACTGGAAGCAAATTATACAATTGAAAAACAAAACCCATGTTAGAGGCCCTAAATTCACTCAATTTATCATCAGAGAGATCCTGTAATTTGTTGCCTTGAATTGTAATATCTCCATTATCAATAGAATCCAATCCTGATAGACAATTTAATAATGTAGTTTTTCCACATCCGCTTGGACCCATAATAGCAACCATTTCTCCTTTGCTAATAGAAATATCCACTCCCTTAAGAGCATGAACAGTTACAGATGAAGATTTGTAAATTTTTTCTACATTTCTAGCTTCTATTACTATAGGTAAATCTACTTTCTTACTCAGAATTCCTCCAATGTTTTATTTTTAAGTATATTTTATATTTTAATACACTTAAAAAACTTGTAAATTAAAAATTCAAAATTGACGACAAATTTTAGCGATGTTAGAATCCGAAAGTTAAATTTATGAATCTATTATAAAAATATGACATTTAATCAAAGCCAAAAAGATAAAACTGATCAAGAGACTACCGCATGCTTAGATGGAGATAGTTGTCATTGGGTAATAGAACCTCCTAATGGACCCACTAGTTTAGGAAAATGTAAGAAATGTGGTAAAGAGAAAGAATTTAGAAATTCTTTTGAGTACAACACATGGCACGGAGAAAAACCTGTAGACTCTCAAAATAAATCTAAAAATTCTAAAGATGACGATAATGATGATGAAAAATCATCTAAATAAATCTTTATCTTTATCTCTAAATAAATCATATCCTTTTAAATTACTTTCCTTAAATCCATAACCCCTAACTAATGCTACAGGGACTCTAGAACTCTCGCCCATAACTAATTGTGCTGAAGATGCGATCTCATCAGCCACATTTACTAAAGTAGATTTTAGAATATTTCCAAAATCATCTTTTTCTCCTATTAAATTTAATAAGGGATCAAATCCTGAGAAACCTAAGGCTACATTAATAGAACCAATTCTCCATGGTCTATTGAATGTATCAGAAATAATTACACCTACATTAACATTAAAGTTTTTCTTCACAGTTTCTCTTATCTTGTAAGCAGACTCATCAGGATTTGATGGGAGAAAACTATATAAATTTTCTTGATTCATATTAGAACTATCTACCCCTGCATTTGCACAAATATATCCATAAGTTGTTTCAACAATTAACACTCCTTTTGATGCCCTAATAATTTCTCTTGAATTATTTAAAATTAGCTGAACTAACTTAGGGTCTTTATCAGTAATCTTACTTATTCGCAAAGCTTCACGAGATGGCTCAATTAATGAAATATCAGAAATACAATTTTCGGATTTAGAAATAATCTTCTGAGCTATTACAATAATATCTCCATTCAAAGGTCTAAAATTACCTACAAGAAACTTAGAAATTATATTTCCTAAATCAAAACCAGGTTCAATTTCTGGAATACCAGAAATCCCAAAAATCGTTATTTCCTTTTTCCGCTTATCATTCATGAAGAAGTGAAGGTGCACCAATATCAAAATTTATTACGTTTTTAATCCAATTTGAAACTTTTAGCAATTTATAATCATTCAAAAAATTTCCAACTACCTGAATACCCAAAGGCATTCCATTACTATCTATTCCAGAAGGAATTGAAATAGCAGGAAGACCAGCTGCAGACCAAGGAGACTGGAACTTTGAATCACCAGTGGTTTTTCTATCTTTAGGAACCAAATCATTATTAGTAGGCATAATTATTACATCAAAATTTTCTAAAGACTTCTTTATATCTTTTCTGAATTGTGAAACTAACTTCAAACTTCTAATATAGTCTGAAGCAGAAATACTTTTTCCTGATTTTATTCTAGTCTTAGTATTTAATTTGTAAGAATCTATATGCTCTCTAAAAAAACTATTATGAAATGTATAGGCTTCTGAATATTCTATGATTTTTCTTGCTTCATTGATTCCTATAAAACTATTTGGAAGCTTAAAAATTTCTATTTTACCCCCAAAATTACTCAATTTTTCTGTCACTTCAAACATGTTTGCTTGAATTTCTAGACAAGATTCTCTTTCATAAAAAGCAGCAACTACACCTATTCTAGGTATTTGCTTTTCAAATTCTCTTACTCCGTTCAAAATAGTATTCAAAACATTATCTGTTAAATTTATTCCCGTATGAATTCTTGAAGATAACATATCAAAAATTACAGCTATATCTTCTATTGATCTTGACATCCAACCTACAGTATCCAGTGTGTGACTTACTGGAAAAATCCCTTTGGTATCAAATACACCAAAAGATGGTTTAAAGCCAATGATTCCATTATATGAAGCAGGCCGTAAAACAGATCCAGCGGTTTGGGTCCCTAGTGCTATAGGACACATTCTCATAGATACTGCTACAGCAGAACCAGTACTACTTCCCCCAGAACTATATTCCTTATTCCAAGGGTTAGTCACATTGGTTGGTTCATTCATTGCAAATTCTGTTGTAACAGTTTTGCCCATTAACAAAGACCCTAACTTTTTAAATATATCTAAAATAGGTGAATTATATTTAGGGTAAAAATCTAGAAATAAATCTGAACCCATTTTTGTTGGCATCTCTTTAGTAAAAAAAATATCTTTAATGCCCAAAGGAATTCCTAATAATAAAGAATCAGAAAAACTATTATTGGATTCTATTTTTTTGGATTGATCAAATAATTTTTGTTGATCAAGATATTCCCAAGCACCAACCTTGGGTTCAAATTTTTTATAGTGATTTAAATAAATTTGAGCAAGCTCACTAATTGATAAGTCTTTATTTTTTATTAACTTATTTAACTCGACAATTGATAAATCAATTATTTGATCTTTTAATTCGTTAATAATCTATCCCCATCTATTTTTTTTGACAAAAAAAGAAATTCTTCGTCATCACAAGAAATTTCTATCTGAAGTTGTTTTATCTTATAACAAGAGCATTTAAGATCTTTTAATACTTCAGAAAACTCTTCATTAATTTGATTATCAATGTTTTTCATAACATCAGGATTTTATCAATATAGAAAATATATTGAAATAATCCTGATAATTATTGAGTTATTTTAGTTCTACTTTAGCACCAGCAGCTTCTAATTTACCTTTCGCCTCTTCTGCTTCTTCCTTAGAAACATTTTCTTTAACTGCAACTGGAGCACTCTCAACTAAATCTTTTGCTTCTTTTAAACCTAAAGGCGTAATTTCTCTAACTGCTTTAATTACTGAAATTTTATTAGCGCCTATGTCCTGTAGATTTACAGTCAATGCAGCTTCTTCATCTGAAGCACCAGCATCACCAGCATCACCAGCAGCTGGGGCTACTCCCACAGCAGCAACAGGTGCTGCAGCTGTAACTCCAAATTCTTCTTCTAAAGATTTCACTAATTCAGACAAATCTAAAACAGACATTTCTTTTATAGCATTTAAAATATCTTCTTTTCCCATTGCCATATTAATCTCCTTTTAAAATTTATATTATTTATTTTCTTTCTTAGTTTTTGCTTCTGGCTCTGACTTAGCCTCTTCTGCCTTTGCTTCTGAAATATTTTTCATTACTGTAACTAATGATCTTAATTGAGCAGAGAGAACATAAGCTAAACCAGATACTGGACTATACATTTGTCCGACAAGTTTAGCCATTAGAATATCTTTATTAGGCAATGAAGCTAATTTTGATACCGTTTGAGAATCAAGTATTTCATCATCCATCAATCCTCCTATAATTTCTATAGAAAGACCTTGAGCTTTAACTTCCTCTAATAATTTTTTGGAAGTTTCTGCAGGATCACCTTTCGTTACTACTATTCCACAAGGACCATTAATGATATCTTTCAAAATAGTTTTTCCAGAACTCTCTGCTGCCAAAAAAGCAAGATTATTTTTGACAATTCTAAATGAAGAACCTGAAGAATTAAGTACTTTTCTTAAGCTAGTCATTTGATTAGCAGAAATATTTTTAAATTCTGTAGAAATAAAAAATGTATTTTCTTTAAAAATATTTTCTAATTCTTTTACTTGATTTATTTTCTTTTCGTTAGGCATTTTACAATTTAGTTATACAAAAAAAATTTGACCTCAATATCGAAAACAGAGGTCAATCAGATTCTTATTAAACCTAGGCGGGAAATTAAGTTTCTAGAAACACCCACTGTCTTCGGCCAAATTATATTATCTCAATTTTTAATTATTTGCCACCATATTTTCAAGTCCTGTAATATCAATTTTGATTCCAGGGCCCATAGTAGTTGCTAATGTGGCTTTTTTAAGAAATTTTCCTTTTACGCCTTCAGGCTTTGAAGATACCAATGTAGTCATAATACTTTTAAGATTATCTTGAAGTTGTTCTTCAGAAAAACTAACAATTCCAAATCTCAAATGAATTATAGAAGTTTTATCCATTTTTATTTCTAATCTTCCTTTTTTAGAAGCGTTAATAGCCTTTGAAATATCTTTGCCTTGTACTACTGTGCCTGTTTTAGGATTTGGCATCAAACCTTTTCTACCTAGATATCGACCTAATCTTCCTATTTTGCTCATTTGATCAGGTGTAGCTATAGAAACATCAAATTCTGACCACCCAGACTCAATCTTTTTTATAATATCTTGATCAGCAATAATATCTGCTCCGGATTCTTTAGCATCATTAGCAACATCACCTTCAGCAAAAACTAACACTCTTACTTGTTTTCCAGTTCCATGAGGTAATTCAGCAAAACCTCTGACTTGTTGATCCGAGTGTTTGGGATCAGCAGAAGTTAATATATGCAACTCTACAGCTTCATCAAAATTTCTATTAGAAATTTTCTTTGCTAAAGAAATTGCATCCTCTGGACTATAGAAATCTTGACCTACTTCTTCGATAGCATTTCTGTATTTCTTACCTTGCTTAACCATAATACCTCATTAATAATTAAAGTTTCATTTTAATCTTCTACTAAAACTCCCATACTTCTTGCAGTTCCCTCAATAATTTTTGTTGCTGCATCAAGATCTATAGCATTCAAATCTTGTAATTTTTCTTTAGCTATATCTTTAGCCTGTGATCTAGTAATTTTCCCTACCATTTCTACTCCTGATTCACTAGAACCCTTTTCCAATTTTGCCATTTTCTTAATTAAAGCAGATGCAGGAGGACTCTTTAACTCAAAAGTAAAAGATTTATCTGTATAAATTGTTATTTCTACAGGAATAATATTTCCTGACATTTTAGATGTTCTGTCATTATATTCCTTTACAAATCCCATAATATTTGCACCATGTTGCCCCAAAGCAGGACCTACAGGAGGTGCAGGAGTAGCTTTTCCTGCTTCAATTTGTAATTTGACTAATGCTTGTACTTGTTTTGCCATATCATTATCCTTTGTCTAACTGTAAGAAATCTAATTCCACTGGAGTATCTCTTCCAAAAAAAGAAACTAAAACTCTTGCTTTTCCTTTATCTTGATCAACATAGTCGACAGTACCCATAAATTCAGCAAATGGACCATCTTTAATTCTTACTGAATCTCCTTTAGCAAAACCAACTCTTACTTTAGGGCTATCAGATTTCATTCTAGAAAAAATTTGATCTACCTCTTTATCCTCTAAAGGCACTGGTTTAGGCCTTCTTTCTTGTTCATCTTCAGCAGATATAAAACCAGTAATTCCTGGAGTATTCCTTACAGCAAACCAACTATCATCATCCATCAACATATTTACCAATAAATAACCAGCATACATTTTTTTCTTAATGATTTTTCTTTGCCCATCTTTAACTTCTACTTCGGATTCAGTAGGAACTACACAACCAAAAATTTTATCTTTAAGATCCATAGTCTTCACCCGCTGATCTAAATTCTTTTTTACTCTATCTTCTTGACCAGAATAAGTATGTAGTATGTACCAATCTCCAGAATAAGAAGATAAATCCATAATTTCTTCTTCTAAAATTTCTTCTGTTAAGTCAATCTCTTCAATCATTTTAACCTTCTGAAATAATTTCGAATAATCTAGAAAAACCCATATCTATTATGCCCAAAATAATTCCTATTATTCCAGCAATAGTCAAAACTAACAAAGTCAATCTAGTAGCTTCACTTCTACTGGGCCATCTTGTTTTTTTTAATTCACTTATGATTTCTCCAATCCGACCAAGTTTCAAACCTGATAACCTGGATGGACGGACCTCGGAAATCTTTGGACTTTGCTCTTTAGCCAATTTTCACCTTGTTTCTCTATGGAGAACTCTTTTTCTACACTTTTTACAAAATTTAGTAAGTTCTATCCTTTCAGTGCTATTTCTTCTATTTTTTTCACTATGATAGTTCCTATCCTGACATTCTGTGCAAGCAAGAGTTATCAATACCCTAGCTCCAGTTTTAGCCATTATTTACACCACCTTATTTTATTTTTATATATTAAACAGCGATGAAAACACCCGATCCCACTGTTCTTCCACCTTCTCTAACAGCAAACCTCAATTCTTTTTCCAACCCAACAGGATACATAAGTTCAACATCCATTTCTAAGTTATCTCCAGGCATAACCATTTCGGTTCCTTCTGGAAGAGTAACAGTTCCAGTAACATCAGTTGTTCTAATATAAAATTGCGGTTTATATCCACTAAAAAATGGTGTATGTCTTCCTCCTTCTTCTTTAGTAAGAACATAAATTTGCGCTTTACCTTTAGTCAAAGGAGTAATAGTACCAGGTTTTGCTAACACAGCACCTCTTGCTATATCTTCACGTTCTAATCCTCTCAGTAGGCATCCTACTGCATCTCCAGGAATCCCTGAATCTAATGACTTGTGAAACATTTCAACACCTGTAACAGTTGATTTCTCTGTACTTCCAAAACCTACAATTTCTATTTCATCTCCAACCTTTACTTCACCTCTCTCAATCCTACCTGTTACAACAGTACCTCTCCCTTTAATACTAAACACATCTTCTACAGGCATTAAGAATGGCAAATCTGTAGGCCTTTCAGGGACTGGAATATATTCATCTACCTTGGCCATCAATTCATTAATTTTTTCTGCCCATTCTCCTTCTCCTTCAGATTCTAATGCTTGCAATGCACTAATTTTCACTACTGGCACTTCATCTCCAGGAAAACCATATTCTGTCAATAACTCTCTAACTTCTAATTCCACTAATTCTAATAATTCTTCGTCTTCCATCATGTCACATTTATTTAATGCAACAACAATTTTTGGCACATTAACCTGCCTAGCTAGAAGAATATGTTCTCTAGTTTGAGGCATAGGACCATCTGGAGCACTTACAACTAAAATCGCCCCATCCATTTGAGCAGCACCAGTAATCATATTTTTAATATAATCAGCGTGACCAGGACAATCTACGTGAGCATAATGTCTTGTCTCAGTTTCATATTCTACGTGCTGAATTGCAATAGTAACTCCTCTTTCTTTTTCCTCAGGAGCATTATCAATAGTATCAAAAGCACGGAACGAAACATTATCATTCGCCTTTGCTAATGTAGCAGTGATAGCAGCTGTAAGAGTCGTCTTCCCATGGTCAACGTGGCCAATTGTTCCTACATTTACATGAGGCTTACTTCGATCAAAAGTTTGTTTTCCCATTTTTTTGGATCCTCCAAAATATATTAGATTATTTTAAATACAATTTATAAAAATTTATTTTTGTTTATTTTAACCACAAATTTTTAAAAAGGCTATGGAGCCCACAACCAGATTTGAACTGGTGACCTCGTTCTTACCAAGAACGCGCTCTACCCCTGAGCTATGTGGGCATATCAGTTGGATCAAAATCCAACTGGTGCAGGGGGAGGGATTCGAACCCCCGTAGCC
>CEUY01042777.1_pt1 | contig 25533 bp, 20 predicted proteins | sample 361481 | NCBI WGS metagenome assembly CEUY01 (sample SAMEA2622737, study PRJEB7988) | marine metagenome | isolation source: saline water (ENVO:00002010), including | reverse complement strand
CCCCAGCCGTCACCGTTCACGCGCTAGTCCGGTCCGAGTCTCCCCCAAGGAGGTTAGATCTCAAGTTTCATTTAACCCATTTAAGTGGAGAAAACCGATATGCCATGACTAGGAAGCATGGTGTCGATGCGTTTTCAGGTTTTATGCTTGGCTGTACGCCGTTGCATCCCAGGTCGAGGGGTTCGGTGCACATCAGATCTTCGGACTACAATGAGTCACCTCAGATCAACTTCAATTATCTTTCCGATGAAGCTGATATCGCAATTGCGGCACGAGGTATCAGAATGCTTAGGCAGATTGCTCGTCAACCGGAGCTCAGTGCGCTCATCGAGGATGAGGTCCGGCCAGGTGTAAATGTAGAATCGGACTGCGAGTTAGTTGAGTATGTTCGTGCATCGGCACAGACGAGTTGGCATCCGATCGGGACCTGCAAGATGGGTCTGGGTGATGAAGCAGTCGTTGACACCCAACTCAAAGTTCACGGGATAACCGGGTTACGCGTTGCAGATGCATCGGTGTTTCCTCATATGATCTCGCCTAATCCGAATGCACCAGCCATGATGCTGGGGGAGCGATGTGCGGACCTTATCAGGGATGAGGTGAGGTGATCGGATCTCGAGAATCCGTTTACAAATAGATTCGAAAATTGCCTAGGGAGGATCTGCTGTGATGGAGAAGATTTCCTAATTGCTGAACTTCTCGTATAACCATGAAGCGACCTTGAATTGGTGTATTTTGGCGAGAATCTATGGGGTTTCTCTTTTTATCAAGAAAATCGTAGCGTTATTTACTTTAAAAAATAAATATTATGGTTATAAAGATAAAATGTTGTTTTTGCGGTAATTCCCACGTTGATTAGGAGCGTTGATCTGCTCAGCACCATCATTTTTTGCCGACATCTAACTTATTTATAAGAATTTAGGTTTCACAGTCTCCCCTCCTGATTTACTGTCGACCGTATATTGTTGACAAAATTAATAACCGGGTGTAACAATTTCCTGACGCCTCGGAACGCGGGAACTCTGTTGGTTGGTCTCGTCAGTTCGTGCCGCCGATGCCCGGTCTGTCGGTACCGGTGCGAGGTGCAGGCGTGATGTTTAGTTAGGCTGTAGATAAATATGAATAGATGGAAGTAGTTGTAATAGATGGCTGTAATAGATGAAAGAAGACAAGAACATCATTAGGAGGCGAAAAAATGCTTATAAGGAACCTAGGTCAAATAGGTAAACGCATTGCCCCGCTGGTTGCGGGGGCATTGCTAACAGGTGTGCCTGTGCTGGGCGCAGCAGAGGTCGGTGTCACTGATACTTCGGTCAAGATTGGGATTCTCGTTCCTCTTACCGGTAAGGCCGGCGCAACGGTTGGTCCCGGTATGACTACCGGAGCAAAGACGATATGGACTGCCGTAAATGAAAGTGGCGGGATTCACGGAAGAAAGATTGAGTGGATCGAAGAAGACACGGGATGTAACGCAGAGATCGGGATACCCGGAGCTAAGAAACAGATTTTTGAGAACGAAGTCTTTATGTTGGCGTCCGGCGGTTGCAGTAACGAGATCCTTTCCTATAAGGATATCGTCCTTGAAAACGAAGTTCCGTTTTCTGTCTGGGCCGCAACTAACGATAAGATCATTGCTCAACCAAACTGCTGTATTTTCCGGACAGCCCTGCGGGCTGGCTACGAAGGAGTACTGCAGGCCAACTTTGCCCTCAGTATCCCAGATGCGCCGCGGATAGCCATCGTCGCGCAGCACGATGCTTGGGGCCAGGCTAAGTACGATGGGGTCATGAAGGTGCTCAATGAAAAGGGCATTAAGGTCGTTGCTGACGAAGAGATGACTGCGGATACCGCAGACGCTACGCCACAAGCCTTGCGCATTGCAAAGGCGGAGCCCGACGTAATCATCACGGATCTTTACCCGATTCCGACGGTTGTGTTTCTCAGAGCGGCCCATCAATATGGTTTGACGAAAAAGCCCATCATCCTGCATACCTCCATTAACGACCTCGTCCAGTTGGATAAGGATCTCGGGCTACCCGGAGCGCTTGAAAATGCATACACCGTTACGTTTACCAGAGACCCCAATGACCCAGAATTGGATCATTGGAATGACAAACTAACGGCTATTGCGCCGGAGGTTAGGTTGACTCCGTATAGTATGTGGGGCCTTACAGGGGCTCAGGTTGTGGCCCATGCCTTGGAACTGGCGGGAAGAGATCTCACAAGAGAATCTTTTATCAAAGCCATGCAGTCGATGAGGGACTTCCAGCCAGATACGATCTTTGGACCGATCAATTATTATCCGGACGATCACGAAGGAAACCGGACTGGTATGTTCCAGAAGTTGCATAACGGACAGCAGGTAGACGTCGGGCTGGAATACAAAAAATTCTAGTGTCCTTAAGCTTGTAGTTGTAGAGAGGGCTTTGGTAGGGTTTATCTGCCAAGGCCCTCACTTTTTCTTGGCCTGGTCCCGGTAGTTGAGACTTGGCCCACGATGAGGGGAGCGCGAGATGTTCTGGGACCTTTTAATCAGCGGGCTTTCATTAGGCAGCATTTATAGCTTGGTAGCGGTGGGCCTTGTTGTCGTCTTCAAGGGAACCCGGGTTGTCAATTTTGCACATGGCGAGATCTTTGCCGCCGCAGCATTTATCGGATATCTGTTGACCTACAACGGAATCAGTTACTGGGGATCATTCATCCTAGCCGTACTGATCACTATCGGCCTAGGTATCTTGATTGAGCGGGGAGCTTACAGACCCTTGGCGAAGGCAAGCGACTTATCTCTGATCATCGCTACGATAGCGATATCGTTCATGATCAAAGGTCTGGTCCGGTTTTCATATGGGGCGCGAGGTGATTTTGTCGCATATCCTCCGATATTTTCGTTTGAACCGTTAATTATAAAAGGGGTCTTTATTCAGCCACAGCAGTTGGTTATGGCGGCTGTTGCCGTAGTGTGCATGGTCGGTTTCGCGCTTTTCTTCAAACTCAGTCGGCGCGGAAAGATGATGCAGGCTGTATCAGAAGACCGAGATGCTGCTGAAATGGTCGGGGTGAATATCAACAATATATTCCTGTGGGTATGGGGTTTAGGTGCTCTGCTTGGCGGTGCAGCCGGAGTACTTTTGGCACCAATTACGTTGGTTTATCCCGATATGGGTTGGTCAATTCTCGTCAAATCGTTTGCAGCGGCAGTACTGGGAGGGCTGGACAGCCTGATGGGCGCTGTGATCGGAGGACTTTTGATGGGCCTCTTCGAACAGATGCTGGGAGGCTATCTTGGGACCATGTATCAGAATGTAGCCGGATTTGCAGTCATCATCATTGTCCTGCTAGTCAGGCCAAATGGGTTGTTTGGAGAGAAGGACAGCACCCGGGTCTAGTGAACGCTTCATGTTAGAACTTATCTTGAATAAAAAGCGTTTTCTCTTAGAGAAAAACGTTTTCAAATGATCAACAAGTCGTGATGGACAGTTACCGATCCGGGTTTAATCAAGATCTCGTCAGGTGGGCGTACCTGGGAGTCTTGATTCTGTTGCTCGTAGCTCCATGGGTTGTGAATCCTTACAAGGTGCATGTGCTGAATACCATCTTGATTAACATCATCGCTGTTCTGGCGTTGAATCTCGTCATGGGTTATTCCGGTCAGTTTGCTAAAGCAAACGTGGCATTTATGGGACTAGGGGCCTATTCCATGGGGATAATGGTGACGAGACTGGATATGTCTTTTTGGATTGCGTGGCCCTTGGGCGCTTTGTTCGCGGCGTTGGCGGGGACAGTGATTGCCCTACCAACGGTTCGACTAAAGGGTCTTTATCTTGCAATTATGTCCATTTCCTTTGTGCTAATTGTGCATTGGGGTTTCATCCATATACGCGGATTGACGGGCGGGGCAAGCGGTTTTTCAGTGCCGACACCAAATTTTGGCTTGACGAATTTACCGAGTGGCTACGGGGTATATTATCTTTCGATTGCCTCGGTACTAGCGGCATTATGGGTTACCCGTAATCTGGTGGCATCCAACTTTGGCAGAGCGCTTTTGTGTATCTCGGAAAGAGAGATTATTGCTCCAGGTTTCGGAATACACGTTTTTCGTCTAAAGATCACTGTGTATGCAATCAGTGGTTTATTGGCTGGGTTTGCTGGAGGGTTGCAAGCAGTAAACCTTAATTATCTTGATCCTGAAAATTACTGGATCTTGCAGGTGGTCAATCAACTATTGATGGTCGCGCTCGGGGGTGTGAGTAGTATTTTGGGATCAGTTCTGGGGGCGTCGTTTGTCACTATACTGATTGAAGCGCTTAGGGGCTTTAAGGGGCTGTGGGAGTTTGCGATTGGTACGCTACTTCTGGTGACGATCATTTTCCTGCCTCGAGGTTTGATCAGTCTGGTTGAACGGATTTTTCCCGGACTGCGGGAAAAGAGGCACGGTCCATGAGTTCCGCCATTTGCCTGAGAGATGTTTCCGTAAATTTTGGGGGTATTCAGGCGCTCCAATCACTTTCATGTGAAATCCCAGAGGGACAGTTGCATGGTGTTATCGGCCCAAATGGGTCGGGAAAAACTACATTCCTGAATGTGATAGCTCGATTTCAAGATATCTCAGGCGGAACGATTGAACTTTTCGGACAGGACATCACTAGGGCGCCAAGTCATCGTGTGTCAGCCCATGGAGTGGTGCGAACGTTCCAACAGTCTTCTTTAATAAACGATCTCACCGTTTTGGAAAATGTGATGCTGGGTTCCAGTGTGCAGCGGCCGGAATCACTGATGGACATCGCTCTGCGAACCTCTCGATACCGAACACAGGAGAGAAAGATAAAGGAGAAGGCCTTAGAAATGATCCATTTCGTTGGAATTGAGTTCTTGGCGGACCGGAAAGGGGATCAACTGTCGGGAGGTCAGATGAGATTGGTCGAGATCGCCCGCGCGTTGGCCTCGGATCCAAAATTGTTACTCCTGGATGAACCTGCCGCAGGTTTAAGCCTTGTGCGGATAGACGAAGTAAAGGAATTGATTTCGCGAATCAACAGGGAAATGAATGTCACAATTATATTAGTCGAGCATGTTTTAAGTTTGATCTCGGCGCTTTGTGAAGAGGTATCAGTTTTGGTATCCGGCGAGTTTATCGTAAGCGGAACACCACAGACGATACAGAAAGACCCGAAGGTCAGGGAGGCCTACCTTGGCGGATCGGTCATCCAATAGTTCAAACCCAATATTAAAACTGACGGACGTTGAGTTGGGATATGGGCCGGTTGAAGTGGTCAAAGGAATATCGCTACAAGTCGAAGAAGGAGAGGTCGTCTGTATATTGGGTGGGAATGGTTCTGGAAAGAGCACGGTGCTCAAATCAATCAGTGGTTTTATCAAACCGGCCAAGGGCGAGGTCTCTTTTCTAGGAGAGCCGATAAACGGGATTCCGGCTCACCAGAGATTTCATCAAGGGATCGTGTATATACCGCAAGATCGTAAACTTTTTCGAAAGAAGACCGTTTATGAGAATCTAGAACTAGGCTGCATCAGTCAGGAGATACCTCGTATAGAAATTGGAAAAAAGATAGAGGAGATGTATGAATATTTCCCCATTCTGCGTGATAGAAGAAAGTCGAAATCTGAATCGTTGAGTGGAGGTGAGCAGCAGACTTTAGCTCTTGCTCGAGCGATTATGGCTGCCCCAAAGTTGCTTCTGTTAGATGAGCCATCGGCCGGTCTTTCGCCCGTATGGATAGAAAGATTAACCGAAATAATCGAGAAAATAATACGCGACCTCAAACTTACTGCAGTTATCGTGGAGCAGAATGTGTCGGTAGGGTTGGGCGTCAGTCAGCGCGGTTATGTAATTCAAAATGGTGTTATCGCTTTAGAACGAGAATCCAGTGAGTTATTGAATTCGGAAGATGTTATCCGGTCATATCTTGGCGGCTAGTTACGATTCACTCATGCCAAAAGAGCGGGAATTGCTGGAATCGGCCAAGAGACTATTCCCCGGCGGAGTTCTCGGGCGCCACTTGTTTCCTGCTAACCCAGGCCATGTGATCGCACGCGGTGAAGGCGTTAATCTTTTTGATCATTCGGGAAGTCAATACATTGACTATACATGTGGTGGCGGTGCGTTATTGCTTGGATATGGACATCCGGTTGTATCTCGCGCAATCAAGGAGCAAGTGAAAAAAGGTGAGAACTTCATCAGTATTCTCAACGAACCGGCTGTAAATCTTGCCAAGAAGATCGAGCGTGTCATTCCATCGGCCGAAAAAATTCGTTTTGTAACTTCTGGATCGGATGGTACGAATTTGTCTCTTCGCCTGGCGCGTGCGTATACCGGGAAGCAGAAAATCTTAAAGTTTGAGGGCGCTTATCATGGTGGCCACGATTACGCAATGTGGAGCTATAGCCCCACCACGGAAGCAGCGTTCCCACAACCAGTCGCCGATTCAGCAGGTTTACCTAATTCAGTCGGGGCAGATGTCCTAATAGGACCGTACAACGATACTGAAGTCACAGCGGAGATCATTCGAAAGAACAAGGATCAATTAGCAGCGGTTATCGTCGAGCCATGTCAGCGACAGATTGAACCCACTAAAGAATTTCTCTCTATCGTTAAAAAGGTGTGTGCCAGATCAAATATTGTTTTCATCCTTGATGAAACGGTAACCGGTTTCAGATTGGCGATTGGTGGTGCGCAGGAAAAGTTTCGTGTCGACGCGGATATTGTTGTGTTGGGAAAGACACTTGGAGGAGGACTGCCTTTGGCGGCAATCGTAGGTCGTGCTGACATAATGGACTTGTGTGATCCCCTAAAGGCTCGAGACGGGAGCGCTTCGGAGTCGGTATTTATCAGTTCAACGCTGGGCGGAAACCCCGTGGTATGTGCCGCAGGGGACGCGTTCCTGGGCCATATCATTGAGCATGTGTCGTATCAACAGTTCCACGATAAATGTGAGATGTTGAAAGAGGGGTTGCGGAGTCTAATTCATAAGAAGTCAATCCCTGCACAAGTTCTTGGAGTCGGTCCAATGTGGCAGATGGTTTTTTCGGAGTCAGAGATTAAAAGTTACCGGGACCTTCTAAGATCGGACAAAAGGACTGCCATGACGGTTGATCAGGAACTGGTGAAGCAGGGAATATTTGTGCGTCCCGGAGGCCCACACTATTTCTCGATGGCCCATTCGGACTCTGATGTGAATAAAACACTTGAAGCGGCAGACCGCGCGCTTTCTGGCATTCAAGTTTCTAAATCAAAACGTGCTCACTGACTATGGATTTTGCAGGACAAGTTGCGCTGGTAACCGGAGCCTCCAGGGGCATTGGTAGAGAAATTGCCCTATTGCTGGCCAGGCGAGGGGCGAACATCGTGGGGCACTTTCATCAAAGAGCAGATCTTGCCGACACATTGCGCGAAGAAGTTGAGCAGCTCGGCCGCCATTGCATACTTGTTCGAAGCGATGTGTCTAATCCCGGTGAAGTAGAAGAAAACATTAGGGTTGTTGAAGCCGAGTATGGCCGTCTTGACATGCTTATCAATAATGCGGGCTATGTAGAGTCACATCGTTTCCCAGATGCTGAGTTGGATGTGATTCATAAGATCATAGATATCAATCTCAAGGGAGCCTTCAACTACATCTTTTTTGCACTGAAACTGCTGATCAAATGCAAAGGACGGGTTGTCAATATCGGTTCTCTCAACTCAAGACATCTCTCAGCGGCTGGTCCTGCCTATGCAGCAAGTAAAGCAGGATTGACGGCAATGACAACAAATCTTGCTCACGATTTGGGCCCCTTAGGTGTTCGTGTTAATGCAGTTGCACCTCCATTGACGCAGACCGATATGGGAAGGTGGGCACAACAGGAGGTTCAGAGTAAATGGGCAGGAATAGAAAGGACACAACGGTCGGCGGATCCGGAAGAGATTGCGGAATGGGTCGCTTTATTTTGTAGCCAGTCGAACCGATATGTATCCGGCGAGACGCTTTATATGAGTGGTGGATATCTTGAAGAGGTTGCGGATGGATAGTCAGCCGAGACAAAGGGCTAATGTTTTTGTGTTAGTTGGCTGCGTATTCAATGTGAAATCCGGAGTAGGGGATGATTGATCGCCTTGACAATTGGGAGGCGGAACGTGTCACGGGAATTCCGTCCTCCGCCACTATTGAGATAGCATCACGAATTAAAGAGATGCGGCAAGTGCATTCTGACGTAATCGATCTCGGATCTGGCTCGCCGGAGTTCGACACGCCAGAAGACATAAAAATAGCAGCTCAGAAGGCGATGTTTTCCGGTAAGGAATATATGGGATACACCGCTAGTGCCGGTATCCAGAGTTTGCGGGAAATGATTGTGCAAAAGATGGCGTCTGAGAATGAAATTCGGACGACTATCGACCAGGTCATTGTCACCGTTGGCGTAAAAGAAGGGATCGGAGTAGCACTACAGGCCTGTTTTAATCCTGGGGACGAGGTGTTGTTGCTATCACCCGCATGGGTGACTTACGAGCCGTTGCTCCGATTAGCACAACTAGAGCCAGTAAACGTCCCAATGGCGTCGTGGGATCTGACTTTGATCACAAAACAGTTTGAGGTGTGTGTTACTGCAAAGACACGAGGGATCATTCTCAGCAATCCTCACAATCCTACTGGACGTAATTTCCGATCTGATGAGTTGAGGATGCTCGCGGAACTGGCTGATCGATATAACCTTCTTGTGCTGGTAGATGAGGTACTTGAGTATCTGAATTATGAAGAACATCCGCATACCTCGATTGCAGCTTTTCCCGGTATGGACAGGAGGACTATTACCTTCAACGGCTTTTCAAAGGCGTATTGTATGGCAGGCTGGAGAATTGGCTATGTGGTAGGACCGGAGAGGATCATTCAGTCTATGTTGCGGATACATCAGCATCTTGTGACATGCGTGAATGGGATCAGTCAAAGTGCGGGCTTGGCTGCGCTACAGGGAGATCAGGCCGGACGGCACCGGATCAAGGAGGCACTCTTGAAACGACGAAATCTGCTCGTCGAACTACTGAACGCAATTCCCGGTTTTCGTTGCAGTTCCCCTGAAGCCGGTCTTTTCTGCTTCCCCGATATTTCCGGAACTGGCTACGATGATAAAGAACTCTCGCACATCCTATTGGAGGAAATGCATATTGGGGTCTTACCCGGCTGTCTTTTTGGACCTGGCGGTCATGGCCATTTACGCATCGCCTTTGGTAGAAAATCGACGGACGATTTAACAGAGGCTGTGCGTCGGATAGAGAAATTTTTCAAGAACGGAAAAGCCCGTTAAGACGTGCAGTCAGTAGGGTCATAAAACCTGGCATCGAACAAACCTATCATGAAAAGACCAAACATTCTGGTTGGCACAGATATCGGCGGCACTTTTACAGACATTTTTGTTTATTCTGCAGAAAGCAATGTCATTGAAGCTGCCAAATTCCTGACAACCCAGACAGACCCAAGTAGCGCATTACTGGAGGGAATCTCGACACTGCTCGAAAAAGTAGGAATTGATCCACATCAGGTCGATGTCATAGCCCACGCCACAACATTAGCGACCAATGCACTCATTGAACGCAAGGGTGCGGCCGTGGGACTTTTAACCACTAACGGATTCAGAGATATCACGGAAGTAGGTTATGAACAGATGTATGACCTCTACGATATTCATCTAGATGTTCCTCCGCCGTTGGTACCCAGGTCACGCCGTAGGCCGGTTCAGGAAAGAGTAGGGTATGACGGTTCGATTATTCAGCGAGTTGCGTTAGATCAGGTAGAAAAGGAAACGAATTACTTGATCGACCAGGGCGTGCAAGCAATCGCTGTCTGTTTTTTGCATTCCTATGCAAATCCAGTCAACGAATTAGCGGTAAAGAAAGCACTTTCCTGTTTAGCCCCCGAGATTAGCGTATCACTGTCGTATGAGGTACTACCAGAGATTGGGGAGTTCGGAAGATTTTCTACCACTTTAGTGAACGCGTATGTCCAGCCAGTGGTGAATAGCTACCTAAATGCAGTAGCAGATCAGCTGGAAAAAAAGGGAGTAGAAAGGAAAAATCTGAAAGTTGTTTCCTCGCGGGGCCAGTCGATAGATACAGACCAAGCGACAAAGTTCCCGGTGCGTCTGCTCGAGTCAGGTCCTGCAGCCGGTGTCTATGCCGCGAGTCAACTGGCTAAAGTAATCAAGAAAAAGAAGACTCTATCTTTCGATATGGGAGGTACCTCGGCTAAGGTTTGTTTAATAGATGAATATGAACCCCAGGTTACCATGGAGTTTGAAGCTGCCAGAATAGCGCGCTTTAAAAAAAAGAGCGGTATACCTGTACGTACTCCTGTAATTGATCTGATTGAGATCGGGGCAGGAGGCGGCAGTATTGCAAGTGTAGACGCCCGTGGGCTTCCAGTGGTTGGACCGCAGAGTGCTGGATCGGATCCGGGCCCCGCGTGTTACGCGTTAGGTGGTAAAGAGGTTACGGTAACCGATGCAGACCTCTTGCTCGGATATCTCAACCCATCCAACTTTCTTGGTGGGGAGTTGCGGCTAGACCAAGCTGCAGCGGAATCTGCAATACGAGAAAATTTTTCACACTCACTCGGACTGGGCGTGGCAGAAGCGGCATGGCAGATTGTTCAGTTGGTTAATGACCAGATGGCACGGGCGGCGATTGTACATGCCGCTGAGATGGGCTTTGATCTTGGAAAATTTACAATGTTTGCTTTTGGTGGCGCGGGTCCTGTGCATGCCGCGTTTGTTGCTTCATTATTGGGCATAAAGCAGGTCACGATTCCACCATTTCCTGGAGTCCTCTCAGCAGTCGGTACGGCGATGACGCCAAAGTCATTTGATTTAGCCCGATCATACAAGATAGAGCTCACGCAGATTAACTTTGAGAAGGTCAATCAACTATACGACCAGTTATTTGAGCAAGTTTCAGAGTTGTTTGGCACCGACATCCGGAATGATTCATCGATTGAGAGAAAACGATCAGTGGATATGCGATATCTGAATCAAAGATATGAAGTCACTGTGGATCTCCCTGATAAAGATAAGTTCTCTGATAAAGATATCCCTGAAATTGAGAAAAAATTCGCGCACGCCTATCAAAGTCGATATCACCGACTCGTAGAGGGGATTCCTCTAGAAGCGGTGACTTTTCGTCTTTCCGTAACCGGGGAGGCGAATTCTTTGCCAATAAGGTCAAGGCATCTTCGTAGCCAAACTGAAATGTTGGACCAACTCGGAGAGAGCTCGCGCCCTGCTTACTTTTCGAGCAAGTTTTACGACACGTTATGCATCCAGAGAGAGCTCCTGGAGAGCGGAGTGGTGCGAAAGGGCCCCATTATTATTGAAGAAAATGGGGCAACCACTGTAGTCCCTCCAGGTTGGAGTGTGGAGCAAAATAAAGATGGATATCTTTTTCTGCGTCGTTGATTCAATCATTTAATGCGAGAGGGGTAGGGGGTATGGATCCATTTCAGATAAGTATGTACTGGAATCGGCTTATTTCGATTGTCGATGAAGGTACCGTGGTGCTCAAAAGAACCGCCTTTTCCCGAAATGTCACAGAAGCTGATGACTTCTCCAACGCATTGTTTAATGTACACGGGGAAATGCTCGTCCAACCGAGTCAGGGAGAGGCCGCGTTTCTGGGGGTTATGTCTACTGAGATCAAGGAGTTTATTAAACGGTATCCAATTGAAACGCTTAGGTCGGGGGATGTACTTATTTCTAATGACCCGTGGCTGGGTGCCTCTCAGTTAAACGACTATACGATGGTTACGCCGATATTTTTTCGGCGCAAGCTTGTTGGTTTTTCGGGATGTTGTGCGCATTCTGCAGATGTCGGAGGTCGGGTCTTATCCAGTGACTCAACAGATATTCATGAAGAGGGATTCATCATTCCTCCGTCGTTTCTTTATCGCCGTGGTCGAGCAAACAACGAACTCTTTCGTTTTGTCCGAGCAAATGTTCGGGTGCCGGATATCGTGATTGGTGATTTTATGGCGCAGGTATCGTCCAACGAGCTCGTTAAAAAAAGGGTGTTGGTATTCTTAGAAGAGATGGGATTGGACGATCTAGAGGAGCTTGGCGATCAGATACTCATTCGAAGTGATGAGGCAGTCAAGAGTGTCATCGAAAAGTTACCAGAAGGAACATATATTGGACAGATAGAGGCAGATGGTGATGAAGATCCTATTGTCATTCAGACGAAAATTGATGTGACACCGGGCGAGATAGTCGTCGACTTTACGGGAACGTCCATGCAGTCGACGCGTGGGATTAACGTGACCTTTAACTGGACCTATGCCGACACCGTCCACGCACTTCTTTGTGCCTTCAGACCGGACTCCCCTATCAACGCGGGTAGCCTTAAGAGATTTAGGGTTAGTGCTCCGCCCGGTTGCATATTAAATGCGCAATACCCGGCAGCAGTAGGAGCCAGGGTTCTTGTTGCGCATCATATCCAGGGAGCAGTGTTCCGAGCACTTAAGGACGTCATGACAGACAGTATTCTCGCGGACAGCGCGGCTCCAACATGGGTTCCTGTCCTTTCCGGCATTAACCAATATGGCCAGCGTTTTGTAGAGATATTGATAGTCCACGGCGGAATTGGCGCTAGGCCCCATAAGGACGGCATCGTAATCGCCTATCCCGATCACCCTCCGACTACCGCGATAGAAATCTTTGAGAATGAAAAGCCCATTCTAGTGGAGAAGAAAGAGTTCGTGATAGATACTGCTGGTGCAGGCCGGTATCGTGGTGGACATGGCCAGGTCTTCGAATTCATGGTTCAGGGTGAACATGAGGTCCGATTGGCGATGCGAGCAGATCGGACGGAGCACCCTCCACTTGGTTTTGAGGGTGGCTCCAGCGGCAGTTGTGGTGTGGCAGTCTTGAATCGAAGCCAGAACCTTCATCCAAAAAGAACTATTTTCCTTAAACCCGGAGACCATGTGACGTTACAGACGCCGGGCGGCGGAGGTTTTTATTGTGCCAGCGAGCGTCATCTTGAGGCGATAGAAAGAGATATAGACGATGAAGTGCTCTCAATCGGAAAAGCCCGAGAGAGTTATGGTTATTTGGGAGGGAATAATGACTGAGGTTCTTAGATGGATAAATCGATCCAATCAACTTTGAGGAACACTTAGGTGAACGACTCACAAAACGATAAGGTAGTAATCATCACGGGTGGCGGGGGAGCCATCGCTTTAGCCACTTCTCGCGTTTTGCGTCAAGAAGGGTATCGCCTTGCCTTGTGGGATAACAACGAAGATATGTTGACGCGCAACACGGAGGCCTTGATGTCCGAAGGGGCTGATGTCTTTTCCCGAGTAACGGACCTAACCGATGACGAAGATGTGTCAGCCGCTGCAAAAGCTGTTTTCGAGCACTTCGGGAGGATTGATGGGCTAGTTAATAACGCTGGCATCTTTACGTTAACTCCAATTAAAGAGCTCGATATGAAGTTATGGGACCTGATTCTCGGGATAAATTTGCGAGCTGCTGTTCTGTGTATACGGGAAACACTCCCATATCTGCAAGCTCAAAAAGTAGGAGCGATCATTAACATTTCATCCATTAGCGGTGTGGTGGCGCGGAAAGATAACCTTGCTTACTCGGCATCGAAGGCAGGTTTGATCAGAGTTACCCGTGATCTGGCAATGGACTTGGCAGGGGATGGTATTCGCGTAAACGCAATTACTCCTGGCAGTACAGATACCCCAATGATCAGAAATTACGATGACCCAGACAGCATGCGGAGATCAATGTTGGAAGGAAACCTGTCCCAGTACCGTATTGGTATTCCGCTTGGAAAATTGGGGGTGCCCGAAGACCATGCACACGCAATTGCGTTTCTGATGTCAGATGTGGCAGGCCATATCACCGGGCAGAATTTAGTGATTGATGGTGGCCAGACATTGGCGTGACTTCGGCCAATATCGAATTAAAAAGATTTGTATCTCAGGATAATGCTAATTTATTTTTTTAAATTCAGAATAATCACATCACGCTGAGTTCTTCTAAGGTTCCAGTGAGGAAAAACGACGGTTGTAGAGCCATGTTCTTCAATAATGGCGGGCCCGGATAGCTCTTCATCAATGTTCAGATGACTTCTGTGGATCACTGGTACGTCGTTGATCTGCTCATCAAAAAATACTGATCGATATTCGAGCTGCGCCTTATCCAAGGAAATCGCATCTGGTAGCTGAGGTTTCTGGGTGCTGGCCAGCCCAACCATTCTGGCGTTCACGATTTCAATTACCTGATCAGGGTTCGCGTGTCCGTAGCGCGAAGCATAAAAGTCATGGAATTGTTTAGCGAGATGATCCACAGATAGTTGCTCGGGATCAATATCGATCGATAGTTCAAATGCCTGACCCTTGTATCGAAGATCTAAGGTCGCATGGCAGGTTATTGTTGCTTCGTCAAAGCCATCGAGCAATAGAGATCGTTTTGCAGCGGTACCAAGTCGAGAGAAGGAATCAGCGATCTTGGGAATTGCCGCTTCCGAAACCGTTGTCATTAGGGTCTCAACAAAATCTCTTCGGACATCAGATGTCAGCAACCCCCACGCGGAGAAATGCCCTGGGTAGCGTGGGATGATGACCTGAGTGATGCCCAACTCATCGGCAATGGCGGTTGCATGCATAGGACCAGCGCCACCAAAAGCGATTAGCGCGCACTGTTGAGGATCATGGCCCCGAAACACCGATATCTCACGGATTGATGCGACCATTTTGGCAACTGCAATCCTTACAATTCCAGCGGCCATGTGCGTTGCATCATTCACAGAGGATCTACTTGCAAGTTCGTTAAGTGCAGGTCCAACTTTTTCGACTTGAGGAGTGATTTGACCACCAAGGGGTGTTCGGAGAGTCAGCCGATTCAAAAAGAGATTGGCATCCGTAACGGTTACGGAGGTGCCACCTCCTCCATAACAGATTGGCCCTGGATCAGACCCCGCACTTTGCGGTCCGACCAGAATCTCACCATCAGGTGAGACGGACGCGATGCTTCCTCCGCCAGCCCCAACAGTTTTCATATCGATTTGAGGTTTTTTCAAAGGAAGATCAGCAATTAAATTATCGGTAGTAACCTCACTGCGTCTGTCCTTTATAAGACAGACATCTGTACTCGTGCCACCCATATCGCATGTAATCGCATGATCAATCTCAAGCTCGTTTACAAGGTCCAGGCTGGCTACCACACCGCCGGCGGGTCCAGAAAGCACGGTATGCACCGGCATCTGACGGGTTGCGTGTGCCGTATTCATTCCGCCGTTAGAAGTCATTATGAATAGTTTGGTAGACGCGTTTTTGGCCAGCAACGCAGCCTGCAGATCGGCAATGTATCGATCCAGAATCGGACCAATGGATGCATTGAGAACCGTAGTCGTCAGCCTTTCAAACTCTCTGTATTCCGGGACGACATCGCTTGAGTTTGAAATGAATACGCCCGGGAGGTACTTCTCAAGGCATTCGCGTGCGGTTTCTTCATGCTCGGCGTTTGCGTAACTATGTAAAAAGCACACAGCAACTGATTCGGTGTCTACAGCCCGTAACTTTTCGCAGATCTCGACCAGTTCCCCCTCGTCTAAAGGTAAGTGAACTAATCCCGAGGCTAGAAGCCGTTCAGTTACTTCAAATCGAAGTTTCCTTTCCACGAGCGGTACCGGCTTCTGGAACCGTAGGTCAAACATGCTATCGGGCACCATTCTTCGCGTACGACCAATCTCGAGCAAATCACGGAATCCCTTGGTCGTAACAATAGAGGTCCTGGCTACCTTCCTTTCGAGGATCGCATTTGTTCCAATTGTGGTGCCATGGATGAGTCGCTCTGTAAGCCCGTGATCGCGAATCAGCGTATCAAGAGATCTGATGATGCCAGTGCTTTCATCACCGGCAGTGGTAAGCCATTTGGAGGAGTCTATGGCCCCAGTATCGGTGTCATAAACGAGTACATCAGTAAATGTGCCACCGGTGTCTACGCCAACCAGTTTCATCCGTAGCTCCTAGAGTCTCAGCAGGTAGAGATCAACTCGTCTACAACGTTTAAGGTCTTATCGACATCAACATCACGATGGGCAAAAGAAAAATAGTGTCCTCCACCCGGCCGGACAAAGATTCCAGACTCGATCATTCCGTGATGGAGTCTGAGCAGTCGCGTCCGGTCACCCGAGAGTGCCGACTGATAATCAGTGATGGGTTTATCAGTAAAGATAAGATGCCACATTGGACCAAAGCCAATGACTTGTGCATCAATTTGTCGCCGTGTGACGATCTCTCGAAGACCCGCCTTAAGGCGCTCGCACAAATCTAAGAAGTTTTTGTAGCAGCCGGGCTTTTGGAGCTCCTTAAGCATTGCGAGACCGGCAGCACAGGCGATGGGATTTCCATACCCGGTGCCGCTGAAGTAGACCGCGCGCGGATCGCTATCTTTAATTCGGGGATCACATAGCTGCATGATGTCTTGTTTCCCAGAAACCGCGGCCAGGGGTAACCCGCCACCCAGGGTCTTTCCATAAACCGCCAGATCCGGAACAATGTCGAACGTTTCTTGTGCGCCTCCCAGAGATAAACGGAAGCCAGTGACTGTTTCATCAAATATCAGGACAATGCCATGCTGGGTTGCTAACTGACGTAATTCAACTAGAAACGACTGGTCAGCGCCGACTAAGCGCTGCACCGGTTCCACAATGATTGCGGCAATCTCACCTGAGTGCCTTTGCAATATTTCAGCGGTACTACTTATATTATTGAATGGCGCAACAACGATCGTCTCAGCAATAGCCGTAGGGACCCCAGCGGTGTCAACGGTTGGGACTTGCGAGTCGGATTTGAATGGACTCAAATAGTTCCACATGCCATAGTCATGATTGCCATGGTAGGCGCCCGCAAACTTGAGAATCTTTTCCCGCCCGGTAAAAGCGCGGGCTAATCGAAGCGCCATGAAGGTACCCTCCGCGCCTCCTGTCGTGAAGCGGATAAGGTCGCCGCACGGTATTACCTGTAGAAGAGACTCCGCAAAGTCAATGGCGGTGCGATTGGCTAGACTGATAAAGTGTACACCCCGAGCAGCAGTTTCAGAGATGGCTGATACAACGGCCGGATGGTCGTATCCAAGCAGTAGTGTCCCGCCTCCACAGGTGAAGTCGAGAAAACTCCGACCGTCCGCGTCAAAAAGATAGACTCCCTGTCCATGGGAAAAAACGATCGATTGATCGTCGGGTAGCCGGTGTCGGGCTAAAACCCCTCCTGGGAAGACACCATCCGCCTTTTTAAGCAGGCTGTCCTGCATCGTTCCCTGAATTGAAATGAGATGTTCTTAATGGGCGTAGTTGAACAACTTCTTCATCTTTCTCAATACGCAAGATGTCGCGAGCAAGCAACCCTATAGATAGCACATTGTCTGGAACTTCATTATCAATTGATACCCATCCGCGCAAGCAGGGACCACTTGGAGACAATACTTCAACCAACAGCCCATCATGAAGACCAGCGTCAGCCGCCGTGGTCTGATTAACGTAGCAAACTCGTTTGTGCTCCCCGTTTGACGTTTCCTTAAAAAAGTGTGTTTGAAGGAATGCCCGGTTTTCAGAAAGTTTCTGCCTATGATCACGTGTTGCAACTACGTCGACGTCATTATTTTTGAAAATAACACCGAACTTGTCTTTCGCAAATGCCTCGCTGATCAGTCCTGTGGAGAAGTCCTGAAATACATCTATTGGTTCTCGGTTAAGTGGATCGCCCCAGCCTCCTCCTCCTGATGAACGCATACGGACGACATCATCTTTCGTCAGAGGGAATCCTGCGACTTTACCTGGAGTAGTCGATGGTGGAATCTCATCCCCGTTACGGATGACCTGAAATTGGTTCGGTGCGCCGGAGAGACCACCATTAACCCCGAATGGTGGAATGACATTCTTATCTGAGGCGATCGATAAGAGCCCTGTGTCAGCCATCAGGCGGATATTCCGTTCAAGTCCAAACCCCCCGCGATGTTGTCCGGGTCCAGCGGAGTCGGTACGGAAAGAACATGATTCGACCAATAGATCACAGGTATGCTCAATGGATTCGACAGGCTGTATCGAGCCGAAGTCACCCTCAGCAAAATTTCGGACAGCGCTATTTCCATCCGAATATTGAGTGCCGCCAGTACCCCCTGCCGGATACTCATAAAAAAGGAATGGCTTCCCAGACGACGCGACGGTGCCAGAAATATAAGTATGATTTGACGTTCCTTTTATGTCCCCTGCCATTGTTTCAGGAATTACCTGACCCATTGCGCCCAGTACTGCGGAGATCGCTGCATTTCTCACCTCCGAGGAACCGGCACATGAAGCCGGATAGTTGGCGTTGAGAAAACTACCTTCCGGAATCTTTACGTCGATAGGGCGAAAATTGCCATGATTCACCGGGTACCCAGGATCAAGAAATGTCTTCAATACGATAAAAGCACCAGTAATAGTATTTGCCGGACCACTATTTCCTGGACCGAAAACTTGAGTGGAAGATCCCGCAAAATCAATCTCCAGTGCATCACCCCGGATCGAGATAGCAGCCCGAACTTTTACGGGATCTGTATTTTCGCGGGGTGGATCAAGGTAATGTTCATAAACATACTGACCATCTGGTAGGCCACTAATTTTTCGACGCATCCTGTTTTCAGCCCGGGCCTGTAGTAATCCGATGCCTTCGGCTACTGTATCGACGGAAAACTTGTCGGTAATTTCATGGATCCTCTTTTCGGCAACCTTGCAGGTGCCCCATGTCGACATGAAGTCACCACGTCGCTCTTCGGGAACTCTCATATTCGCAAAAAGAAGATCTACAACAGCTCTATCTATCTCGCCTTTGTTCGCGATTTTAAGGATTGGAATACGGACGCCATCATGAAAAATCTCAGTCGATTTACCAGAAATGCTCCCAGGTGTTGTACCCCCCACATCGCCCCAATGAGCCCTCACTACAGGAAAGACCACTAATCGATCCTCAGAAAACACAGGAAAGATCATAGCGATGTCATTGAGATGGGTCCCGCCCGTGTATGGATCATTGTGGAGAAATACATCTCCTGGATGTATATCATCAGGGAAATGTGTGAACATCTCCCTGACGGACCAGGGGATAGGGAAAATATGCGAGGGATTATCTTCTGCCTGGGCGACGATCTCCCCTCGACCATCAATTAGCACACAGGAAAAGTCATGTGCCTCCTGAATGATGGTGGAATAGGCAGTGGAAACCAAAGTCGCGCGCATCTCCCGCACCACGGAGATGAGGGTTTCTTGGAGTAGCTCCAGCGTAACCGGGTCAATTGCGTTACTCGAAGAAATTTCGGGCATGGTGAGTAGTGTCGTGGTTCAGACTGGCCTGATCACGATGAGGAGATCAGCTGGAAAGTAGAACGTTCCTTTTTTTGGCCAATGTCGCCGCCAATGATGTTCTTTTCAGTAAGTGAACGAGCTGCATCGATATCCCCATCCTTAAGATGAGTCAACAGATCATAGTGGTAGTCTAGGGATCGACGAGTTGGAAACGAATCTGCGATGATCCGGTATCGAATGGGATACGAGATTTCGTTGACGTATGCCACGACGTGGATAAGAGGTTGATTATCTGTGTAGTCTACGAGCACACGATGGTATTCAATATTCTCCAGAAAATAGCCGTCAATATCTTTTTTCTTCCATTTGGATTCCAGGAGCTGGACACGCAGGGAGAGTTCAGTACAAAGATCTTCCAGATCAAGCCCTCGCAAAGAATCCAAAATTGCGAGCTCTAAAGACACCCGTAAGTGGTATATGTCCTGGATCGATTTCTCGTTGTAACTGCGAACCCGAAAACCTTTTCGTTGCTCATTTTCGACAAGGCCGGTCTGCAGGAGAAGGCGCAGACTTTCTCTTACCGGCCCCCGGCTGCTTCCATACTGTGATTGCAGTTCTGCCTCTCTTAGCGGTTGTCCGGGCGTAAGGTCGCCAATAATAATGCGCCATCGTACTTTGTTATGAATAAAATAGGCGAGAGTCTGAGGCAGTTCTTCTTCGTACTTGCTCATATCGCGAAGTTACTCCTTGCAGAAAACATGATTAATAACGAAGCGAAGCATAACACCAGAGAGATCCCGACAGAGGGAGTAAAGGCCATTGGTTTAATTCATTAGACCGCACAACCAAGTTTTGTTGTGAACCAATCAATGTATCGAGAATTTAACGAGGCAGTTTAGTTCGAGAAGGTTTCTACGACTGCTTTGGGAGTGGTAAATGCGAGCAAGCCGTCTACCCCGCACTCCCGACTGAATCCGCTACCCTTGACTCCTCCGAATGGCAGCGCTGGGTCGAGTTTCTTGTACCCATTAATCCACACGTTGCCTACACGTAAATTATTGACGAGGCGTCTTGTTCGGATCAGGTTGTTAGTGTAAATCCCGGCCGCCAAGCCAGATGGTCCGGAGTTAGCGCGATCGATTACTTCGGTTTCGTCATCAAATGGGTAGAGGCATGTGACAGGGCCGAATACCTCTTCATGAAAAATTCTGGCACTGTCGGTGACCTCACTCAAGATCATTGGGTCTAGAAAATATCCTTTGCCAGACAGGTGTTGATCTAAGGCGCCATAAACGATTTTTGCACCGTTATTGACTGCGTCTTCGACTAAGTTCAGTACACGTTGCCGGGCATCTTGCGAGATCAGAGGCCCCATTTTGGCATCCGGGGAGAATGGATCGCGGCCCTTATAGGCTGACCCGTACTTTGTGAAGTGAGCAGTGAATTCCTCAAAGACAGGCCGCTCAACGAACATCCGTGTTGGAGCAGTACATGACTGACCGGTGGACCCGAAAGTCGCGCTGGCGAGATCGAGAGCGGCACTATCTAGATCGCTGTCTGCAAATATGATTGCGGGAGCTTTGCCCCCTAACTCAAGGTGAACTGGTTTTCCGTGGGATCCGGCAACACCGGCGACTGTGTAGCCAACAGATGCGGATCCCGTGAAACTAACCAGATCTATCTTAGGGTGTGTTATGAGTGCATTCCCGGCATCCAATGTACCGGTAACAAAATTAAATACGCCCGGAGGGAAGCCGGCCTCCTCAATTAACTCAGTCAACTTATATGCAGACAGGCTCGCTAACGGCGATAACTTTATGACGATTACGTTGCCAGTCGTAAGCGCGTGCGAGGTTTTTTGAATGATATGGAGGAGAGCGGGATTCCATGGCGTGATGGCACCCACCACACCGTAGGGTTCCACCAAGGTATACGCGAACGCACCCTGTTTTTGCGGAATTAAACGACCTTCCAATTTGTCTGCATAGCCCGCACAGTATTCGCAGGTCTCTGCGGCACGGAGGACATGGGCGCGACATTCGTTTAAGGTTCGCCCAATGTCACGGCATTCGAGCTCTGCAATCTCATCCAAATCTCTACGGATCAGTTGCCCGAGTTGGCCAATAAGGAGGCCTCGTTCTCGATTAGGAAACTGCGCCCAGGAAATCCTCGCAGATACTGCGAGAGCTACTGCTTTTTCAGTATCATCGGCATCACAGTCCGAGACGGTTGCTAAATGCTCTTCCGTTGCCGGATTAATTATTGCGAGGCGAACTGGGGAGTTTGATTGGTGGAATTCACCACCCGCGTAAAAACGTAAGTAATCGTGGTCCATTATTGCTCAGAAATGATGAAAAAAAGAGATCACACGTGGGCGATTGCGTCTATTTCCAAAAGTATATTTTTACCCAGATAACTAACGACGGCTGATGTCCGAGCAGGCTTGTCATCAGGGAAATATTCCCCATACACAGATTCGAATTTTTGTTTATCCTCGTAGTCGAGAAAAAATACGGTCACCTTGACCACATTCTGCATGGATGCTCCCGCTTCGGCTAAGATTGCCTTCATCGTTTCAAAGCAGCGTCGTGCTTGATCCTGAATATCGCCTGGCACCATCTCACCCGTAGCGGGGTCTTCGGCAGCGATTCCCCCGGTGAAGATGAGGTCGCCCACTTTCCATCCTTGAGCAAAAGGATGTACGTGGTCATCCATTCGGTGAGGTGCCGAGGTTGTAAATATTTTCTGCTTCTCCATTTACTGGCCTCCTTAGCGGCCCTTTAAGTTTTGGTTAATCGAGTAATATTTAAGCATAACCTAAGGTGACAAAGAATTGTTGACAATCCATATAATAATAATATTCTAATAAAGATAAATTTTATATAAATCTTAATAACAATTACTTATTTAAGCAGGGACGAGGCGAGAGTCAGGCCTCGTGGTATGCGGTTGAGATCGCGAGAGTAAAGACTATTAATCGGAGCCCCCGGTTGTTGTCTGGCTAAATACTGACTGTAGGTGGTTATGAGGAAGAAACCCCAGCCACTCATTTTTATACCTAAGGAGACAGATGATGGTAACCGTTGCTAGTCGAATTGAAGCAATAGCCCCGTCCGCTACTATCGAGGTGTCTCGAAAGGTGAAAGCTCTTATCAACGATGGGGTGGATGTTATTAACCTTGCCGGCGGGGAGCCTTTCTTTGATACCCCCGGTTATATACGAAAAGCTGCAGAGCAGGCTCTTAACTCTGGAATGAATCGCTATGAGGGGAGCCGCGGTGCATTGGCGTTGCGTGAAGCGGTCTCTAATGACCTGCTGACTAACAGCAATATTCCAGCCCACCCAATAGATAACATATTGATTACGCCAGGAAGTAAGCAGGGCTTGATGTATTCCCTAATGACTGTATTGGAGCCCGGAGATGAAGTCATTATCCCGGAGCCCTATTGGGTTAGTTACCCCTCAATGGTCAGTTTGGCATCGGGAGTACCGGTGGCGCTTCCTGCGAATCCAGAGGATGGTTTTGCGTTGAATTTAGAACGTCTCTCTGAATTCACAACAAAGAAGACGAAGGCCCTGATCCTAAATTCGCCAAACAACCCTTCCGGCAAGATCGTAACGCGTGATGAGTTACTCGGTCTTATCGAGTGGATGAATCATCACGACGTCGTGGTTATTTGCGATGAAATCTACAACCGGCTTTTGTTCGATGTGGAACACGTAAGTCTGGCTTCGTTTCCCGAAGTTGCCGAACGAGTCATTACCGTAAACGGTTTTTCTAAGACATATGCCATGACGGGTTGGCGTTTAGGTTATGTTGTTGGGCCGAAAAAATTTATTGACAGTGCCGTCATAATCCAAGAACAGATCGCAACATCGGTTTGCAATTTCGCGCAGTATGGTGCGCTAGCAGCGATAACAGAGCGTCCGAGTTTTGTGAGAGAGATGAGCGATGAGTATCGCAAACATCGTCAACTTTTGATCGAAGCTATAAACCAAAACAGCCAATTAAAGGCGTGCCCGTGTGAAGGAACCTTCTACCTCTTTGTAGACGCCTCAAGTTACGGTTTATCTTCTCAGGAAATCTGTAACCGTTTCCTATCTGATGCAGGAATCAGTACGATGCCTGGGTCTGTGTTCGGAGACTCTGGAGAAGGCTATTTACGCATGTCGTTTTCGGTCTCGGAGGAAGCATTATTAAAGTTACCAGGTCGTTTATCAAGCCTAACCCCGTTACCGTAGTCTGACTAAATCGACACGCTCTCTTTATTGCCGCGTCTCCAAATCCACGTCGGTCTCGAAGTCACCCCAAATATCCTGACCATCAATTTGCCAAGCAGGGTACTCGCTCCGGAAGGTGTTGCGGATCTTTTCTATCGGCGGTTCAGCAAACTCGCCGCGTTCACGAACGTAGTCCATATGGCGACGCCCCTCGAGATCGAAGGGGTGGTAAAGCGAGTCTTCTCGTCCATTGAAGTCAAGCGGTTTTAGCCTGAACTTGTGACAAAGTTCGAGGTTAAAAGCAGGCGTCGCTTTGACCCACTGACCCTCCAGAAAGATAGAGGTATAACCATGCCAGTAAAAAACGTCAGTCCCCATTCTGTCGCGCATTTTTTGGGTCGATAGGTGGTTTCTCACGTCGGCGTAACCCAAGCGGGCAGGGATACCCACCGAACGGCAGCAGGCTGCCAGAAGAACCGCTTTTGAAATGCACCAGCCGTGACCCAGTTCCAGATTACGTCGAGCACAGAGCCCGTCGACCGAAATATCGAGGTCATAGCCGTCGTAACGGATTTCGTCACGGACCACGTAGTAAAGCAGAACTGCCTGATCTATAGCCTGAGTTTCGGTGCCGATAGCCCTGCGGGCGAAGCCGACAACGGCGTCATCATCGCTTTGTACCGTAGGCCCTGCCTGCAAAAATGGTTTGAAATCTTCTGTCATCCGTAATCTAAATGCGTTTGGGTTTGAGGCTTAGCGGCTGGGTGCGCAGAACGTTGGCATAACCGGTCATTTTACGTCGGGGCGGCCTTATGCAGGGCGTTTGAGTTCAGTCACCACTGCCTCAGCAAGCGCACGCGCGGCGAGAGACAGCGTATCAGCTCCACGGGTAATCACGCATAAGGTGGAAACGAGTTTTTGCTTTAGAGGCCGTGTGGTCACGCCCCCCAGAGCCACCATGGTTCTGCCGGTATAGGGATCTACGATTGCTGGTTTGCCAGTAGTTCTGGCAAGAGAAGCGACGGCAATGTTGGAATATGCCGAGAGGCTTACGGTGGGCCAGGACAATATTTTCTGCCAGTGCTCATCAGCGCCATGCAAGCGCGAACTGTCATAGGCAATACAGTCTGTTTGCTGTAGCTGGTTGAGGTCGATTGCGCTGTTGGGCTGGGCAAGGGCGTGATCTTCGGGCAGGAGGCAGACATACCGAATTTCCTGTTCATAGAAGACGGTGAGTGATTCGGGCCTGTGATGGACATTGACGACCGCAAAGTCCAGTTGCCCCATGGTAACTGAATCGATTAAACCAGCAGAATGATTGACCCGAAGCGAGATCTTGAGGCGGGGCTTGTTCTGATGGGTTGCCCCTATGGCGTCGGGGGTAATCTGATACACCAGAACAGGGGTAACACCAATGAGTACTTCACCATCCGCGCTGGTGCGAATGGCCTGTGCGGTTTCCTTGAGTCGGTCCGTACCCGTAAAGAGGTTTTCAACCGCGTCCCCGAATCGCCGGCCCTCGACGGTAGGCGTGATGCCGCGACCATTACGGACAAAAAGGGTAAATCCGACCGACCGTTCAAGGTCCTTGATCAACCGGGTCACACTGGGTTGAGAGAGGGCAAGCGTCCTGGAAGCCTCGGTGACTGAGCCCGTGCGCAAAGTTGCCCGAAAGGCATCGAGTTGCCTGAGATTCATAGTGATTTAATTATATAAAAAACAAATAAGTTATCCAGAAAAATGTATTTGTCAAATATATAGAAACCACCGATACTGACCCGTTTCAGACAGCAGAAATCCCTGATTCGCAGATGGCCTGCATTACCTATCTCAACAGTTTCTCGGCACCCAACGCGCTGGAGATTCTTAAGCAGTCTCCAGAACATGAGGTGGTGCGTATCGCCGGTGATGCGCCTATCGAGAAGAGTTTTGAGATCCTGAGCCATGCCCACGCCTATCAATGTGTCGGTGCGCGTGGCGT
>CEUY01014557.1_pt1 | contig 25577 bp, 20 predicted proteins | sample 361481 | NCBI WGS metagenome assembly CEUY01 (sample SAMEA2622737, study PRJEB7988) | marine metagenome | isolation source: saline water (ENVO:00002010), including | reverse complement strand
GCTCCAGCTCCAGCTTTTACACTGTCAGTAGTAGACTCTCCTCCACCGCAATTTAAATAAACAATAGATAAAATACTTAAAATTAATATTACTGCAATATTAGACTTTTTAATCAACATCCTAAATACTGCCTTTCTTGATTTTTATTTACTTTCATAAAATAATTTAATATCAAAAATATACAGTGTCAAGAATAACCATAGTGATATTGTCTTATAAATACGAATATAGTATCTTGAAAGAATATATTCTGTTTGTTATAATTTTGTTAAATTTTTTTATTGAGTTTGAATTAATATTTATTGGAGTTAATACTTTGGGTAGATATCTCATACAACGTTTGTTAGCCATTATCCCTGTATTTATGATTGTTGCTATTACAGTATTTATGTTAATACATATTACACCAGGTGATCCTGCATTACTTATGGCAGGAGATGAAGCAACGCCTGCACAGATCGATGCCCTTCGAAAAGATTTAGGTTTAGACAAGCCAATCCATATTCAATTAGTGAATTACTTTAAAGATATATCTCGAGGTAATTTAGGTCATTCTATATTTAACAACCACGATGTAAGAGGTTTAATTGTACAAAGATTAGAACCTACTCTATCAATAGCATTTGTAGCTGAAGGTTTAGCAATTCTTATTGGAATACCTCTTGGAATCATAGCTGCATGGAAATCTAATACATTATACGATAGGTTAATAATGATATTCGCAGTTGGTGGATTTGCAATACCTTCATTTTGGTTGGGATATAATCTCATTTGGTTATTTGCAGTTAAATTAAGTTGGTTTCCTGCTATAGGGTATAATTCTTTTACAGATGGTATAGGTCCATGGATACAATCTATTACATTGCCATGTATAAGTATTGGAACAATTGGGGCAGCTTTAATCGTTAGAATGACTCGCTCTAGTATGTTAGAAATCTTACGTGAAGATTATATACGTACTGCTAGAGCAAAAGGATTAGCAGAATTCCCTGTATTAATTAGGCATGCATTTAAAAATGCCGGACTTCCTGTAATTACTGTTATTGGTTTAGGTATTGCAGGTTTAGTTACTGGATTAGTTGTTACTGAAGCAGTTTTTGCAATACCTGGAGTAGGAAGGCTAATGGTAAATGGAGTTGCTAGAAGAGATTTCCCAATAATTCAAGGAGTTGTTTTAGCAACAACTGTATCATATGTTTTAATAAATCTATTAATTGATTTAAGTTATGGATATTTAGATCCAAAAATAAGATATAAATAGTTAGTAAAGATAAAAAAGATGACAACTCAAGTTCAATCTTATTCAAGGTTTAGAGAAAATTTAAAAACTACCAAAAGGATTTTAAAAGGCAATCCAAATCTTTTACTTGGAGTTATACTAGTTACTTTTTTTGTCATAGTTTCTTTAGGTGCAGGAATACTTGATAAAGCTAATGACCCTAAGTGTGAAGAATCTTCACAAATAAGAAAAACAAATGCTATAGAAAAACATGGAAAAGATAAATATAAAGAACATTACGCGGTTGTAGATTGTTCCCCAGCTATATATATTAAGCCATTTATTCGATTGAACCCTCCGGGTTATCCTGAAAATCTTAAAAACGTTCCACCAAATGCGACTGAAGATCAAATTGAAACAATGAGAGCTAAGGAGCGAGCTGAAACTCATATTAGTCATTGGTTTGGAACAGATTTAATGGGTAGAGATGTGTATTCTAGAACTTTACACGGAGGAAGATTATCGCTCGCTGTTGCAGCAACTGTATCTTTATTAGTTATGCTTACAGCTGCTCTTATCGGTATACCTACTGGATATTTTAGAAGAGTAGATAATATAGTAATGAGATTTATGGATGGATTAATGGCCTTTCCTTCTTTCTTACTAGCAATTGCATTAGTAGCTATACTAGGTCCAAGTTTTCAAAATGTTGTAATCGCACTTTGGATTACTGGTATACCTGGTGTTGTTAGAATAATTAGAAGCTTAGTATTAACTCTTAGAGAATCACAATATGTTGAAGCTGCCAGGGCTATTGGAGCTCAACCACTTAGAATTCTCTTTATCCATATATTTCCGCAAACTATAGCTCCCATAGTAGTTGCAGGAACATATATTTTTGCAAATTCTATTTTAACTGAAGCAGGTTTAAGTTTCTTAGGTACTGGAATTCCTCCTACTACTCCAAGCTGGGGTAATCAAATGGGTGAATCTAGAATATATGCAAGTATTTCTTCATGGACAATATTCTTTCCTGGATTAATGGTAGCATTAATGGTTCTTGCAGTTAACCTAGTTGGTGATGGACTTCGTGACGCATTAGATCCTAAATTACGTAGAAGAGGATAAAATTTCCCCATATTATAACTTATCGGTTAGTTCATTGATCTTATTTTAAAAAATTTTCTTCTATATTTCTCAATTTATTTGTTTTTTCTTATCAAATACTAATTTTAAGTTGAAATAATAATATAAAACTAAAACTTTTGAAAATAGTTTCAGCAATCAAAGTTATATATGATAAACTTTTAATATAAAGTAATATTATGAATCTCTTTAAAAAAATAAAAATCTTTATATGTATATTGTTTTTATCAACTTTAATATCTTGTTCTGAAAACTCGATATCAGATCAAAAAGAATCTGATATAAATCTACCATCAGAAGAAATAAAAAAATTAGAAGTAAGTCAATTTAATCAATTAACAGATTTAGAAAATTATTCTAAAAAGTTAAAAGGAAGTAATGATCCATACTTTGGAACATTACAAAGACAAAAATTAATAAACTTATTATCTAACCCTCAATTTCAGAGTCACAGTAGCAAAATAACAATTAGACAATTACTATCATTTGATTATTTAAGATTTGGTGAATATGAAAAAGCTATAGAAGTATTGGAAGATGCATTAGCTGAAGAAAATAAAAACTCCAAAGACAAGTTATATCTTTTGGATTTGCTAGAAGATTTATCCATAACATATTTGAAATCAGCTGAATTACTTAACCAATCTAATGGTTCTTCCAAATTAGTTTGCACATTACCTATAAGTAATAATAGCGGCTATAGTAATACTGATTACACATATTTAGCAATAAATTATCTAAATCAATGGTTAGATATTGAACCTGAAAATTTAAAAGCCCGATGGTTGCTTAATATAGCTTATATGACTTTAGGAAATTACCCTGATTCTATACCAAATAAATTTTTTATTAATATCAATGAAAGAAAACAAAATCTAAACCTTGATAGGTTTTCAGATATTTCTTCGAAGGTAGGAATTACTGATATAAATTTATCAGGTGGAAGTATAATTGAAGACTTTGATAATGATGGGTACTTTGATATTGTTACTTCAACATGGAACCCCGATGAATCATTAATACTTTACCATAATAAAGGAAATGGAGTATTCTCCAAACTTACTATAGATGCAAATTTAGACAACCAACTTGGTGGCTTAAATATCAATCATACTGATTATAACAATGATGGACTAATTGATATTCTAGTAATGAGAGGAGGATGGATGAGAAATAATGGGCAAATGAGAGCCTCTCTTTTAAAAAATATTGGTAACAATGTATTTAATGATGTAACTAAAGAATCTAAATTAGATTTTCCTAATTATCCAAACCAAAATTCTGCATGGGGTGACTATGATAATGATGGAGATTTAGATTTGTATGTTTGTAATGAATCTGAACCAGATGATGATTTTGATACTACATCATTTAAATTTCCTAGTCAGTTATTTAAAAATAATGGAGATGAAACTTTTACAGATATATCTGGAAACGCAAATGTTAAAAACAACGGCTATTGTAAAGGAAGCAGTTGGGGTGATTATGACAATGATGGAGATTTAGATTTATATGTTTCAAATTTTGCTTCAGAAAATCGTTTATTTAATAATAATGGAGATGGCACTTTTACAGATATTGCAATAGATTTAAAAATTCAAAACCCTATATCTAGCTTTACCACTTGGTTTTGGGATTTCAACAATGATGGATGGCTTGACATATTTGTTGCAGGTTATGGAAGTAAAGTAGAAGATGTAGCTTCAAGTTATTTAGGTATAAAAAATAATGGAGAACAAATGAAATTATATCAAAATAACCAAAATGGAGGATTTACTGATGTAACTGAAATAGTGGGTTTGAATGGAATCCATTTAACTATGGCTGCGAATTATGGAGACTTTAACAATGATGGATGGCCTGATATTTATTTAGGTACAGGATATCCTTCATATGATGTAATAACTCCTAATATAGCATACTTAAATAATGAAGGTAAAAGTTTCATTGATGTAACTTTTGAACTTGGGTTAGGTCAACTTCACAAAGGACATGGTATTTCTTTTGGAGATATTGATAGGGATGGTGATCAAGATATATTCTCACAAATTGGAGGATTCTATCCTGGTGATGGTTTTTATAATTTTCTTTATAAAAACCCAACAAAATCCAATAACTGGATTTCAATTAAATTAAAAGGTGAAAATTCAAATTCTATAGGTATTGGAGCTAGAATAAAAATTATAATAATTAAAGAAAATAAAGATTTAGAAGAAATACATTCTTTAGTTAGTTCAGGTGGAAGTTTTGGATCATCCACTTTTGAACAACATATAGGACTTGGTTCAGCCAAAAGAATAAAAGAAATTCAAATAAATTGGCCTAATTCTTCTAATGTACAAATATTTAAAAATGTCCCTATTAATAAATCATTATTAATAGAAGAAAATAAACAAAATTATTATATAAGAGAAATAAAACCTATTAATATGTCTAATTAGTAACTAAATCAGGATCATCTGGTGCTTTATAACTATTAGCTTGATCTATAAGATCTACTCCAGCTCTTTCACCCCAAGCAGCCATTAATTGACTAGTAATTGGTCCAGGAATATTACCTTCAATTGGTCTGTTATCCATCTTCGAAATAGGCATTAAACAATAAGCTGTGTTCGAAAAGAATAACTCATCAGCAGTATACATATCATATGCCTGTATATCTTCTGATTTAGCCTCAATAGATAAATTTTTTGCTAACTCAAATATTAATTTTTGTGCATCACCTGCTAAAGAACTACGGTTAGTAGGAGTTTTCAATACTCCATCTTTAACAATCCAGACATTCCCTTGAATGTTTTCAGTAATATTACCGTTACCATCTGTTAAAATTGGATAAGATTCTCTATCAACATCAGCAGCCTCTAAAGCTGCAAGAGCAAAATTCAATCTATTATCATGTTTAACTCTAGATTCTAATGCAGATGGAGCATAACTAAGAGTTTTTACTATAACTCCATGTACACCATTTTTATAACCGCCAGTCCATTTTGAAGGCTGTAAATGCCAAGGCCTAATAACAATTGTAGGTTTAACAGGATCAAGGGCATCCTTACCTGCACCTCTTGAAACATACTGACCTATGAAAAAATCTCCTCCAGGAACTCTCAAGTGTTCGTTTTTTTCTAGCAGACCTAAAGTCAAATTTTCCCAATCATCTATATCTAACCCAGTATCTAATCTAGCATATTTTAATGAACGCATAAACCTTTCTAAATGTTCTCTAACTCTAAAAGGCTTGCCATTAAAAGTTCTTTGGATATCAAATACAGCATCTCCATAACGAAAACCCCTATCAGTGACATGAACTATGCAATCTCGTTCTGGTATATATTCACCATTAAAATAACTAATTAAACTCATGTTTTCCTCCTTAACTTATAAATTATAAAAAAAAATATATAAAATTACAATCTTTATAAATTACCTAATAGTTATAAAATATGCTATTGTCTAATATTAAATTAATGAACTATTATAAAAATATAAATACAAAATAGATTACTGGGTATTAAATTGAAAAATACAACAAAAGATAATGAGCCAATTAATAATTTAGATAAAATAGTTTCACTTTGTAAAAGAAGAGGGTTTATTTTTCAAAATAGTGAAATATATGGAGGATTAGGTAGTATATGGGACTACGGTCCACTTGGAACACAATTAAAACGTAATATTAAAGAATCCTGGTGGAATAAAATGGTACTTGAGCGAAAAGATATTGTAGGCTTAGATTCTAGCATACTAATGAATCCAGATATATGGAAAGCAAGTGGCCATTTAGACAATTTTACTGACCCACTTGTTGAATGCCAGAAATGTAATCAAAGATGGAGAGAGGACCAGTTAAATAAAAACTGTTGTCCTGCCTGTTCAGGAGAATTATCTGAAGCACGTTTATTTAATTTAATGTTTAAAACTAGTATTGGCCCTGTTGAAAAAGACTCAACTCCAATTTATTTACGTCCAGAAACTGCTCAAGGTATTTTTGTAAATTTCAATAATGTAACTTCTACAACAAGAAAAAAACTGCCTTTTGGGATTGCGCAAATTGGAAAAGCTTTTAGAAATGAAATTACCACTGGAAACTTTATATTTAGAACTCGCGAATTTGAAATGATGGAAATGGAATATTTCGTATTTCCTGGAGAAGATGAAAAATGGCATAAATACTGGATAAATGAATCTTTAGAATGGTATAAATCTATCGGAATAAATTCAAATAAATTAAGAGTGCGCGAACATGGCTCAACAGAAATGGCTCATTATTCAAAAGCAACAGCAGATATTGAATATAATTTCTCATGGGGATGGGGAGAAATAACAGGTATAGCAAATAGAACTGATTTTGACTTAAAAGCTCATTCAAATGCTAGCGGAGAGAATTTATCAATTTTTGATGATAAAACTAACCAACATATAACACCATATGTTATAGAACCATCAATAGGTATTGACCGAACAGTGATGACTTTATTACTAGATGCGTATAATGAAGAAGAATCTATAAATGCAAAAGGTAATTCTGAAAAAAGAGTATTTCTAAAATTTGATCCTGAAATAGCACCTATTAAAATAGCTGTTTTACCATTAAGTAGAAATGAAGCTATACTGCCATTATCTAACGAAATATATGAATTATTACTTAAATCAAAGTCTATTAATGGTTCAATCGATTTTGATGACTCTCAAAGTATAGGTAGAAGATATAGAAGGCAAGACGAAATAGGAACTCCAATTTGTATAACAATAGACTTTGATTCATTAAATGACAACTCAGTTACAATTAGAGATAGAAATACAATGTTGCAAAATAGAGTTAAAATAGAAAATTTAGAACTATCTATAATTAAAAAATTAAACAATATAAAATAATATGCTAATTCTTCATGTTGCAGATATACATATTGGAGTAGAAAACTACAGTACTATAGATCCAGAAACTGGATTGTCTACAAGATTATTAGATTTTTTAAAATCATTTGATGAATTCGTAGAATACGCTATAGTAAATAAAGCAGATTTAATTCTTTTATGTGGTGATATGTATAAAAGCCGAAACCCTACTCAAACCCATCAAAGAGAATTTGCTAAGAGAATATCTAAGCTCTCAAACAACAATATACCAGTAGTTTTAGTAGTTGGTAATCATGATGTCCCTCATGTTTTAGAAAGAGCTTCAGCGTTAGAAATATTTGGAACATTAGATGTGCCGAATATTTATATAGGAGATTCTATTCAAACTCATTTAATAGATACACCTAAAGGAAGTATTCAAATAATTACATTACCATGGATCAGAAGAAGTGGGTTCTTATCAAGAGAAGATACAAGAGATTTAACACCAAACGAGATTAATCAAGCAATTCAAGAGCGCTTATCCAATATGATAAAAATTGAAACAAATAAATTAGATCCAACTATACCAGCTATTCTTGCAGGCCATGTTACAGTTAGTGGTGCTAAAACCAGCTCAGAACAGTTAATGACTTTAGGAAGAGATTATTTACTTTTAACAAGTGACATAGCATTACCAGAATTAGATTATATAGCACTTGGACATATACATAAACATCAAATTTTAAATAAAAACCCTTATATAGTATATAGTGGAAGTCTTGAAAGAGTTGATTTTGGAGAAGAAAATGATATAAAAGGTTTTTGTGCTATAGAAATAAACCCAAGTAATAATATTGGAAATAGAGTAACTAATTTTGAGTTTATACCAACTAATGCTAGAAAATTTGTTACTATTAATATAAACATTTCTGATGATGATGAAAATCCGAACAATACTATTATTTCTTCTATAAATAAATTCAACATAAAAGATTCTATAGTAAAAATCAATATTGAATCTCCTAAAAATTTAAAGGAAATTATAAGAGAAAGTGAAATAAGAACATCATTAAAAGAAGCTCATTATATTGCTTCAATATCAACAATAATTAATTCTAACCATAGCAATCGTTTAGGATTAACATATTCATCCAATATGAATCCTAATGAATATTTGAAAAAATATTTTCAATCAAAAAATTTTGATAAAAATAAAATTGACACTTTAATGAAATATGCATCAGAATTAATTGAAAACGAAAAAGAATAATTTAAATGGATATCGGAGATATATTTTTATTAATAGTTAGATGGGTACATGGCATATCTGCTGCTACATGGATAGGTGGTAGCATATTCTTTATGATAGTCTACAAGCCAATATTATCAAAACATAATAAAATTTCAAACATACTATATTCTGATACTTCGAATTCACTTAGAATATTAATAGATACTAGTATTTTTGTATTAATAGCAACTGGAATAATACTAACATTCGACAGATTAACTTCAAGCTTTATTCAATTACCATATATACTTACATTATCAATTAAAATTGTCTTATGTATTTGGATTTTCTTAATTGCCAGATGGAGCAGAAAATCCAAAAAAATAAATACCAGTTTAGAAAATAATCAACCAAAAAAATTAAATAAATTCATTTCGAGTTATAATATGGTAATTATATTAGGTTTAATAGTATTTCTGATATCAGATTTATTAAAAATTATTGTTGAAACAACTTTATTAAATAATTAACTAAATTAAAGGCAAAAATATGAAGAAATCCATAATGGATATATTAGTATGTCCAAAATGCAAAAATGATTTAATTCTAAATGTAAGAAAAGAAGATAAAGAAGAAATAATTGAAGGGGAATTAAAATGTAATAATTGTTCTGAAATTTACCCGATAAATGATGGGATACCTAATCTTCTAACTTCGGATCTACAAGGCTGATTTTCTTATAAATAAAAGATTTTAAATATAGCTAATTAACTTAATAGATGAAAAATCTTGTGAATCTTTTAAACTTTTGAAAATTCTATATATTGAATCACCAGATACAGGATTAATTAATTTAGGATTTAATTCCATAAGTGGCACTAAAACAAATAATCTTTCTAGCATTCTTGGGTGAGGAATAATTAAATTAGGTGTATTTATAACCATATTATCACAAAGTAAAATATCTAAATCAATTGTCCTTGGAGCATTAGCAAACCCCTTGGTTCTTCTTAAAGATTTTTCAAATTTTTTGAGCTTAGATAATAATTGAAATGGATTTAATCCAATTTGAATATGACAAACTGCATTTAAAAATTTAGGTTGAGAAATAAATCCAACAGGATCAGTTTCATATATAGATGATTTAGTCATAGAATAAGATATTTTATCTAACATTGAAAATGCTTTTTGTAAATTTGAATTCCTGTCTCCTAAATTTGAACCTATTCCAATATATAACTCATGCATCTTGCCAACCACGAACTATCGCATCACTCATTTTAGCAACTCTACTCATTTCACACACATCATGAACTCTTATAATATCGACTTTTTTACTAATAGATAAAGCAACAACAGCTGAAGTTCCTTCTAAACGATCATCCACAGGTAAATTTAACACTTCTCCAATAGATGCTTTACGAGACATTCCTATTAAAACTGGATACCCCAATGATCTAAATTTATCTAAATTTCTATATAATTCTAAATTCTGGATAGTATTTTTACCAAAACCAATTCCTGGATCAATTATTATATTTTCTTTTTTAATTCCAGCATTAATTGATAAATCAATAATATTAACAAAATAATCTTTGATGTCTTCAATCAAATTATTGTAATGATAATCTTTTTGATTATGCATTAAAATAACAGGTATTCCACTTTTTGATATAACTTTAATCATTTCTGAATCATTGCGAAAACTTAACACATCATTAACAATATTTGCCCCTGCTTCTATTGCATTCAAAGCAACTTTAGATTTATAAGTATCTACACTGATTGGTATATTTATTCTTTTACGTAATTCACGAATGACTGGTATTACTCTTTCCATTTCTACTTTTTCGGAAATAGGCTTAGCACCTTTATACACCGATGCAGGTCGAGTAGATTCACCTCCTACGTCTATAATATCCACTCCACATTTTTCAAAAAGCAAAGCTTTTTCGATTGCTAAATTAATATTACGTCCAATTCCATCACCAGAAAAAGAATCAGGAGTAACATTAATCACTCCCATAATATATGTTTTTTTCCCCCAAAAAAAATCTGTCCCATTTATATTTGTTTTATTAGGTTTATTATCATTCATTAATTAATAGAATTTTTATTTATAAATTTATTTTAATTATCATATACTAATTTAAATTTTTGTAATAGATAATCTTGCGACAAACGTACTAATTTGGTAACTTATAATATATTATTTTTTTATTTAACTTAAAAATTTTAAACATAATTTATTACATTTAATGGATAACCAAAATACAATTGACCCTAAATTAACAAAACTTAATGAATTACGAGAAGAATCCTCTAAGGGTGGTGGTGAAAACCGAATTAATGCCCAACATAAAAGAGGAAAATTAACTGCGTACGAAAGAATAGAACTGTTATTCGATGATAATACTTTCGAAGAAATAGATCCTTTTGTACTTCATAGATCTACAGATTTCGGTTTGGAAAAAAACAAATTCCTGGGTGATGCTGTCGTAACTGGGTACGGTAAAATTAATAACAGATTGTGCTTTGCATATTCACAAGATTTTACTGTTCTAGGAGGCTCACTATCTGAAGCAGTATCTCAAAAAATATGTAAATGTATGGATTTAGCTATGAAAAGCGGAGTACCAATAATCGGACTTATTGACTCTGGTGGAGCTAGAATTCAAGAAGGAATAGATAGTTTAAATGGTTATAGCGAAATATTTTTCAGAAATACAAGAGCTTCAGGAGTTATACCTCAAATATCTGCTATACTAGGGCCTGCAGCTGGAGGTGCTACTTATTCACCTGCTTTAACAGATTTTATTTTTGTTGTTCAAGAAATAGGTCAAATGTATATTACTGGACCTGATGTCATTAAAGCTGTTACAGGAGAGTCTGTAAGTCATGAAGAACTTGGAGGAGCACTAGCCCACTCTACTAAATCTGGAGTATCACATTTTGCAACTGAATCTGAAGAAGAATGTATTAATAAAATCAGAAAATTATTAACTTTTCTCCCTTCAAATAATATGGAAACTACTCCTATCGTAAATAGTAATGATATTGGAAAAAGAAAAAATGAATCCTTGATTAATATAATTCCAGAAGCTTCAAATCAGCCATATGATATGTTAGAAATCATTAACGAAATAATTGATAATAATGATTTTTTTCAAATCCATGAATTATTTGCAAAAAACATAATAGTAGGTTTTAGCAGATTCAATGGGGATTCAGTTGGGATTGTAGCACAACAACCAAGCCACTTAGCAGGTATATTAGATATAGATGCATCAGTTAAAGCAGCACGATTTGTAAGATTTTGTGATTCCTTTAACATACCAATTTTAACTTTAATTGATGTTCCCGGATTTATGCCTGGTACTAGTCAAGAATATGGGGGTATAATTCGTCATGGTGCAAAACTCATATATGCATATGCTGAAGCAACTGTACCTAAAATAAGCTTACTAACAAGAAAAGCTTATGGAGGTGCATATATAGTTATGAGTAGTAAAGGACTAGGAGGAGATGTCAATTATTCATGGCCATCTGGACAAGTAGCGGTAATGGGTGCTGAAGGGGCTGTAAATGTAATTCATAGAAAAAAATTAGATGCCTCTGAAACTCCTGATGAATTAAGAAAAAACTTAGTAAATGAATATGAAGATATATTTATGAACCCTTATGTAGCAGCTTCAAGAGGTCTAATCGATAATGTTATTGATCCTACTGAAACTAGAAATAAAATTATACAATCATTAGATATGCTTAAAAATAAAAGGGATATTATACCTCCCAAAAAACATGGAAGTATTCCACTTTGAAAATTACATATAATCATGTATCAAAATTAAATACAGACAAAATCTCTGCTATTATATCTGCTGCTTTAACTTTTCAAAATGAAAATAATAATATAAATGATCCAGTTAATAACAAATTAAATAAATGGCAAATCAGCTTAACAGAAAATTCTATACTTAATAATAAATGGACAAAATTTAAATGGTAAATTATATTTTGGAGTTAATACAATATGCCTAACAACTCTATCAAAATAACTGACACAACTTTACGAGATGGACAACAAAGTATTCTTGCAACTAGATTACGGACAGAAGATATAATTGAAATTGCTAAAGATATGAAAAATATTCCTTTTTACTCTATGGAAGTATGGGGAGGAGCAACTTTTGATTCTGCAACGAGATTTTTAGCAGAAGACCCATGGGAAAGGTTAAAATTGCTTAAAGAAATTTTACCCAATACTCCTTTAATGATGTTGTTAAGAGGTAAATCTTTAGTGGGATATAAATCATACAATAATGAAATAATAGATTCTTTTATAAAAGAATCAGCAAAAACAGGAATTGATATATTTAGAGTTTTTGATGCTTTAAATGATGAAGAAAACCTAAAACAAGCTGCTAAAGCAGTTAAAGCAGAAAATAAACACCTCCAAATGACAATATGCTACTCAGCAACTGAAAACACTGGTCTTGATGGTCCTATTTACAATCTAGAATATTATGAGACTAAAGCAAAAAGATTTCAAGAAATGGGTGCTGATAGTATTTGTATAAAAGATATGGCTGGTATCATCTCACCATATGATATTTTTAAACTTGTATCCTCTCTAAAAAAGTTAATAGATATACCTATCCAGTTTCATACACATTCAACTAGTGGATTGGGACCTTTATCAGTAATTAAAGCAATAGAAGCAAACGTAGACATTGTTGACACATGTTTATCTCCTCTTTCATTAAGAACATCGCAACCTCCAATTGAACCACTATTAATTACGTTAAAAAATTCTGAACGTGATCCAAATCTAAATTTAGATGAATTTATTCGTGCTAGTGAAAAACTAAAATCAATTTTACCTAAATATTCTGATTTGGTTTCAAATTCTAATAATTCCATATTAGATTCAACAGTATTGAAACACCAAATACCTGGAGGAATGTATTCTAACCTATTATCACAATTAAAAGAATCTGATTCATTAGATAAATTGGAAGAAGTTTTAAATGAAATACCTAACACGCGTAAGGATATGGGTTACCCTCCTTTAGTTACTCCAATTAGCCAAATAGTTGGTTCTCAGGCTGTAAGCAACGTAATCTTTGGAAAATATAAAATAATATCTGAACAAATGCAAAATTACATATTAGGTGAATATGGAAAACCTCCATCCCCAATTAATCCTGATATTATAGAAATGGTTACCCCAAAAAGTAAAAATGATCCTTCTGATGAAGGATTAGAAAATGCTAAAAATTCTATTAGTGAAATATCTAAAAACATACAAGATGTTTTAACATATGCTCTCTTTCCAAATACTGGAATGAAATTTCTAAGGATAAAATATGGGTTAGATCAAGTTCCAGAAAATATGAAATTATATAAATCTGTTACTACAGATACTGCAGAAAAGCTTCAAAGTAAATCTGAAATAAATATTAAAGAAAATATAATAACTATAAATAATAATTTACAAAACCTTTCACCAGATTCAAAGACGTATAATATATATATAAATGATGAATCTTTTCAAGTAACAGTAGACCCAACTACAAATGATAACTCCTCATCAACTAAAACAAATAATATAGTTGAAACCAAAACAAAAAACATGGAAATTGAATCTACTCAAGAGAATAATATTGTTAAATCTCCTCTTCCTGGAATTTTATCAAAATATTTAGTAGTTGAAGGGCAAGATATTAAGAAAGGTGATCCATTATTAGTTATAGAAGCTATGAAAATGGAAAATACTATTCCTTCACCTAAGGATGGAATAATTAAAGTTTTACCATTAGAACCTGGAAATCTAATAGCTCGAGGGGATACCTTACTAACTATTGAATAAAATAGTAATAATAGACATAAATAACAAAGTTACAAATAAATAGGAGTTGGTAAAATAATGAGAAAAAAAGTTACAGTTGTAGGGGCAGGTAATGTAGGAGCAACCACTGCTCAAAGAATATTTGATAAAGGTTACGCGGATGTTGTACTAGTAGATATTGTTGATGGATTACCACAAGGTAAAGCACTAGATATGCTAGAATCTGGTCCAATATTAAATTCTGACTCATCTATAATTGGAACAAACGAATATGATGATACATCAAACTCTGATGTAGTAGTAATTACATCTGGATTAGCTCGTAAACCTGGAATGACTAGAGATGATTTACTATTAACTAATAAAAAAATTGTTTCTTCAGTTACTGAACAAATATCAAGTAGATCACCTAATAGTATAATCATAGTGGTTACAAATCCTCTAGATGCTATGGCACAACAAGTTCAAAAAGTTAGCGGTTTTAATAAATCACAAGTAATAGGAATGGCTGGTATATTAGATACAGCAAGATTCAGAACATTTTTAGCTGAAGAACTGAATGTATCAGTTGAATCAGTCTCAGCATTTGTATTAGGTGGACATGGAGACACTATGGTACCAGTTGTAGGAAATACAACAGTCGGAGGTACTCCAATATCAAAATTAATTACTGAAGAAAGATTAGAAGAAATAGTTCAAAGAACACGTGATGGAGGAGCAGAAATAGTTTCTTATCTTAAAACAGGCAGTGCTTATTATGCTCCATCAGCTTCTATTGTCCAAATGGTAGAATCAATAATATTTGATAAAAAAGATATACTACCATGTACTACTTATTTAGATGGAGAATATGGTATCTCAGGTTTATATGTAGGAGTGCCTGTAAAATTAGGTGCAAATGGAGTTGAAGAAATAATAGAATTTGATCTTAACAAAGAAGAATTATCTGCATTAAGAAAATCAGCGGATGCAGTCAAAGAACTCATTGAAATAATGGATAAAGATGACTAAATATTATTAAGGTTGTAACGCTAATTCTGAAAGAAATACTTTAGTAGAAACAATATGTTTATTTAATCTTAATTTTTCTGGCGATATACCTAATGCAAGTCCTAATAACTGAGGTAAGTGAATTATAGGTAAATTTATTTGAGACCCTATAGATTTTCCTGCTTTGGACTGAAATCCATCTAAATTTAAATGACATAATGGACAAGGGGTAACCATAGCATCTGCACCCAAGCCTTTAGCATCTGTAGTATGCTTAGCAACCATTTTCATAGAATTTTTTTCATTAATTGTAAGTATTGGGAAACCGCAACATAAGGTTTTACCACTAAAATCAACTACCTCTGCATCTACAGCTTCTATAATTCTTTCCAAAGAATCTTCTCTTTCAATATTTTCCTTAAACCCTAAGGCATCTGAAGGCCTTACTAAATAACACCCATAAAAAGGAGCTAATCTCAAACCATTTAAAGATTTAACTAGCTTTGATTTAAATTTTTCCACACCATAATCTTCTAAAATAATCCAAAGGAGATGCCTAGGTTCAGCTATACCTTTATATTCTAAACCTTCTTCAGCTAATTCTGAGTTTATTTCTGCTAAATATTTGGGGTCATCTAACATACGTTTACGAGCTTGAGACATTACTCCTTGACAAGTACTACAAATTGTCATTAATGGCAAATTTGATCGTTCTGCTAAAGCAAAATTTCTAGCATTTAAAGTATCCCCTAATCTTTGATTTTTTTCTTGTAAAACACCAGAACCAGTACATGAAGCACCTTTCATAGCGTCATGATCTAAATCAATTCCAAGTAACTTACATACTTCAACAGTGGCAACAAATAATTCTGGACATGCACCTCTTGCAACACATCCTGGATAAAATGCATATTTCATAATTTAATTTTTATACCTTTCAAAAATTTTACGAATATTCTCAACACCAGGAATACTCTTGTGAAAAATAGGTGGGCGCTTACCAACTAATTGTGACTTAATACCGATTGGAATTAATTTAATTAATTCTTTGAAATTAAACATACCAAAAGTTTTAATTGGAAGTCTTAATTCATCTAGCCATCCACTATGACCAACATCTCCATATACCGCTTCAGCATGTCTTGCTCCATTAGTGTTTGTAAATCCAATTTCTATAGCTTGATCCCTCAATTCCATAATTCTTTCCATAGGATTCACACCTTTAGGACAAACTTCAACACATTGCATACATCTAGTACAATCCCATATACCACCATCTTCATAGTTTAAATCTTTCAACCTGTCTTTTTTCTTTGAATCTCTGGGATCATCAACAAATCTCCATGCCTTAGCAAGTGCCGCAGGACCAATAAAATTATCATCCACCTCTAATACAGTACAATCAGACACACAGCAACCACACATTATACAATTCATTGCTGTAAGCAAGTTTTCCATTGATTCATTAGAAGCAATATATTCTCCACTATCAGGAATGAAATCTGGCTGCATATAAGGTTCAACTCTTTTAACTTGGTTAAAAAAAGTATCTAAAGAAACAACTAAATCCTTTATGACAGGCTGGTTACCCATAGGTTCAACTGTTATCTGTTCACCATTAGGCGAAACTCCAACAATTCTAGTCTTACAAACTAATTTTGCACTACCATTAACTTTCATACCACAAGAACCACAAATAGAAGCTCTACAAGCACATCTTAAAGCTAGAGAAGTATCTTCATATTCCCTTACATGAATCAATGCATCCAAAACAGTTGAATCCTGATGAATATCTATATTATATTCTTGCCACCAACTACCTCCAGTAGAATCAGCAGGATCAAATCTTTTAACTTTTAGATTAACATTCATTAATACACCCTCTTTACTGGTTCCCATTTAGTTATTGTCACAGGAGAAGTTTCAACTCTAACATTGTTTTCATTATTAATATCATAATAAACTAAAGTATGTTTTAACCAATTTTCATCATCTCTATCAGGCATATCAGTTCTATAATGAGCTCCCCTGCTTTCTTTTCGAGTAATTGCACCGTGAATTATAGCTTCTGCGTTATCTACCATAAACTCTAATTCTAATGCAAAAATCAAATTGGTATTAAAGAACTTACCTTTATCTTCAACTGAAATATTTGGCAATCTTTGCTTTGTATTTTTTAAATTTTCTAAAGCTCCTTCAATAGATTCTTGGTCTCTCCACACACCAATACCCTTTGTCATATTTACTGCCATATCTTCTCTAACCTTAGCAATATTTTCACCTTTAGGTCTATCAAGAATAGCCTGTAATCTTTTCTTTTCAAGTTTTAAATCATCCTCAGATTTAGAATTAGGTCTTACTGATTTCACATATTCAAGAGCATGTTCTGCAGATCTCCTGCCAAAAACTACAGTATCTAATAAAGAATTAGCTCCTAATCGATTTGCCCCGTGTACACTTACATTTGCACATTCACCAGCTGCATATAAACCAGGAATTTCTGTCAATCCATTTATATCAGTTTTAATCCCACCCATAATATAATGCATACCTGGCCTTACTGGTACAGGATTTTCTGCCATGTCAATACCCAAAAACTCAAGTGAAACTTCTTGAAGATAACCTAATCTTTTTTCAATAAAATCTCTACCTAAATGTCTAAGATCCAAATGAACATTCCCATTAATTCCTCTTCCTTCATCTATTTCAGTCTGTTCAGATCTTGATACTACGTCTCTTGAAGCTAATTCCATATAATCTGGCGCATATTTTTTCATAAATCTTTCGCCATTTGAATTTAAAAGATACGCCCCTTCACCTCTAGCAGCCTCAGAAAGTAGTATTCCAGTTCTAGCAAGAGTAGTTGGATGATATTGAATCATTTCCATATCCATAAGAGGGACACCGGCTTTATAAGCCAAAGCTATACCATCGCCGGTACAAATTAAAGCCTGTGTAGAAGGTTCAAAAACTCTACCATTTCCTCCGCTTGCCATAATTACAGCTTTAGCTTTTATCGTATGTAACTCACCATTCTTCATATCATAAGCTATTACACCTCTACATACCCCATCCTCTATAATAAGCTTAGTAACAAACCATTCTTCATAAACATTTAAACCAAGCTTAAGAGATTGTTCGTAAAGTACATGCAATAGAGCAGATCCAGTAATTGCTCCAACAAAAAAGGTCCTTGCTACTTTTTGTCCGCCGAACGCTCTAGTTCCAAGTTTCCCATCTTCTCCTCGAGTAAAAATAACACCCATTCTTTCCAATTCAATTACAGCATCTCCAGCCTCTTTAGACATAACTTCCACTGCGTCTTGATCAGCTAAAAAATCAGAACCTTTTATAGTATCGTAAGCATGACCTTCCCAATCATCACCACGATCAGTTAAAGGCGCATTGATTCCTCCTTGAGCTGCATTTGAATGACTTCTAACTGGATGAACTTTTGAAACAACTGCAACATTCATACCATTTTTGACACCCTCTACGGCTGCTCTTAGACCAGCAAGTCCCGCTCCAACAATTAAAATATCATGTTCAAACATAATAAAATATATCTCCTAAAATTTTTATTTATATTGCCAAAAATAAAATCTAAAAATTACTTAAACAACCTACCCATTTTTATTTAAGTACCACTTAAGCTTGGCAATTGACCTCGAAGTGTTTGCGCCACTGGGCCTGGATCATCAATTTCTTCCATTTTTATTGTTTGCATAGAACCAATACCACTTGCTACAACAACACTTCCTCTACCTGTAAGCATTTCAAAAAAACTACGGTTTTCTGATATTGATATAACTCTACTTACTGGTATTTCATCTGTATGTAACATAAAAAATTTAAATATCTTAATTACACGTCTATCTGTAACTATATAGGTGACATGTAAATTCCTTAAATACCTCGTAATACCTTTAAAAAACATAAAACTTCCTATAAGAAAAACTATAAAAGGATATACATAAGGAGACATGGTAAAAGCAAATAAATATATTGAAATACCTACAAAAGGAACACTCATTATTAACCTGGCATATGCTGGCCTCATTGAAGGATGTCTTATCATTAGCTGCTCCTCTTCATTAAGCAATTGAGGGGTAGGAAAAACAGCGGTCAAAGTAAGATAAAAACCAATTATTCCTAATATTCCCCCAAATCCTAAGAGCATTAAAGTGCTCCAAATTGGAAAATCTCCAAATACAAATCCATAAATACCTGAAATTAAAAACGGACATATAATTATTAAAGTAATAAGAAACTTTCCTAATATTTTTAAAGCATGTCTAAATATCATAATTTACTTACCTCTAGCCATTTGAGCAAAAGTACCTAGCATAGTTACAAATATACCTAACATAGCTAATACTGTAGGATCTATCCATTCAATTCCTAATAGTTCTTTCATAATAGTATCAGATGGAACAAAAAACCCTCTTTGGTTCTCAGGTTCAGATTCTTCAGTTTCCGTTTTACTTGCTTGATTTAAATTAACCCCAGGAAAAGGAGGTTGCATCATATTTGGTGGATTATAAGCAGAACCTAAGCCAGTACGTCTCCCTGAATCAATATTAGAAACTACACTTAAAGAAACTTGGCCTTCTGAACTTAAAGACCTAATAATTCCTTGGGAAACATCAAAGAAATAAGCCTTGCCAAATCTGTCAACAGCAATTTCACTTACTCTCCTAATATCCAATTCTCTTGAATCAATTCTTCTAGTTAGAATCCCATCAGAATTAAAAACAACTACATCTCCATTTAAATCGTTTAATACATAAAGCAAATCATTATTTATATCATAAGTTAGTTTTGTTGGAAGAATATCACCAAAATTATACGAAGCTACATTAGAGATATCACCCCATGAATTTGCTCCATTAATGTTAAATTCTTCGAAAATCAATCCATCCTGATTAGTTTTTATTATACGATTATTATGCTTATCAGATATATATAAATTACAAAATCTGTCAGTAGCCAAACCATCTGGAGCATTTAAATTATCAATTCGTAAATCAGAAATATAATTACCATTTTCATCAAAAGCTAAAATTCTATTATTATCTCTATCTGCAACATATACTCTAGCTTCATTACTTTCAAAATAATCTGGATCCATGGTAGATCTATCACACACTGCTAAACCCTGAGTACCTCTAAAGGATGCAGCCGGTTCAGAATCTCCCCATGAAGAAATAAAATTACCATTCAAATCAAAGATATGAACTTTATCATTCCCTACATCTGATATATATAACCAGTCTTTGTCTCTGTTGACTGCCATACTAGTAGGCTCAAGAATTTGCCCTTCACCTCTACCTCTACTACCCCATTCATTAACTAAATTTCCATTATTATCAAAAACTCTAATTACCGAATCTTTGCTATTTCCAGGCAGGAATAAGAAACCGTTATGCGCAATCATACCAGAAGCATTTGGAGCTACATCAACATATTCTTCAGTAAAAGATTTTACTGCTTGAGAATCTTTCTCTACTCTTAGTTGCCCATATTTGCAATTGTTCAAATCAGGACAGCTGTCAATAATAAGAAGGTAGTTCCCTTCTTGGCCGTTGCGGGAAGAAACATTAATTTCATACCATCCATTATATGGTAAAGTAAATACATGACCTTTAATATCACTAGGATTAAAAGGTATAGTGCTATCATATGAAATCACATTTGAAATCTCTTTATCAGATACACCATTAGGTAGTAATATTTCAGCATATGGATCTATAAAAGAACCTTGGTCAGTTCTCACCATAATTGCTACTTCTCTACCCTGCTGACCCTCAAAAAGCCATCGTGAATTATCTATACTTGAACCTGGATAAATTTGCAAATTACCAACGTCTTCTTGGTCAATCATTTCATCAGGATCTGACACATCTGAAAAATCAGTAACACCTGGAGGAGCTAACCACCAGTGAATTTTAAGATACCTTACATCTCTGTCGGTAACATTAGGGTCAGCAATTATTTCTATAGGATCTATGATTCCTATATGATTATTATGTTGAAAAAGTAATTTACCACTATAACAATCTGAATTACGAGTACCTATTCTAATTGAATGAGGTATATCATAAGCGAAATTACCTGCATCGGTTAACCCATCAAGAAATTTAATACCCCTGTAACCTGTAAAATCATCATTTAAATTTTCTCCAGGCCTTACGCATCTGTTTTCAAATGGAGGGATTAATTGAGTAAATCCTGTGTCAGATGTTCCACCTAAAGGCTGAACCAAACTCTTATGTCCATAAAAAAAAGCCTGTTCTTCAGCGTTATTAGCTAAAGCCCAGCCCATTATTCCACTTCCTAAGTCAAAAATATTCTCTCCTAGAAAAGCTACACCCCAACGAATTCCATTATCAGAAATACCCCATTCTTCAACATGAGAAGGAACTTTTAGTTCTAAAGAACTAGTTTGCTGCATTGGCTGAGGTCTAGGGTTTTGAGGTTGCTGCTGATTTTGCTGACCAAGTAAATTTTGAATAGCATTAATAGGTTGCTGAATAAGAGATTCCTGTTTAATTGGAGGATTGTAAATTTCATTATTACCTCCAAACAAACCAGCTTCTGGCAAATCAACCCTTACTCCTCTATTTAATAATTCAGGGATTCCTTTTTCATATGAACTTCTGCTCAAAGGATTCCCTTGTAACTTCACTTCATCTCCTAAATTCAATCCAAGATTTCTAACTAGGGGAGAAATATCTTCAATTTGATTAAAATTTAAATGCAAAAAACCAATATCTGTTAAATTTTCCAAAGTTGATATATCTCTAATCCTGTTATCTTCCATATTGAGATGATAGATTCGATATAATCCTGCAAGTGGACTTATATCTTCAACCCTATTCCCTCCCAAATATAAAAAATTCAAATTTTGCAAATTACTTAGTGGAGTTAAATCTGATATTCGGTTGTCTCCAAGCCACAATTCTGCAAGACCATTCAAATCATAAAGTGGAGAAATATCCGTTATATGATTTTGACCTAACTCCAAAACATCTAAATATTTCATATTATTTATAGCAGATATGTTTTCGATTCGATTTTGGGATAAAGACAGCTCGTCAATGTAAATTAGATTTTGTAAAGGGGATATATCTTCAATATGATTATTTGGGAGTATTAAAGTCTCTAGATTTGCTAAATCTCTTAAAGGTTCTAAATTTTTAACCTGATTATCCCAAAGTATTAAGACCCTCAAATTTGACAATTTAGATAAAGGCATCAAATCACGTATTTGATTTCCTCCAAGGAATAAATAAGATAAACTCTCTAAATGCTCTATACCTTGAATACTTCGAATATTTTGGTTGTCCCCTTCAAGGGTTCTTATATTAAATAAGTCATCACGGTAAATAGGACCATTAGGCTTTTTAATAGTAAAGCGTATTAATCTTTCAAACTGGGCATCTTCAAAAAACACCTCCCCATCTGCATGAACAGATGAGAGATTAATCGAATACAAAAAGCTAAATATAATAATCCCTAGTAAAAATAATCTTGCCTTAGGATTATTAACAATATTTTTACAATAATATATGATCACAAACACATCCAACAATTTTTTCTTAATCATTATATTACATATACATGATAAAAATCCAACCGTAAAACTACTTAATTTAATAATTAACTAGAGTATATTTAACATAAAATATAGTATATTAATCATACTTTAAAATTATAAAAAGCTAAAAAGAAATATTAAAATTATAATTTAATTGAAATACATTAAGTTATACACAAGGAGATGTATGAATTTACCAATTCCATCAAACAAAGATATTAATAGAATAGCTAAAGAAAATTTTTTCGAACTTACTACAGATGAATTATCAGCTTTTGAAAAATTGGTACCAGAATATTTTGACCAATATGAAAAACTTAAAAATTTAAACGAGCCTTCAAAAAAAATAAAATCACAAAAAAGGATGGTCGGGCAAATACCTACAAAAAAAGAAGACCCTACAAATTCTATATACAGAAAATTCAGTATAAAAGAGAAATCCTCTGGAAAGTTACATGGAAAACGTTTCGGATTGAAAAGCTGCATCTCTATAAAAGATATGGAAATGAATTCTGGATCATCAGTTTTTGAAGGATATATTGCAAAAAAAGATGCAACTATAGTTACAAGGTTGTTGGATTCTGGTGCAGAATTAGTTGCTTCTTTAAATATGGATCATTTGGGATGCTCTGGAGGAGGTAATACATGTTCATATGGAGTAACATTGAATCCACATAACCACAATCATTTATCAGGAGGGTCTTCTTCCGGTTCAGGAGCAGCATTATCTTACAAAGATATAGATATAACTATAGGAGGAGACCAAGGTGGATCTATACGTATACCTGCTTCTTGGTGCGGAGTTGTTGGCCTAAAGCCAACTTATGGATTAATACCATACACTGGTATAGTAGGACATGATCATTCTTTCGATGCAACTGGACCAATGGCTAATAATGTTGATGACATAGCAATTACACTTGAAGTAATTGCAGGATACGATGGAAAAGATCCTAGGCAAAAAATACCAAATAATTTAAACCATAACTATACAAAAAATATAAATAATTCTATAAAAGGCTTATCTGTAGGAATACTTTCTCAAGGCTTTGATGGTGAGAATTCTGACCCTGCCGTTGATAAAATAGTTTTAGAAAGCATAGAAAAAGGATCACAATTAGGTTTAAAAACAAGGTCAATTAATTTACCAGAACACCTAAATGCAAATATTATTTTCTGGGGATTATGCGTAGAAGGTTTATCAAAAACACTGACAAGTAATCTTTCCGGATACCACTGGGAAGGCGAATATGATCTAGACTTAATGGAATTTTATAATTCAGCTAGAAAAAATAAATCAAATAGTTTTTCTCCTCAAGTTAAGTTATTAATAATTATTGGTAGTTATATAAAAGAAAAATCTAATGGTCTTTTATATGGTAAAGCTCAAAATTTAAGAATGGATTTCAAAAAAACATATAATAATATTTTTGAGGAAATAGATATACTTGCTATGCCTACAACTCCCATCACAGCACATCCAAATAACTCTAATACTAATATCGTAAATTATATAAAAGATGGATGGAGCATGATGCAAAATACTGTGCCATTTAACCTAACTGGACACCCTGCTATATCTATACCTTGTGGAAAAATCAATGGTTTACCTGTTGGCTTAATGTTAGTTAGCAAACATTTTAATGAAGCACAGCTACTTCAAGTTGCTAAAGGATATGAAACCATATTGAATTGGAAAACCAATAACAAATAAGGAGTAATTTTAATCATGCAAGTAGTTGGATACAGTGATCAAATAAGCTTACAACCTGGTGATACAGTCAACATCATGGTTAGCTGCAAACAAGATAACTATCATGCTGATTTTGTCAGATTAATGAATGGGAACGACCATCCAGATGGGCCTGGAGTAAAAGAAGAAGAAATACCCTCGAATATTACTGGCAAACATCCTGGTAGAGTACAAGAATTCCAGCATGGATCATATATCAAAATAGATAATTCTCCAGAATTAAATATAAAATCTAGTTTTACTATTCAAGCTTGGATATATCCAACTGAATCTGAAAAATCTATACAAGGAATAGTTACAAAATGGTCTCACGCCTCACAAACTGGTTATGGATTATTCTTAAATGATAAAAAACAACTTGAATTATGGATTAGTGATAGTTCTCAAAAAATAGAAAAAATATCTACTGACAAACCTATTTCTTATAATACATGGAATTTTATATATGCAACCTATAATTCAGAAGATAATTCTGTAACCGTTTCTCATGAACCTTTTAATATATGGACTAAACAAGATTTTTCAGATACTAAAAATATTAAAACTCAAATATCTGATTTGAGTTCAAATCAAGAACCTCTGCTAATAGCTTCTTACTCGGGGGCTGAAAACAAAATAACTGGACACTTTAACGGAAAAATAGATCACCCTGTTTTATTTAAAGAAGTACTAACTAAACAAAAATTAATTGAAATATACAACGGTAAAATACCATCTTCTAAAAATAACCTAATCGGCTCATGGGATTTCTCAAAAGATTTCGCATATTCTAAAGTAACTGATACATCTGAGAATCAATTACATGGAATAGCTATCAATATGCCTGCGAGAGCAATGACTGGACATAACTGGGATGGAACTGAAACAAATTTTAATCATGCACCAGAACAATATGGAGCTATACATTTCCATGATGATGATATGGATAATGCTAATTGGGATACAGATCTA
>CEUY01013741.1_pt1 | contig 25602 bp, 19 predicted proteins | sample 361481 | NCBI WGS metagenome assembly CEUY01 (sample SAMEA2622737, study PRJEB7988) | marine metagenome | isolation source: saline water (ENVO:00002010), including | reverse complement strand
TCAACCACTCAGCCACCTCTCCTATCCTTAGTTTATCTACACTTCAGGGGTTTTAGTAATTCATTGTTATTCTCAGGTAAGGCATTTATCCGGCATTACCTCTCTACTTTGCGCAGATTATCGACATCTTTCGACAGTAGAATTGCTAAGTCCACCAAAGATTACCCCATTATAAACATACTTTGTCATTGAAGCCCACGTAGGAGACAGGCATACCTTACCCTCTACTAGTATTGTCCATGTAGATTTTTTGCCAATTTTTGATGAAGTAGTATAGTTAAGTTATGAATTTGATTAGCAAGTACGGCAAATTCTTTTGGGTTGTTGTCCTAACTTTCTGCTTGTGGGCATGGTTTGATTTATTAATGGGAAAGGGAAGTTTATTTGATGTTCTTCTTACGTCTGCATTGACAGTTTATTTTTTCTTGAGTGGAACAGGTAGAATTAAAAGTTAGTGAAAAAAATCTCCTTAACTCCATACATATGAAAGAAAAAAATGATATTCATTTAGCCAAAGAAGCTAGGAATCCTTTACTAAGATTTCTTTGGATATCTGCAGGACTCTTGTTTGTTGGTTTAGGAGCTATAGGGGTTTTTATACCAGGCCTTCCAACAACCCCCTTTTTAATACTAGCAGCAGCCTGTTTTATCAGATCCTCTCAGAAATTGTATAACTGGTTAATAAGAAATAAACGTTTTGGGCCTTATTTAAAAGACTATAGAGAAGGTAAGGGCATACCAAAAAAAGCTAAAATCCTAGCAGTTAGCATGATAATTATATTTGGTTGTTACTCTGTATTTTTTGCAATAGAAGATCCTACTCTAAAAATAGTGATAGGTGTCCTAGTGCTAGTAGGTCTACTTTATGTTCTATTTAAAGTTCCAGTTATGAAAACTTAAAAGATGTATTTAAATGATGCTGAAAATGATCTACCACTCTCACCATAAAGATCTGCTTCAACATCATCAGCTGGAAGCATAGCTACTGAGGCCCATCTTGTGTATTTTTTATCAGTTAAGTTTTCTAAGGAAAGTCTTAACTCAATATTCTCATTAGGTTTAAAGAAACCGAACAAATCAAATAATCCAAAACCAGGGGTGACAAACCTAGGAGTACAAGAATTATTTAGGCATACTGGTTCTAGATTATCTTTACTCTTGTCTACAAGAGTCATCAGTCCTGTCATTCCCCATTCTTTATTTGAAGAATTCCAATTTAAACCCAGAACAAATTCTTTAGGATCAATCTCAGCTAAATCCACTTCACCTTCTTCATGCTCTCCCTCTCCATCATGCTTTTCTTTTCCTGAAGTAACAGAGCCAGAGAACTGAACGGAAATATTCTCATTTAAATCTCTTCTATAAGTAAATTCAAAACCTTCGACTTCAGCATTATCTGCATTTCTATATTGATATACACCCAATCCTTGAGGAGAAAATCCTACTACTTCAGCATGAATAAAACCTTTTATGTCATTCCTAAAGATATTAATCTCCCAGTTGCTATTTACATTTTTACCCCTCAATCCGAATTCGATACTTTCACTTTCTTCAGAATCTAAATCTGGATTTGGAATAACTGTATACCTGTATGCATAATTAGTAAAAACTATATTAGCGCTCTCATAATCAGGAGCCTTAAACCCTTCTGCATACTGTCCAAAAACTGATAATTCGGGATTTATCTGATAAAGATACCCAACTTTAGTTGTAAGAGCGTTATCATCAATATTTTTTATGGTGTAATTGAGAATATTTGCATTATTAAGCAAAACATCTGGTTTAGGGTCTAACTTATACTGATCATATCTAAAACCTAAATTAAGGGTTTGTTTATCAGACAACTCAATTCTATCATTGAAAAAAAGTGCTCTTCTCTTAGTTTCAGAATCTGGAAAGGTTTTATTTGGATAGGTTTCTCCATCTACATTATTTGATATTATTCCTGTGATGAGGTTTATCTCTGATAATGCCCTAGGTCTTTCTGTAAAAGTTTTATCTATATCAAGACCATAAACCATTTTGTGTTTGTTAACTGTTTTAAAAGCTTCAAAGGAAAAACCTTCTATTGATTGATTGAAATCAAAGTCCCTAATCCGTAATGTTGGAGAAGGAGCTGCACGTATTCCGTTCAGAAAAGAAACCTGCTGTTGTCTGGTTATTTGACTTTGCTCGGTATCTTGTGAATAAATCACTAAGCTTGATAAATCATATATAAGATTGTCCGATACAAAGTCAAACTTAAGGCTCAGCCTTTCTCTTGACCCCTCATCTAATCCAGTAGATTGTGAAATTGATCTTGGAGGTGTTGGAAAGAAGATTAAGCCCTCATCAGACTTTATATCCCAGCTTCCTTCCCATTCTTGAAAATCAGCAACTACGGATACATTCATTTTTTCCGTTGCACTTACTAAAAACTTAGCCAGAAAACTCTTTTGATCCCCCCTTAAGGGGTTGGCTGTATTATTAAAGCCTTTATGCAGTTCCGTTTCTTGTATTTCTCTATTTACCAACTGAAGAAGTCCTTCTGTATTTTCTCCAACGTAAGCGGTTAATAGATTTATTTTTTCTTGTTTATTAGATTCTTGATAAGAAGTTCCTACAGAAAAGTATCTTTCATTTAAAGATGCTAGATCTGATGGGTCTTTAGTAAAATAAGCTATAGTTCCTGCTAACCCATCAGAACCATATTCAACTGAACTGGGTCCTTTTAGTATTTCAACCTTTTTTAAAAGATCTGTGTCTACTGTATCTCTCCCATAACCCGTATAAACATCAGCTATTCGTACCCCGTCTATTAAGAAAATAACTCCCCCGTGTATTCCTCTTACATGAATATCTTCAGTTAAGGACCTTCCATATTGACTTTCACTATGAGAAGAAACTCCAGGGGTATATCTTACTAATTCTTCTAATCCATCAATCATTTGAACGTTCAAATCCTCTTGGCTTATAGAAGTAACTGATCCTATTACCTTGCTTGCTAATGTAGGAGTTCTGGATGCAACAACCACGATTTCTTCATCTATATTATCTTCAGAAAATAAAGGAATTGGAAAAAATAAAATTCCTAATAAACTACTCTGAATAAAGAATCTTAATTTCATATTTTACTTATCTTTTTATAGAGGTTTAGTAATAAAGAAGCCGCATTATATTTGCAGAAAATACTTAGATCAACCCTTAAGAATTGACAATGTGAGACATTTTGAGACAAAATTTACCTACTTATGCCTAAACTATATAACACTTTAAAGGTTGAAAAGGGCCTCAAAATAGGTTTGAGAGAAAAGTCTGGACATGAATGGTTTGCAGATATGACCTTTGACAGAAGTAAAAGAACCTGCAGAAAGCTTGGTATTCCATTTAGTGCTGAAAACTCAAATCTAGATTTAGCCAAGAGAAAAGCAAGAAAACTCTATAAAGAATTAAATAAAGAATTTAAAAAAATTCCATCAGAAAAAGAATTGAATCTCCAAGGTTGGGAAACTAAAACTCTTACATACTCTCTTTCGCTGTTATGGATTACAGGATTAGTGTGGATTCTTTTTCAAACTTTGAGTAACAATAATAATGAGCTTTTTAACTATCTAAAATCTAATATCTTATTTGTCCATGGTCTCTTAATAGCTCCTGCTTTGGTAGCTTTAGGCGGATTGTGGGTAGCGCATATGCCAAAAGGTTGGAAACCAAAGACCAAGAAATTTTCTGGAATAGCACTTTCTATTTTTTTAGTTTCTTTAATTCTTTCTGGATTACTTTTATATTACATTGACAGCTCTCAAGCTTTCTTTTTTAAAAACTACACTAGTCTCCTACATTCCTTAATAGGTCTTCTTTTAATCCCCTTAATTTACTGGCACTACACCAAGAAATCTATTAACTAATATCTAAAAAATTAATTTACTATAGCTTCTTATGAAAGGATTTCTAATTATTAATCTAGGATCACCAGATGAGCTTACCTTAAAAGATACAAAAAAATTTTTAACAGAATTACTAAGTGATGACTATGTAATAGATTTACCAAAGTTTTTACAAAAAATACTAGTTAAAGGTCTTATAGTCCCCCTAAGATCAAAAAAAACTCTTAAGGCTTACGAAACTATATGGACTAAAAAAGGTTCCCCTCTAAGAAGAGATACTGTTGTTTTAGCACAACAATTAGAAGATTTTCTAAAAAGTCCAGTAAGAGCAGCAATGAGATATCGACACCCTTCCTTAACTAATGCCATTCAAGAATTAATTGATTTGAAATGTAGAGAAATTAAAGTGTTACCTCTTTATCCGCAATATTCCTCATCCACTTCTTTGTCTTCTATCCAAGCAACTAAAGAAACTATTGAGAAGATAGATTCATCAATCAAGTTAGAGTTCATAAACTGTTTTTACGATACTCCAGATTATATCGATATACTTTCTAAGCATATTATTAAGTATCTTCCTTCGAATTTTGATCATCTTTTATTTAGCTACCATGGTCTTCCAAAAAGGCAAATAATAAAGTCTGATCCTTCTGGATCGCATTGCTTAAGAGAAAGTAACTGTTGTGAGAAAACTTCCAATGTCCAAAAATTTTGTTATAAATATCAAGCCATACAAACCTCTAAACTATGTGCTCAAAAACTAAAACTTAAACCCCACCAATGGAGTATTGCATTTCAATCTAATATTGGACCAGGTTGGTTAAAGCCTTCAACTAAAGATAAACTAAAATCTTTACCTCATAACGGTAAGAAAAATATAGCAGTTGTCTGCCCTTCTTTTTATATTGATAATTTAGAAACTCTCGAAGAAATTTCTATAAGAGGAAAAGAAGTGTTTAAAAATTCTGGAGGAGATGATTTCTCTTATATACCTTGCCTAAATTATTCTAAGGAAAGTGTTAGATTTCTATCTAGTATTCTTTTGAGCTAGCATTCCTTAATAAAGAAATTCTTTAGAATCAAATCAATCAGAGGGGGTTGTGTTGCCTTATCCTATGGAGTCTTCCTGGGGGAGAAGCAATGGAGGATGAAGATAAGACAACTACCCTTACAAGTTAAGAAACTAATCATTAACTTATAAATCCTTTAAGAGTTAAAAACTAAATTAAACTTTTCTCAATATACTTATAAGAATCAAAAACTTCTTCTGATTGAAACTCGGGCATTCACAGGTTCACCAACAGAAGCCTGATGAGTACTATGTGAGTGAGGGAAATAAAGTTCATCAGTTAGATTCTCAATATTTAATTGGATACTCAAATCCTCTGAAATTTCATAAAAAGCAGCAAAATCAACTCTTGTGTAGTCTGGAAGCACAAGTCCTGGTTTATTATTACTGATGTTTGACTCGCCTTGACGTGTAACACCTAAACCGTAACCAAACTTATCATTAACTTGGTAAGTGGTCCAAAGTGAAATTGTGTGGTCAGGTATTTCTCTTGGTTCTCCTCCTGAACTAGTTTTTCCATCCATGTCGCTATATCCAAACTGTACATAAAGCTGATCATTAACTTGTCCTTTTATTTCAAGCTCAATCCCGTCTACTTGTAAACCAACAATTTCAGCAGCTTCACCTGATTCATCACGCGTAGCTACTGTCTGTTCACTATCAAAATAGCTGGCTCTTAGACTTAAATCATTAGTGATGTCCCAATTCACACCTATTTCTGAATTTTCATAAACATCAGGGTCTAGAGCGGCAGAGCTTGCAGATAGCTTTTTGAATTGCTCACCTGATCTTGGTAAGAAGCTCTCACTGTAACTAAGGTATAAAGATACATTGTCTTGAGGTTTAAATATAACTCCAGCACGAGGAGAAAATTCATCATCATCTCTTGACTGAGAAGTCCCAGCTTTTATGTCATCAACGGTTATATCAAATTGATCAAGACGACCTCCCAACATAAGCTTAAGGTTATCGTTAACATCAATTTGGTCTTGAATGTAAATAGAAGTTACTTCTATGTCTGAAGTTGTCTTACTTTTTAACTTGGTATTGAAATTAACGTTAGTTGATACTCCTGCTGAATTGACAGCTATATTCAAAGGTCTTGTTGTATTAAATGATTCTTTATCTTTCATAGTGGTAGACCAGTAAGAATCGTAACGGTGGTTTTTATTGTCTGTATCTATTAACTCTGCACCTATTAATAAAGTGTGAGTAGCAGAACCTGTTTGGAACTCATTTATTAAGTTACCTGAAATAATAAGATTTTCACGTTCAGTTGGATCTCTATATCCATCTAAAGTAACTACATTAGTAGCTAAGTTATAACCAGATGCATACAAATTTTGATAAAGTTTCTCAAATTCACTTGATGTAACAGAAAAAATACCTTTCGAAGTTTCAGAAAAATTATGCGTTAGACTTCCTCTGAAAATATCGGCTTCAAGAGTAGTAAGGTTTATATCAGAGGTTCCGAATACTATATTGTCTAGTGCTTCAACAGGAACACCATTTGCTGTAGGAATTCCTCTATCAATCATTCTTTCATGATCTGCATACTCATAAGAGAGATCTAGCGTTGTATTATCACTTAATGCAACTCTTAAAGTAGGATTTAAACCAACTCTATCGCCATCATAAAAATCTCTATGATTTTCCAAGGCATCAACGTGTAGATTTATACGTAAGGCCGAATTTTCAGCAGACTGGACGTTATAATCTAAAGCAAGGTCAGTAGACCCAAAATCATCAACACCAAAATCAAAGGATCCAAACTGCTCTCCTAGAACCGCTTTCTTAGTAACCCTGTTAATAATACCGCCTGTTCCCCCACGACCAAATAAAAGAGCATTTGGTCCTCTTAATATTTCAACTTGTTCAACGTTATATAAAGAACGATAGTACTGAACATCATCCCTTACACCATCTTGATAAAAATCTGCGGTCGATCTAACTCCTCTGAATACAACTGCATCACGATGACCTTCACCCTGAGATGTGTTTACACCTGGAGTATAACGAACAATATCTCCTATCTCTCTAATTCCTTGTTTTCGAATATCTTCATCTGTGACAATCGATAAGGTTTGTGGCACATCTAAAATGGGAACTGGAGTTTTAAGAGCTTGTACTTGATCTGAATAGAGAACGTTACCTTTGACAACAATCTCTTCAACTTCGTTTGATTCTTCTGCTAAAGCAAATGAACTGATTGCTATGCTGAAAAATACAATAATAGTGCGCAAATTGGTTTTAGAATGACTCATAATTTATCCTTTTATACAAATGTTATTGATAATCATTCGCATTCTAAATGATAATGATTCTTATTTGCAAGTAAAAAAATTAACTTTAGAAATAAAACTTACGCCAGAGACTCAGTCCAAAAATTAAAGAAAGGAACCATAGAATTAGCTCAACCCAGTTTGGGTTACTGTTATAGCCAAAGAATCCCTTAAGAAAGACACCTACCCTTCCCTTATCATGAAGCCAATGAGAATATTTTTCTTTACCATGTAAATTAAAACTATAAAAAATCTTGGTATCATTTGCTTCAAGACTTGTCTTTGGTTTGTGAACATTCCAAACTCTTACAATCTGATCTTTTGCTTTAAGAGTAGTACCATCTTCTAATTCTTTATCTTCTAGGCCTACCCATTCTAAATGATCTCCTTTTACTAAAAACTCTTCTGCTTCGTGAGTTCCGTAAGCTATCATCCCTGAAGCAAAGAATACAAGAAGAAGAGTAGTTACTCTAAAGAAAGAAGTTAAGTCTACCTTTCTACCCTGAACTACAACCAAATACCCTAGCAAGATAGCCAGTATCATTCCAGAGAAAAAACCGAGATAGGAAAAAGTTCCAAGTATGGAGAAACTTCCCATTAAAAAAATAGCAGTTTCAAAACCTTCCCTAAGAATTGCAAAGAAAACTAGAAAAAATACTCCCAATCCTGCTGTTTGGATTGCGTCTGAGGTTTGTCCTTCCAAAACCTGCCTATCACTAACTTTTTTTGCTAGCCAGAAAATTACATACCATAACAAGCCTGCTGTTATGAACATCAAAGAAGCCTCAACTAATTTTTCTATAGACTCATTACCAATTGATTCCTTTATGCTGGTGAGAGATAAAGCGACAAGAAGACTAGCTACTATAGAAGTGCCTACTGCATACCAAAGTTGCAAAACTTCTTTCTTTAATCCTTGTCTTGAGAGAACCGTATAAATGATTCCTACAATAAGTGCGGCTTCAAGTGTTTCTCTAAACGTAATAATAAATTCATTCACGAATGAGAATGATAATCATTATTATTTAAATGGCAAGTTATTAGTGATCGTGTGAGCTCTTAAGATCTTTTTCAATATCTTCATGATCGCCCACCATAATGTGTTTCTCGCTCTTTATAATGAACCTTTCTAAAAAAGGAATAGTTAATAAAGGGATAATTCCACCTAAAACTATACCTAGTGCAGCTGAGCGCATTGTGGGATCTAAAGCTGCTGCAATTAAATCTGCAAAAATATGGGCTATTACTGCACCTATAATTCCTGCTATATGTCCGTTAGAGGCTAACTTTAAAAGTCTATTGATACTCCATCCACTGTAATAGCCTACGATTAAAATGCTGACATGAATTAATCCGAAGATAAAGCCGCGCATCAACCCCTGATCTAATTCCAATATACCCATTAGTTATCCAAGTTTTTATCTAATTCAAAAGTATCATGAAGTGCATTGACCGCTTTTTTCATTAAATCCTTCTTAATTACTACCGAGATTTTAATTTCTGAAGTAGTGATCATAAGAATATTAATTTCATGATCAGCAAGGGATTGAAACATCTTACTTGCTATTCCAGATTGACCTCTCATGCCCCTGCCTACAATGCTTACTTTAGCAATATCATCATCAACCTCTATCAACCCCCCGCCAAGCGATTCAGAGGTTTTTTGTAAGATTTTTTCTGCTTCAGAAGTGTCCTTTTTATCAACTGTAAAAGTAAAATCAGTAGTATTTTCATCACTAATATTTTGAACAATTACATCGATATCTATACCTGAGTCACTAATAGGACCTAATATTTTTGCAGCTATACCTGGAAGATCTGGTACACCCCTTATTGTTAATTTTGCTTCACTATCCACACTACTTATTCCTGAAACAACTGGTCTTTCCATTTCTTCTCTCTCCTCTACCAAAGTACCCTTACTGTCTGAGAAGCTAGATAGTACTCTAATAGGCATATTGTGTTTACTTGCATATTCTACAGCACGTAACTGAAGAACTTTAGCTCCACTACTGGAAAGTTCAAGCATCTCATCAAAAGAAACTTGGTTTAAAAGTCTAGCGTTCTCGCAGATTCTTGGATCTGTAGTAAAAACTCCATCTACATCTGTATAAATCTGACATTCATGTGCGTTAAGAGCGACAGCTAAAGCAACACCTGTTGTATCAGAACCCCCTCTTCCTAAAGTAGTTATATCACCTTCGTCATTCATGCCTTGGAAACCAGCTATAACTGGAATTACACCCTTGTTTAATTGCTTTTTTATCTTCTCAACTTTTACATCAACTATCTTAGCTTCTCCATGAGTTTTATTTGTCTTTATTCCTAATTGGAAAGCGCTATAAGATTTTGCTTTTAGACCTCTCTTGTTTAGAGCCATAGCCATTAATGCCACTGAAACCTGTTCACCAGTTGAAACGAGGGCATCATATTCTCTAAGATTGGGGTTCGGTTGTATTTGCTTAGCAAGATTTATCAATTTATCTGTTTCTTCTCCCATAGCCGAAAGCACTACCACAACTATATTTCCTCCATCTAGAGTATGTGCAACGATATCTGCTACTGCTTCTATCCTTTCGGGATTTGCAACAGAAGTTCCGCCAAATTTCTGTACCAGGATTTTTTCCATAGACATTAGCTCTTAAAAGTGAGCATTCTATATTAGTTATTAAGTAATGAGATTATAAAATCTTTAAGAGAAGAAAGGACAAACTCAATATCTTCTTCTTTTTCTACTCCACCTTGAGCAAAATCTTTCCTTCCACCTCCACTTCCACCAAGCTGATTTGTGATGTAACTCATAATAACTGTTGCATCTAGTGTGTTAAGATCTTTACTTAAAGCAACAACAACTGGAATTTTTTCTTCTTTAGAACTTATAAGAACAACAACCATATTTTTTTTGTTATTCCTAATGCTATCTGCGGTCTTCCTTAAGACGTTGCTATCTTGATCATCAATTTTTTTGGCAACTAGTGATAATTTTCCGATTTTAATAGGTGAAGAAATAAGGTCCAAAGATGGAGTTCCGAGGTTATTTGAATGAAGTTCATTTAGCTTTTTTTTGAGGTCTTTATTATCTTTTAATAGCTGCTGAACTCTCTTTGATACTTGATCAGATGAAGTATTTAAAAAAGTTGCTATTTCTTTTAAGTTTTGTTCTTGAGACTGGACAATACTTATTGCGGCTTCTCCAGTCACTGCCTCTAGCCTTCTTACTCCTGCTGATATTGAAGATTCATTTGTTATAGTAAAAAGTCCTATATCACCTGTTCTTTTTACATGAGTTCCTCCACACAATTCGATAGAAAAATCCTTCCCTAGTGAAAGAACTCTAACTTTCTCTCCATATTTCTCTCCAAAGAAAGCTAAAGCACCCTTCTTTAGAGCCTCATCCTTAGACATTGTTTCCGTAATCGTTAGAGTGTTCTTTGTAATTTCTTCATTAACCAATGTTTCAATCTCTCTTATCTGTTCATCTGTAACTGCTTTTGGAGAAGTAAAGTCGAACCTAAGGTGATGCTCGTCAACAAGAGACCCTCTTTGTTCTATTTCTGAGCCCAGGATTCTCTTTAGAGCTGAATTTAATAAATGAGTTGCTGAATGATTAGCAGTTATTCTTTTCCTCCTATTATTATTAATTGTGGCCTCCACTGACATACCGTTTTTTAAAGAACCCTTCTTCAAACTACCAATATGGACAAGATGATCCCCGATCTTCTGAGTATCTTGAACACTAAATTCTACTCCCTTAGAAACAATAACACCCGAATCTCCAACTTGCCCTCCTGATTCTGCATAAAATGGTGTCTCTTCTAAAAAAATTAGACCTTCTTTTTTTTGCCTTAGGGAAGTTACTTCTTTTCCTTTTGTATTAAAAATTCCTTTAATCTTGGTTTTTAAACCTTCTTTTTTATATCCCTGAAATTTTGTTTTTCCTTCTAGACTGACTGATTCTTTTAAACTTGAAGTAAATGTACTAGACTCTCTACCTCTTTCTTGCTGTCTTTTCATCAAATTCTCGTAACCCTTTATATCTAAACTTAGACCATTCTCTTTAGCAAAATCTGAAGTCATATCTAAGGGAAATCCATAAGTATCGTAAAGTTTAAAAACTAGATCTGCAGGTAAAACTTTTCCTGAGAAACCCTTTATTTCTTCTTTTAATAGCTTCATTCCTTGGACCAAAGTTGAGCTAAATTGTTCCTCTTCTCTAAGTAAGTTAGCCTTTATTAAGTTAGAATTCTTTTTAAGATCTGGGTAAGCAGCGCCCATAGATTTAACTAAAGTCGGAATTAGATCAGATAAAACTGGGGACTCTATTTTAAGTTTGTGGCAATGACGTAAAGCCCTCCTGATTATTCTCCTTAATACATAACCCCTTCCTTCATTTTTAGGCGTAATACCTTCACTAATTAAAAAAGCACTTGCTCTAATATGATCAGCAATTACTTTTAAGGAAGGATCATTTAAATTATCTGTGTTGGATATTTCAGAAACTTTTTTAACTAATGGAGAAAAGACATCTGAGTCAAAGTTATCGGTTTTTCCTTGAAGTACACTAGCCATTCTTTCAAGTCCCATTCCAGTATCTACACAAGGACTAGGCAAGGATTTAAGATTGCCATTCTCTGATCTATCAAATTGAGCAAATACCAGATTCTGTATTTCTACAAACCTATCACCCGTATCTGAACCTTCAGCAGGAGGATTGCCTTTAAGATTAGGACCATAATCATAAAAAATTTCGCTACAGGGACCACATGGTCCAGTATCACCCATAGTCCAAAAATTATCTTCATCTCCTAGCCTAGAAATCCTTGATTGATTGATACCGATATCATTTATCCATATATCCTCGGATTCTTGATCCTCTCGATGAACTGTTATCCATAATTTTTCTTTTGGAATAGAATATTTATCAATTAATAACTCCCAAGCAAAATATATAGCTTCTTTCTTAAAATAATCTCCAAAACTAAAATTTCCTAGCATTTCAAAGAATGTGTGATGTCTGGATGTATAACCCACATTATCAAGGTCATTATGCTTTCCTCCTACTCTTAGGCATTTCTGAGAACTTACTGCTCTAGAATAAGATCTTTTCTCAACTCCTAGCAATACATCTTTAAAAGGAACCATTCCAGCATTAGTAAACAATAAACTGGGGTCATTTCTTGGAATCAATGAAGAGCTCTCAACAACTTCATGATTTTTATTTTTAAAATAATCTAAAAAAGTTTTTCGAACCTTGTTAGCCTTCACTTTATGAAACTATCCTTACAAATTATGAAAATATTTCATCAAGGAAATTTTGCATTGATTTCCAAGATCTTTTATTTGCTGATTCATTATACTGAGCTCCAAGGGCAGGATCATTAGCATCAGGGTTAGTAAAGGCATGATAAGTTCCTCCATAGCTATGTAACTGCCAATCAGCTTCAGCAAGAGTCATCTCTTTTTGAAAACCATCTACCATATCTAATGGCACCATAGGATCTCTTTCTCCATGAAGAGCAAGTATTTTAGCCTTAATGCCTACTGAAGAGATTTCTGATCCCATTAATAGCCCATGAAAGCTTACCACACCATTTATATTAGCTCCTGACCTAGCTAAATCTAAAACAACTAGACCTCCAAAACAATAGCCTATTGCTCCAATACTGCTTGAATTTACTCCTGAAAGTGTCTTGCCATGCTCTAGGGCTGCATTGATTCTCTTCTTAAGTAATTGTCTATCTCCAATCAAAGGTGACATTAATGCTTCATTTTCTGAAGGGTCTTTTCCTACTTTTCCATCACCATACATATCAACTGCAAAAGCTGTATATCCTAAAGAAGCAAGTTCATCAGCTCTGTCATGAACAAACTGGTCTCTTCCAGCCCAGGTATGGGCTATAAGAACTAAAGGTGAATTTTCTACTTCTGGGTAAGCAACATAACCTATTAGATCAGTGTTACCTTCCTTGTAGTTAATCAATTCATTTTTCATAATTTCTATACCTCACTTTTTATTAATTCCTTTTTGAATCTTTTATAATTGTTTACATAATGAATTGCATTCAGCTCAAGAGCTTCTTTGCCCTTATCATCTAAAGTGGATTTTACCTTTCCAGGAGAACCCATTACGACTGAGCCATTAGGCACTTCCATACCTTCTGTTATCAAAGCATTTGCTGCTATTAAACATCCTTTACCAATTTTAGCTCCATTTAAAATTACTGAATTGATACCAACTAAACTTCCGTCTCCTATAGTGCAACCATGCAAAGTTGCATGATGCCCTACAGTAACATTTTGTCCTATTGTAAGTGGAAATCCTGGATCCGTATGCAATACTGCGCAGTCTTGAATATTACTTCCTTGTCCAACAGTTATTAGCTCAGTATCGCCTCTAAGAACAGCTCCAAACCACACACTAGAATCTTTATTTAACTTGACTTTACCCAAAACGATAGCACTTTCAGCTATAAAGAAATCGTCTCCTTCTGTATCTAAAGAATACTTTCCTAAATCATAAATCATCTTTTTCTCCTATGGGCTTAACAGGTTTTGAGAGATCTATATGAGCATCGAATACTAAGTTTAAGAAATTTACAGTTATCATTGCAGTAAGACCCCAAATTATATAGGAATCATATTTATATGCTGGCACATAAAAGGTTTTTTTACCTCTTTTAACAGGATCATTTCTAAAACGATTATCATCTAACAAAAATGGCAAGGGAACCTTAAAAAAAGCTTCTATCTCTTCAGAAGAACTGCTTAACTTAGTTTCAACAGGAATTATTCCTACAAAAGGAGTAACACTTATATTAAATCTAGACACCATAGTGTCCAATGAGCCCACAATATTGACACTTTCTTTTCTTAAACCTATTTCTTCTTCTGATTCTCTTAGTGCAGTTTCAACTAAGCTAGTATCTCTTTCTTCAGACATTCCTCCAGGAAAGGAAACTTCACCGCTATGAGAAGAAACCTTTTTGGATCTTAGGGTATAAAGGACTGAGGGTTGGTTTTCATTAGTTACCGCAATAAGAACCGCAGCCTTAGGAAGATCATGTGCCGGAGGAACACCTTTGAAAGACTTAAGTCTCTTTTTAATTTGATTTATCATTAATTACTTTTTTAAAACATTTATAGTTTATACTCCACGGCCTTTATTTTCGAAAAATTCTATCTTTAATGAAATATTGTAGTAATTGTGGTGGGGAAGTTGAGTTAAAAACACCTGAAGGAGACAACAGAGATAGGTATTGTTGTCCAGATTGCTCAAGCATACATTATCAAAACCCTAAATTAGTGGTAGGTACCCTACCTGTTGAAGAAAATAAGATCTTACTATGCAGAAGAGGCATCAACCCTCGTTATGGATTATGGACTCTTCCTGCAGGTTTCTTAGAGAATGGTGAAACTATAGTAGAAGGTGCTTTTCGAGAAACTCTTGAAGAAACGTCAACAGAGGTAGAAATCCAATCTCTCTATACAATCTTTGATATTCCTTATATATCACAAATATACCTAATCTATTTAGCTAGACTTAAAAATCATGACTTCGGGCCTACAGCTGAGAGTCTAGAAGTGCAATTATTTGATGAGAGTGAAATACCTTGGAATGAACTAGCCTTTCCATTTGTAGAAAGGGCCTTAGTTTATTATTTTAAAGACCAAAAGAACTCCACTTTCACTTTAAAAAATGAAACTATCGAAGTGCCCTATAAACCAAAAAGTTAACTAATAAAGTCTCTAGCATTTAAAAAAAACTTAATCCAAGGACTATATTGAGACCAATTGCTAGGTCGCCAGGAATTTTGAATTGAAAGAAAAGATCTTTCTGGATGGGGCATCATAATAGTTACGGTTCCAGATTCATTAGTAACACCAGCTATTGCTTCTGAAGATCCATTTGGATTAAATGGGTATTCTTTAGTTCCCTTGCCTTTATCATCTGAGTAAATAGCAGGCACTAACTTCCTATCTATTAATAAACTTGCTTCTTTTTCTAAGAGTGAAACTCTTCCTTCTCCATGTGCTACAGATATTGGAAGTACAGAGCCAGTCATGCCTTTAAAGAAAATAGATGGAGTTTCATTGATTCTAGTTTGCACTACTCTTGCTTCAAACTTCTCAGAAGTATTTCTTATAAATGTTGGCCAGCCTTTTGAACCAGGTATTAAACTCTGCAAATGAGCAAACATCTGACACCCATTACATATTCCTAAAGAAAAAACATCTTTTCTTGAGAAAAATTCTTTAAAGTCTTTTTTTAGTCTTTCATTGTATAGAATAGTAGATGCCCATCCTTGACCTGCTCCCAAAACATCTCCATAGGAAAATCCTCCACATGCAACTAACCCCCTAAATTCATTTAATTTAGAGTGTCCTGATATGAGATCTGTCATATGTACATCAACACAAGAGAAGCCTACTTGTGTAAAAGCAGCTGCCATTTCAACATGTCCATTTACACCTTGCTCTCTAAGTATTGCTAATTTAGGTTTTTTGAGGTTCTTTCGTATTTTCTTAGGCACTGAGAAAGTTAATTGAGGATTTAACCCTTTACTGCCCTGATCAGAATCATGAATATATTCCTGCTTAGCAGTTTTGGGGTTATCTCTAATAGATTGCAATTTATAACTAACCAAATTCCATTCCTTGAGGAGGTCGGTCAAAGAGTTTTCAAAAAGAACATTGTTATTTCTTTTGATACTAACTTTTTTTTCAGTAACCAGTTGTCCAATACAGTGAATATGTTTAGATAAACCGCTGGACCTTAAGAGTCTTAAAACCTCTTTTTTATCTTTTTTCTTTATTTGTATTACAACACCTAACTCTTCGTTGAAAAGTGTTCCCAACATCTTTTTGTCAGAATTACAAATATCACTTAAATCTATATCTATGCCAACTCTTCCTGCAAAAGCCATTTCTACTAGAGTAGTAAAAAGGCCTCCATCAGATTTGTCGTGATAAGCCAAAACTTTTTTTCTTAAGAGAAGTTTATTGAAACATTTTACAAATTCAGGCATCTCTTTCACGCATTCAACATCTGGTATCTTGCCGTAAAATTTTCCTTCAACCTGAGAAGCTATACTCCCCCCAGTACGTTCCTGTCCTTTAGCTAGATCTATAAAAAGTAATTCTGTACTACCTTCATCTCTTTTCAGTTGGGGAGTAATTGATAAGTCCACATCTCTTATTTTAGAAAAAGCTGAGATAACTAATGAGAGGGGGGAAATTACTGAATGACTTCCTCTTTCATCTTTCCAATCAGTTGCCATCGACAAAGAATCTTTACCAACAGGTATGGCAATCTTCCATTTAGGACAGAGATCCATTCCTATTGCTGAAACTGCTTCAAATAGATCTTGATTCCCATTTAAGCGATCAGGAGATCCCATCCAATTAGCTGATAATTTAATATCAGAAATGTTTTCTACTCCAGCAGATATAATATTAGTTATTGATTCAGCTACTGCCATTCTTGCAGCTGCAGACGAATTTAAAACAGCACATGGAGACTTTTCCCCCAAAGACATAGCTTCTCCTTGATTACCATAAAAACCTGATAAAGTTATAGCATTATCAGAAACAGGGACCTGCCAAGGACCTACAAGCTGATCTCTATGAATTAAACCTGTTATAGACCTATCAGCTATAGTAATAAGAAAATTCTTACTAGCAACAGAAGGGTGTCTCAGTACTTTACAAGCAAGTTTATTTAGATCTAAGTTCTCTAATTGGAGACTCTTACTCGGTTTACGTTTTGTATTAAAAGTCTTACTTTTTTCCAATATTTTTCCAAAAATAAGATCTAACGGTATATCAATTGGATAATTATCAAATTCGCTATCAAAAACCTTTAGTCTGAAATCTTTTGTTACTTCTCCTACAATTGAGTAAGGACACCTTTCTCTTCTGCAAAAACTTTCAAATTCATTAATTCTTTCATCTTTTATAGCCATTACATATCTTTCTTGAGATTCATTACACCAAATTTCTAAAGGTGACATCCCTGGCTCTGCATTAGGAATTTTTCGTAACTCTACTTTTGCACCAAATCCAATATCATTTAAAAGTTCAGGTATAGCATTTGAGAGTCCTCCCGCTCCAACATCATGAATGAATAAAATAGGATTTAGATTTCCTTTCTGCCAACATTTATCTAATACTTCTTGGCATCTTCTTTCCATTTCAGCGTTTTCACGTTGTACAGAGGCATAATCAAGATCTTTATCGGAAGAACCAGAAGATAATGAAGAAGCAGAACCACCCCCTAAGCCAATAAGCATAGATGGACCTCCTAAAACAATTATTTTAGATCCAACCGAAACCTTTGCTTTATTAATATGTGAATGTCTTATATTTCCTAAACCTCCAGCAAGCATGATTGGCTTGTGATATCCATAAACCTTTTTCTCACCCTCAAAATCAGCTTCCATTTCAAAAGAGCGAAAGTATCCTAAAATATTAGGTCTCCCAAATTCATTATTAAAAGCTGCTGCTCCAATAGGAGCCTCTAACATAATTTGCAGTGGTTTAGCGATTCTGTGAGGAGATCTTTCAGGGGACTCCCAACTTTCTATAAATCCAGGGATTCTTAAATTTGAAACACTGAAGCCACACAATCCTGCTTTTGGTTTAGCTCCCCTTCCAGTAGCACCTTCATCTCGTATTTCTCCACCTGAACCAGTAGAAGCACCCGAAAAAGGGGATATTGCGGTGGGGTGATTATGTGTTTCAACTTTTGTTACAAAATGGATACTTTCTTTGAACCCTTTATAAGTATTAGTCTTTGGGTCAGGAAAAAATCTCCTCCCTTCAGAGCCCTCTATTACAGCTGCATTATCTTTGTAAGCAGAAAGCACACCTCTTTTATTAATCTTATGCGTATTTTTAATCATCTCAAATAAACTTAAAGGTTGTTCCGATCCATCTACTTTCCAACGTGCGTTAAAAGTCTTATGTCTACAGTGTTCTGAATTTGCTTGAGCAAACATCATTAATTCTGTATCGGTGAGATTTAGATTCCTATCTAAGCAATTAGAATATAGGTATTGAATTTCATCATCATTAAGCGCTAAACCTAATATCTCGTTTGCTTCTTTTAACGCTTCTTTACCTTCTGTAAGAATAGGAATAGTTTTGAAAGAAAGCTTTTCTTGTTCAGAAAAAAAAGATGAAATCTTTTCAAGATCTACAATTACACTTTCAGTCATACGATCTGCTAAATCCTGACCTATTGATTCTAGAGCAGAGCCTGGTATAGGTTCTTTAGAGACTAATGTATAAAAAAGACCTCTCTCAATCCTCTCTATACAACTGATACCACAATTATTAAAAATATCTTGAGCTTTACTAGACCAAGGAGAAAATGTTCCTTTCCTAGGCGTTATTAAAAAAGAATTTTCTGTTGAGATGGATTGGTCATTAGCTGAATTAAGAACACTTTTAAGTCTCTGAATGTCTCTGGCATTAACATTTTTGAATTTATCTTTAAAAGAAATAATAAAGCATTCACGGCAATCTACTGAATTAGCATCAACTCCTAACCCATTAATTCTTTCTAATAAGGAGTTAAGTCTAAAATCAGAAAAATATCCCTGCCCTTTAATTAAAACAATATTTGACGAGATCTTTTTTGAAAAATTCATCTAAAAAAAGAGTTGCACATTATAAGTCAACTTAACTTAGACTAAAACACTTCATATTGTGTTCCTAATATAAATTAAACACTATATATAGTGATTTAACTAAATAAATTTATTATACTCCTATTAACGTAGAGAGGATTTTCTTGTTAAAAAAGAAAGAATTGCGATTAAGTTTCTTTAGCTTAGTCTTAGTCTTAGCTATAGTGGGTTTAGATAACTCAGTGGCCTCTTACTCTCATAAAGATCTTCAATTTATTTCTCAAGAGTTAGATGAACTGTGGAGGTCAGAAGAAAAAGCTGGTAAAAACCTTTTTCTTAAAAGGATACAAGAAAGACTTCCTTCGTACAAACCCCTGTTTATAGAAGCATCACATGAGATAGATATCCATTGGACTCTTCTAGCTGCAATAAGTTATCAAGAGTCTCACTGGGATCCAAAAGCTATTTCTAAGACTGGAGTAAGAGGTTTAATGATGCTTACTCAAGATACAGCTAAAGAAATGGGAGTTACTAAAAGAACAGACCCTCATCAAAGTGTAAAAGGAGGTTCTTTATACTTTCAAAAGATTCTAGATAGATTACCAGATTCTATTCCAATTACTGATAAAACCTGGATGTCTCTAGCTGCCTACAATATGGGCTTTAAACATGTTAAAGATAGTAGAGATTTGGCTAACAAAATGGGAAAGAATCCAAACAACTGGAATGACTTAAACCAAATTCTTGCTCTTCATTTAAAAGATAGCAACCAAAAGAATCAAACAGAAAAAAATCAAAGAGCTAAAGAAGCCATAGATTATGTAAGTAAAATAAAACTCTTCTACAAAACTTTAGTCCTGATAGAAGAGCAAAATACTTTATTACAAACTAAGACATAAAAAGCTTTTCTTTAAGTTCTGCGACCTTATCTCTAAGTCTAGCAGCTTCTTCAAACTCTAGTTCTTTAGCATGTTTGTACATTTTATCCTCTAAACTAATTATCTCTTTCTTTAAGATAATAGGATCATTTATTTTCTCAATAATTGAAAAATCAAGGTCATCTGTCCCTATCTTGGTTGCTCTTGAAGTTTTTTTCTGAGAACGTCTTGCTCCTTCCATAATATCAGCTACAGGTTTACTGATTCCTTTCGGTTTTATTTTATGTTTTTTATTAAATTTGGTTTGTATTTTTCTTCTTCTTTCAGTCTCCCGTATGGCCCTCTCCATTGATCCAGTTATTTTGTCGGCATATAAAATAGCTTTTCCATTTATATTTCTTGCAGCCCTGCCAATTGTTTGTATTAAAGATCCTTCTGATCTTAGAAAACCTTCTTTGTCAGCATCTAATATAGCCACTAAAGATACTTCTGGGATATCTAAACCTTCTCTCAAGAGATTTATTCCAACAAGTGCATCAAATTTATGAAGCCTTAAATCTCTAATAATTTCTACCCTTTCAACAGTCTCAACATCTGAATGGAGATATCTCACTCTAATCCCATTTTCATCAAGATAATCAGTTAAATCCTCAGCCATTCTCTTTGTCAACACCGTAACTAATATCCTTTCTTTTCTTTTAGCTCGAATATTTATTTCTGACAGAAGATCGTCAACTTGATTAATTGCTGGTCTGACATCAATCTTAGGATCAACCAAACCAGTTGGTCTTGCAACTAATTCAACTAAGGAACCAGATTTTTCTACTTCATATTTTCCGGGAGTAGCTGATAAGAAGATTCTCTGACCTGATAACATTTCCCATTCATCAAATCTAAGAGGTCTGTTATCAAGCGCTACAGGTAATCTAAAACCATAATCGACCAAAGTTTGTTTTCTTGAACGATCTCCTCTGTACATACCTCCTAGTTGCGGTAGAGATGCATGTGATTCATCAACAAAAACAATGGTGTCTTGGGGAAGATAATCATATAAAGTTGGAGGTGGCTCTCCTGGTAGTCTTTCAGAAAGAAATCTTGAGTAGTTCTCTATGCCTGAACAGAACCCAAATTCTCTCATCATTTCTATATCATAAAGAGTTCTTTGCTCTAATCTCTGAGCCTCAACTAACTTATCTTCTTTTCTAAATTGCTCCAAGGTTTTTTTCATCTCTTCTTCCATAAAGTCAATGGCTTTTAATATTTTTTGTTTTGGTGTTACATAATGAGATTTTGGGTAAATTGTTACTCTAGGAACATTTCTTAAAATCTCTCCAGTTAAAGGATCGAAAATCTTTAATGATTCTATTTCATTGCCAAATAACTCTATTCTTAATGCCTCTTTTTCAGAGTCTGCAGGAAAAACATCAATTACATCCCCTCTAACTCTATAAACTGATCTTTTAAAATCTACATCGTTTCTTTCATATTGAAGTGTTGCAAGTCTTCTTAAAATTTGTCTTTGATCAATTTGATCCCCGCGGTCTAAATGCAATACCATCTTTAAATAAGTTTGTGGATCTCCCAAACCATAGATTGCTGAAACAGAAGCTACAATAATGACATCTCTTCTCTCCATTACAGCTTTGGTAGCTGAGAGTCTCATCTGCTCTATATGTTCATTAATTGAAGCATCTTTTTCTATATAAATATCTGTTGTAGGAACATAAGCTTCAGGCTGATAATAGTCGTAATAAGAAACAAAGTATTCCACAGCATTATTTGGAAAAAACTCTTTAAATTCTCCATACAACTGAGCAGCTAATGTCTTGTTGTGTGCCATAACTATAGCTGGTCTCTGAACCTTCTCTATAACATTTGCCATAGCAAAGGTTTTTCCTGATCCAGTAACACCTAATAAAGTCTGATTCAAAAGTCCGTTATTTATTCCATCTACTAATTCTGAAATAGCTCTGGGTTGATCTCCTGAAGGATCAAAATTAGCGACTACTTTAAATTCTTTAGACATATATATTATTAATTATAAAAAATATTATAAGCTTAGTGAGTAAACGTTATAATTAACTTATTCCCCGATAGCTCAGTTGGTAGAGCAAATGACTGTTAATCATTGGGTCGCTGGTTCGAGCCCAGCTCGGGGAGCCAAACTTTATAATAATGGCTGCAAGACTTTTTAACCCTGACTCCAAAGACCCATTTACTCTAAGTAGATCAAGAGTAGATAACTTTCTGGAATGCGCAAGATGCTTCTACTTAACTAATAAATTAGGTATTGCTAGACCTTCAACTTTTCCTTTTAATCTCAACAATGCTGTGGATGAGCTTTTAAAAAACGAATTTGATTTTTATAGAGAAAAACAGGAACCTCATCCTATACAAAAAGAAAATAATTTAAATGCTATTCCTTACCAACACCCAGAACTAGATAACTGGAGAGAGTCTCTAAGAAATGGAATAAAAAGAATCCATGAGCCAACAAACTTAATCTTGAGAGGCGGGATAGATGATGTTTGGATAGATTGTGAGACTGACCAATTATTAGTGGTGGATTACAAAGCAACGTCAAAAAAAGGTGAAGTCAACATTGATGCTGATTGGCAAATAAGTTATAAAAAACAAGTTGAATTCTATCAATGGCTTTTTAGAGGTAACTCTTTTGATGTTTCGGATACGGCTTACTTTGTTTATTGTAATGGTATTAAAGATAAACCTGAATTTAGAAATAGATTAGAATTTAAAGTCAAATTGATAGCTTATACAGGAAGCGATAAGTGGGTCGAACCTACCTTAAACGCAATTAAAGAATGCCTTTTAAGGAAAAATCCTCCCGAACCTTCAGAAAATTGTAGTTATTGCAATTATGTAAACAAAAGTCTGTCTATTTAAACTAACCTTTTCTCCAAAAAGTCCCTTCTTCAGAATCCTCTAAAACAATATTTTTCTCTAATAATTCTTCTCTAATATTATCTGCTGTTTGGAAGTCTCCCTCATCTCTTGCTTGTTCCCGTTTTTTTATTAGGGAATTTATTTCTGAATCATCTACTACCAATCCAGATCTAAGAAAATGTTTGGGGTTCTGTCTAAGTAGACCTAAAGGTGCACATAAAAATCTTAGCTCACTAGCTAAAAATTTCGCTTCTTCCTGTTTTCCTTGCTTCTTCTCTTTATTTATATCTTTCACTAATTCAAAGACAACTGCTAAAGCTTCTGGGACATTAAAATCATCATCCATAGCTTCTAGAAATGCTTTGGTATGTTTGCCTTGCAAAATTTCTTTTGAAGTTCCATCAACATCTAATAGAGAATGATACATCCTCTCTACTGCGGATTCTGCATCTTCTAAAGCATCTGTAGTGTAATTTATTGGGCTTCTGTAATGACTCGATAACAAGAAGTATCTAAGAACTTCTGGTGAATGATTCTTTAGAGCTTCTCTGATGGTCAGGAAGTTATCCAACGATTTTGACATCTTTTCCTTGTTAACTCTCAATGGACCTGTATGCATCCATAATTTTGCTAAATCTTTACCAGTAATGGCTTCTGATTGGGCTATTTCATTTTCGTGATGAGGAAACTTTAAATCAACTCCACCGGCATGAATATCAAAAGACTCTCCCAATTCATTCATGCTCATAGCAGAACATTCAACATGCCAACCTGGTCTACCTTTACCCCAAGGAGAATCCCAAGCCAAACTTGAATCTGTTCTTTTCCAAAGCGTAAAGTCAGCAGGATTAATCTTTTTTGTGTTTACATCAATCCTAGCTCCCGAAATGATATCACCGATTTTCTGATTGGATAACTTCCCATAATCTTTGAAGGAGTTTATTGAGAAATAGACATCTCCTTCTACTTCATATGCATAATTTAGCTCCAGAAGCCGACTAATTAGGTCAATAATGATTTTAATGTTCTCAGTAGCTCTCGGTTCCTGATCAGGTTGTAACATTCCCAGAGAATTAAAATCTAAATTCATTCTTTTTATAAAACGTTTAGTTAAAGAACCTGGATCTTCTCCATTTTCTTTTGCCCTATTTATTATTTTGTCATCTACGTCAGTTATATTTCTTACATAATCAACCTTAAAATTTCTTAAACGAAGATATCTCACAACCATATCGAAACAGACAAAAGTTCTCGCGTGTCCTATATGACAGTCATCGTATACAGTCATGCCGCAAACATAGATCTTTACTTTATCTTTCTCTAAAGGATTAAGATTTTCTTTTCTACCGGTTAAAGAATTGTAAATCTTCATAAGTTTACAACTTGGTTTAGGCGGTTTATAACTCTTTCTTTCCCTAAGAGATTAGCTATATGATCTAATTCGGGTCCGGCTTTATCTCCAGTTAAAACAACTCTGATTGGTAAAAAAAGATCCTTACCTTTCTTTCCAGAAAAACTAGATAGTTCTTTCATTGCTGATTGCCAGTCAGGCCAATTGTTTTCTATAACTTCTGCTGCCTTAATGAAGAAATCATTATCTAAAGACTTAATTAGATCTTTTGTGTCCTTGTTCAATAGCATCTCATCGTTTAAAAGACTTTGGGCTATTACAGCAGCCTGCCGAGGGAAAATTATATTGTCTCTTACTATAGAGAGAAATAGATCTTTGTTGATATCCTTAGGAATTAAGCCCTCTAGAGAAGGATCTAACCATTCTTTAAGACCCTCAATGCTCAAACCATCAACAACTTGCTTTTGCCAAAAATTCAGTTGATTTAGATCAAATCTACTTGGTGAAGTTGATATCTTTTTTATATCAAACTCTTTTGATAGATTTTTAAGAGATTTAAGTTCATTGTCTGAAATAGTATGACCAGTCCGCGCTAAATAATTAGAAACTGCTAAAGGAAAATATCCTTTCTCTCTTAATTCTTGCACTGACAGACTTCCATTTCTTTTAGATAATGGGGCACCATCGTCTCCAGTAAAAAGAGCAATATGAATATACTCAGGAATGTCCAGTTCTAAAGCCTTGAGTAATGCTATCTGTCTGGGAGTATTACTAAGATGATCATCTCCTCGCATAACTAAATTAATACCCATTAAGGCATCATCTATGCTGTTTGCAAACATAAAAGTTGGACTTCCATCTTCCTTTCTTACAATGAAATCATCTAAATCATCTGAGTCAAATTTTTGTTCTCCTTTCACAAGATCAATGAACTGTATAGTTTCATTTTTTGGCATTCGGAACCTGTAAACATATTTAGACCCTTTCCTTAGTTCTTTTTCTATATCTTCTTCTGAAGCATGAGTCCAAACCCCTGGATACCTAGGGGGCTTGCCAGCTGCAAGTTGGTTTCGTCTTATAACTTTTAATTCTTCTTCCGTAGCGAAACAAGGATAAATTAAATTTTTTTTAATTAACTTCTCATAAAAACTTTCATAAATTTGTTTTCTTTCAGATTGAAAATAAGATTCTTCAGGTCCTTCAATTCTAGGACCTTCATCCCAATTTAATTCCATCCATAACAAATCTTCACAAATAGACTCAGCAAATTTTATTTTAGACCTTTCCTTGTCCGTATCTTCGATTCTAAGAACAAAAGACCCTTTTGATTTATTTCCTAAAAGAAAATTTAAGAGAGCTGTCCGCAAGTTACCCAGGTGCATGAGACCAGTAGGACTCGGACAAAATCTTGTTTTCTTGGTAGACATTTATAATTAATTAAAATGGAAGCCAATCCCTAAAGTTCGTATTATATCCTTCAGGATTTATCAATATTGAAGAAAATGAAACAAATCTTATTAATTAGCTGTTCTATATTAATTGCTTTAGGGGTTTTTTTTACAGCCACACTATTAAGAGAACTTGATATTGTTTCTTCAAAACAAACTGAAAAGGAGGCTGCT
>CEUY01195082.1_pt1 | contig 25623 bp, 25 predicted proteins | sample 361481 | NCBI WGS metagenome assembly CEUY01 (sample SAMEA2622737, study PRJEB7988) | marine metagenome | isolation source: saline water (ENVO:00002010), including | reverse complement strand
TCCAAAAGAAGAACCTGCAGCAGAGGCTCCAAAAGAAGAACCTGCAGAAGAGGCTCCAAAAGAAGAACCTGCAGAAGATCATTTATCTAAAAAAATAGATGAATTTAGGCCCGGTGATACTGTAGTAGTAAATATAAAAATAAAAGAAGGAGATAGAGAACGAATTCAAGCATTCCAAGGGAATGTGATAAAAGGTAGATTTAATAAACTTAATCCTCCTTCTATAGAAAGTACTTTTACTGTAAGAAGAATTTCTAGTGGAATTGGAGTTGAAAGAATTTTTCCTATTTTTTCTTCAATTATTGATTCATTGAAAGTAACTAGAAAAGGTAAAGTCAGACAAGGAAAACTTTACTATTTACGAGGAAGAACTGGAAAGAGCGCAAGAATAAAAGAGCGTAGATAATTAAAACTTTTTTTCTTCTATTTAAAGGTAGTAAAAAATATGTCAATCTTACAAATAAGAACATTTCCAGATCCTGTTTTAAGATCTAGAGCAAAGCAGGTTTCTGAAATTAACGATGATATAAAGAATTTAACTTCTGATATGATTGAAACTCTTATTGAAGCTAAAGGTCTTGGATTGGCTGCCAATCAAGTAGGAATTTTAAAGAGAATAATAGTTCTGAACTTCCCTGAAAAAAAACCAATGGCATTAATTAATCCAGAGATAACAAAAAAAATTGGTAGAAGAACAGTAGAAGAAGGTTGTTTAAGTTTCCCTAATCATACAGGTGTAGTTGAAAGATCTCTAAAAATTAAAGCAAAAGCACTTGATGAACATGGAGGCAGGTTGTATTTTGATAGTGAAGATCTTTTTGCTCAAGTTTTAGAACATGAAATTGATCATTTAAATGGGATATTATTTATTGATCATTTAAAAAAACATGAAAAATTACATGCCAGAAAGTTTGAATATCCAGATCAAACTCATCAGCATGATTTAAAAATTCAAGTAGAAGTTGTCAAAGATGAAGAATTAAATGAAAATCATAGCAAATATAATGAAAAATTATATTCTGAAATAAGAGTGGAAAAAATGCTAGAAGCTTTGGAAAAAGGAAATTTATTAGTTGATTTATCATCTTCAACAAATGTAAAAGAAGATGAAAAATTGGTAGGTAATTTATAATGTTGAGATTTAGGGGAATAATTTTTATTCTATTGATCTTTGTTATAGGTGTGATTGCTATAACTATTCCCCAAATTAACTTCAACCTTTGGGGCAATGATTTTAAAAGAGGTGAGGAGGAAAACTTTTTAGGTTTATCTTTAGGATTAGATTTGAAAGGTGGTACACATTTAGTATATGAAGCACAACCTAAAGAAGGAGAAAAGATTACCGCAGATGATATGGAGGGAGTAAGAAAAATCCTTGAGAAAAGAGTCAATAGTTTTGGTATTAGTGAACCATCTGTTCAATTATTAGGGGCATCAGGATCTACTCCTGATCGTATCCTTATTCAATTACCTGGTTTAGATAAGACAGATTTAAAATTGTTTATTGCATCAGATGCATCGGTAGAAAAAGTAGAAGGTTTATTAAAAGCTGAATTTTTAGGATATGAAGAAGCTAAAGTTTCTAAATTAGAAGATGGGACATTTTCTATTTTGATTGATGAATTAAGCTCTTCAGGAAAGTCAGATAATCAGGTGGAAGAATTAGCTGATCCCGCTATAGTGGATATTTTGAATGTATTAGATAAAGAATTTCCAGTAAAGTTAGTTTTAGCTTTTTCTCCAGGTGAAAATGAAACAGAAGAAGAGACTCAAGAAAAAGATTTGCCAGATATTTCACAGATTGAAGAAATTGTAGAATCTTTGAGAGTAGGGTCTTTTGAAATTGAAGATTTAAGACAAGGTGTTTTTCAAATAACCTTGAAAGAATTTCAGCATAATTTTGATTCTAAAAACTTTAGAGAATTTGATGCCCAAGATCTTCAGGAAATAGTGAATCCTTTCTTTTCTTTGGGTTCAATATATCAAGCTTCATTAACTGGAGGAGTTGTTAAATTTAGTATCACTGGAGGTGTTGAAGAAGCAAAGAAGCTTATAGGAGAAACAGCACTTCTTGAGTTTAAAGAAAGAGATTGTTTGCCAGTAGAAAATCCTTCAATAGCATCTTGGCCTCCAGATGGTTTATCAAAGAATGATTGGATTAACCAAAGATGTTTAAATCCTAAATATTTTGAAGATAAGGCTGTTAATTTGAGTGGAAAAAATCTAATTGATGCATATCCTGATGTACAGCCAGGATTGTCAAAGCCTATTGTTAGCGTAGTATTTGATGAACAAGGTGGAGATGATTTCTTTAGTATCACTAGTAGGATTGCAAATAATCAAGATGCTTTAGCTATCTTTTTAGATGGAGAAGAGTTAATAGCACCTACAGCAAGTTCTGGAATATCTGGAGGTAGAGCATATATTGATGGACCTACTTTTACTTCAGAAAGAGTAAGAACTATTGCTATCCAATTAAAATCAGGTGCTCTTCCAGTTGGGCTAAAATTAATTCAAGAAAGAAATGTTAATGCTACTTTGGGAGAAGATTCTTTACAGAAGAGTCTTGTTGCAGGAGGAATTGGATTAATTTTAGTTCTTATTTTTATGGTTTCTTATTATAAAGCACCTGGGATAGTTGCTTCTTCTGCACTGATTTTATATGGAATATTGCTTCTAGCAATATTTAAAATTGTTCCTGTTACTTTGACTCTTTCAGGTGCAGCAGCAGTGATTTTATCAATTGGTGTAGCTGTTGATGCTAATATTTTGATTTCTGAAAGAATTAAAGAAGAAATAAGATCTGGTAGAATGCTGTTATCTTCTATTAGAGAAGGGTTTCAGAGAGCTTGGCCATCAATAAGGGATAGTAATATATCTACAATTATTACTTGTATGGTCTTATATTGGTTTGGTGACAGATTTGGCACTAGTGTAATTCAAGGATTTGCTTTAACTTTAGGAATTGGAGTGATTTTGAGTATGTTTACTGCATATTTTGTTAGTAGAGTTTTGATGAGAATAATTGCAGTAACTCCTTTAGGTAGATGGCTATATTTGTTTATTCCTACAGGTAAAATTAATAACTCTGAAGAAGGAAATTCTAATGATTGATATTGTAGGAAAAAGACTATGGTTTTTAGGTATTTCTTTGACCTTACTATTAGTAGGGCTCATAGTTATCGCAATTCCACCTCATTTGAATTTAGGAATAGACTTTACTTCTGGTTCTACAGTTACTGTTGAATTTGATGATGATCCAGGTTCACAAAAAATAGAAAATTCATTATCAAAAATAGGAGCTAATAATTTTTCAGTACAATCTATGGGTGAAGGAGCTTATTTTATAAGACTTCAGGAATTGAAAGATTCTGGAAGTTCATCTAAACCAAAAGAAGCATTTAGCATTTCTAGAGATGATTTAGAGAAAAGCTTCTCTAATATTAATGAAAATTTTGAAATTCTTAGTGTTGAGACTGTGGGTAAAAAGATAGCTGATGGTACTATACAGAACTCTATAATTGCTGTAGCAGTAGCATCGATATTTGTTATGGCTTACATAATGTATGCTTTTAGAAGTGTTGGAAATTCTTTCAGATATGCTATTGGCGCGATAATAGCTTTATTACATGATGTATTTATAATTCTAGGTCTGTTTGCTATATTAGGTCTTTTATTTGGAATTCAAGTGAATGCTATCTTTATAGTAGGGATTCTTACTGTAATTGGATATAGTGTTAATGATACTATTGTGGTTTTTGATCGTATTCGTGAGAATCAATTACGTCTACCTAATAGAGCATTTTCAGAAACCGTAAATCTTGCAATAAATGAATCAATTTCAAGATCATTGAATACTAGTGCTACTACTTCTTTAGTGATTTTAGCGATGTTACTTTTTGGAGGGGACTCACTAAGAGATTTTCTAATTGTTCTATTATTAGGAGTAATAATTGGAACCTATAGTTCTATTTTTGTAGCTGCTCAATTTCTTGTATTTTGGGAAGAAGGATTTAGGAAAAAATAGAATTTATTTTCTAGTGATTTTGATAGAATCACCATTTATTTCAATAATTGAATTACCAAAAATTATTTGTTCAACATTTAAACGAATAATACTTTCCCAAATTTTTATTAGTCTTGAATTAGATTCTTCTTTGATACTTTTTAAAATCGATTTAGATGAGATTCCCCATAATGTGCTTTGTAAAGGATCTGATTTAAGCATTACGATCATTTCTTCAAAGATATGATTGAATGAATATTCAGACAATTCAGTTAAGTTTATTTCAGTGTTATCATTTGTAAAAAATATTTCAAATGATATTTTTTCGGACTTGGTATCTTCTTTTCTGATATATAATTTTAAAGTGGGCTTGCGATGATTATCGAAAAATTTTTTCCCAAAGTCTGACTTTATTGAATCTTCTCGGATTTTTGCTTGTAATAATCTAAAAAAGCTAGATAGATTCGATAAAGAAAAATGAGATTCTTTAATAATAAAAATTAATTTTCCTATTTTATTCATTTCATGTTTTAATGGGTAAAGGTTTAGAAATTTCTTGAAAAAATCTCATAATTATCTCATTGCTAAGAAGTATGCCTTTATCTGTTAATTTAGTTATTTCGGTATTTTCTTCTATTAATTCTAAATCAACGAGTTCAGATAATAAATGTTTAAATTTTTTAGGAAAATTTATATTGAATTCTCTATATATATCTTGATGTTTTATTCCTTTAATTAATCTGAGGTTTAGCATTACTCTATCAAAAAAGATATCTTTTTGAGTTAGTGTTTCTTGTTCATGAATTATTCCAATATTTGAAATTTTTTTGAAGAAATCATTTGTTTGATTTATATTTTGAGGTTTCATTTTTTCAATATATTTTTTCGGAGACTTTATATTTGAAAATCTTTTATTATCAAAATATGAGTGTGCCCCTGCTCCTACTCCTATATAATGATTGCCTGACCAATATCTTAGATTGTGTTTACTTTGCATTTTTGGTTTAGACCAATTTGAAATTTCATAATGAATAAATCCAATTTCGGTCAAGAATTCTTTTTGCAATAAATACATATCTTCTATTTTCTTATCTTTAGGGGCTATTAATTTTCCTTGTTTTTCCCAGTGATAAAAAGGTGTTCCTTCTTCAAAAGTTAGGTTATAGGTAGATAAATGATTTATCTCATAGTTTTTAATTTTTGTTAATGACTCTCTCCATTGGTTAATTGATTGGGAAGGAATCCCGTACATTAAATCTATATTGAAGTTTTTGAATCCTGCTTTTAATGTATTTTCTATCGATTTTATTGCAGATTTTTGATCATGGTTTCTACCTAATTTTTTTAATAAAGAATCACTAAAACTCTGAATTCCTATACTTAGACGGTTTATTCCAATATCTAAGTATGAAGAAAGTTTATAAATATTTAAATCTACAGGATTGGCTTCTAAAGTAATTTCTGGATTTTTTTCTACTGAAAATTTAGATTTAATTAAATTAATGATTTCTTTTATATATGAACTTTTTATATAAGAGGGAGTTCCTCCACCAAAATATATACTTTTGACATTATATTGTACTAATATTTTCTCCCAATTATTTATTTCTATATTTATTCCTTTCATATAATTGGGAATAAAATTTTCTATATTCTCATATGTGTTGAAGTCACAATATGGGCATTTGATTTGGCAAAATGGTATATGAATATAAAAAGAAATGTTATTTTCTTTTTCTAAGGAGTCCATAATCCACTTTCTTTAGATGAAGAATCTTCTTCCTGAACATTTTCTTGATGATTTTGTGAGCTGTCTTGAGATCTCAAAGATTTTTCTTTTTCAGAAAGCCATCTAAGAATTTTATCATGTTCAGGTGGCATGATATTAAATAATTCTATTTCTTCAGGTATGTTAAAATTTTGTGTAGAACCAATTAATAATCCTGCTTCAGTATCACCAATTTTCTCTATTTGATTTGTCACGAACTTATTTCTTTCTTCTACAACTTGATTGTATTCATTTGAAATAAGGTCCCTTATTTGTTCGCTAGCAAAACCTAATTGAACTATCCTAGTTAAATCCATAAGTTTTTTATAGTTTTCCTCTGATTCTATTGGAAGAAGGGTAGAACCAGTATTAATTCTAGAATTGATTAAATCTAAACAGAATTTATTTAAACTTCCTATTTGAGTCAAAGCTTCTTTTCCATCTGACCATACACCTTCATGGAAAATTTTTGAAATTGTGCCAGCTTGTGATTCTAATTTGTTTATTTGATTGTCACATGATATCCAGTATTCTGTTAAAAGTGATCCGAATTCTTCTATATCGGGGAAGTAGTTTATAATTAGTGGAACAAAATAAATTTTTCTACTTTTTTGAGCATGATCTGCTTTTGGCTTATTTATTTTTCCTAATTCTTCTGGTGACATAAAACTCCTTAATGTATATTTATTTTGAAATGTTTAAAATATATTTAAACTGAAAATAGAAAATTTATCACATCTCCATTTTTGACAATATAATCTTTTCCTTCAGTTCTTAATATTCCTTTTTTCTTGGCTTCTGAAAAGCTCCCTGATTTTAATAAGTCTGAATAATGAATTACTTCTGCTCTAATAAACCCTCTAGAAATATCTGAATGTATTTTTTGAGCAGATTCTACTGCAGTAGATCCAGATTTTATTTGCCATGCTTTAGTGTCTTTTTCTCCTGTAGTTAAGAAATGAATGATCTTATTTTGCTTAAATACTTGATTAACCAAATTTTGAATTGAATAATCATTGATTTTTAAATCTTGACGTATTTCTTCAGCTTCTTTTTTATCAAGAAGTAATAATTCTTCTTCTAACTTTCCATATATCCAAGATTGAGAAATATTTTTATGAGTATTAATGATCTTCCCATCAAGATAATTCTCATCTATATTGAAAACTATAGTTGTAGGAATTGAACTTAAGAAAAAACTTTCTTGGAATATTTTTTTATATTCATGGTTTTTATTTATTTTTTCAAATGATATTCCATTTTCAAATTCATTTTTTAGAGATATTAAAAGATCTGATTGTATTTTTGCTAATTCTTTGTTTTTTTTGTTTAAAGTGGTTTTTTCAGAATCAATCTTTTCAATTCTTTTTTCAATCATATCTATATCTCTAAATCTTTGTTCTAAAAGAAAATGTTCAAGATCTTTTTCTGGATTCACTAATCCAAAAGGGTGGGGGACAGAAGGATCATTAAATGATCTAATTATAAGAAGGATGGCATCGAATTCTTGTAGAGAATTTATCATTTCATCTGAGAAAAATTCACTAGAATCATTAAATATTTGTGTAGATTCAAAATCCATTATTTCTAATTCAGCAAAAGAGGTTTTAATACTGGATGATAGTTCTCCTAATGCTTCTACTCGATTGTCTGGAACTTTCATGATTCCAAAAGAATTAGATTTTTGATCAATTTTGTTTGTTAAGGAATTGAAAATAGTACTTTTTCCACTTTTTGGTAGTCCTAGAATTGCTATTTTCATATTATAAAATTTTTGAAATATTTAAATTTGAGTATTCTAAATGAATTATATATGTTTATCATTAAATGTTACTTTAAAGAAACTTTTGAAATCAATTTATAGAAGTAAATTATGATTTTAGTATATTTTGGAAATAATGAGTTTTTGATAAATAAATCCATTCAAGAAATTATTGATCATTCAGGAAAAGAAGTTTTAATGATTGATAATGAAAAAATAGATTTATTAGAATTCCAAAATATTATTTACAATGTTCCATTGATCAATAATGGAAGGTTAGTGTTAGTAAAAAATTTATTAAGCAGAATTTTTGATTATTCAAATTCATTAGATTGGATTTCTGTTATAAAAGGTTCCTTAGAAGTTCCAGGGAATTCAATGTTATTATTCAGTGACTTTTTAAAAGACGATATCACTAATAAATTTAAAAGATCTAGATTTTTTAAAGAACTGAATGAAATCTCTGAAGTTCATGAAACTTTATTACCTAAAGGGAAAGGAAGTAGATCACAGGTATTAAATTGGATTAATTTACGTTCTAAAGAATTAGGGATAACAATTAATTCTAAACAATTATCAAACATAGAAAATATGCTAGAAAGAGATTATTTTTCTATGGATCAAGAACTTAAAAAGTTGGCTCTTTACACACAAGGTCGAAAGATAAAAGATGATGATATAAAGAATATTATATCTGGATCGAAGAATGAAATAATATTTAATGTTTTAGATCAAATAATTAATGGAAATTATTTGAAAACTATTCCTATGATCAGAAAATTGTATAATCAAGGAGTAACTTCAGGAGAGGTAATATTCTTGTTAATTTCTTCTTTGCACAGAATTTTACATATTCGATCTATCATTGATGAAGGGATAAAAAATATGGATGATATTTCTTCTATAGTTGGTTTAACAAATAATTATTATTTTAAAAAATTAATGCAACAAGCTTCCCAAAAAACCACAGATAATTTATTTATTTTATTAGAAAATTTATTTATTTTGGAGAAAAAATTGAAGACTCAAACTTTAGATGAAAAATATGAATTCGAACAATTCTTAGTTAAACTTTCTTCTATATCAGTATAACAATATGAAAACAATAATTTTTAAATATTCAATTACTTTCATATTGTTTTTAGTTTTTATTGCATGTTTTAATAATCAAAACAATCAAATTGTTGAAGAGACTGTAATTCCTGTTTCTGAAGAAAATAAAGATATTTCTACTTTTTTAGAATCTGAAGTCAATAAAGATAATAATGAAACTGAAAGTGTGATGTATTATGTACGAGCTCATAATTATCTTGAACAGAAAAACTTTCTTAATGCAGAAAAATTTTTTGATACAGTAATAAAATTGGAACCTGAATTTTCAAGGGCTTGGTTAGGTAGAGCCACTTCAAAATTTTATCAAGATAAATACGAATCTTCACTTTCAGATTTAAATAAGTCTATAGAACTAAAGAATGATCTAGGAGAAGCATATTTGTTAAAATCAATTATACTTTTAGAATTGAAAGATTTAGAAAATTCAGAAAAAGAAATTATAAATTTTGAAACTTTAGTTCCTCCTGAATGGCCTATTTTGATTAGGGCAAGAATTTATGGAGAAAGAGGTGAATTTAATAAATCTGAAGATTTGTTCGCTAAAAGTATTTCCATATCCTCTGATCCTACTTTATCTTATTGGTGGAGAGCAAAAATTAGAGCCAATTTTAATAAACTTGAAGATTCTATAGATGATTTTAAAGAAGCCATTTTTTTAGACCCTAATAATCCAAAGTTGTATTTAGATAGAGCTAAAGTTTTAATAAAGAATAATCAAGATTTAGAAAAAATTATTATTGATTTAAAAGAAGCAGAAAGTTTAGCAAAAGAGCCAAGACTACCAATTGTATATAAGGAAGCAAAGAATCTCTTGAAACAATTTAATAAATAGGGGTAAAGTTTGAAGTTTTCTTTAATAAATATTTTCATTTTAACATTTATAGTATTTATATTTTTTGCTTGTACCAATGATTATCTAGAAGTGAAAGGCCATATTATCAATATAGAATCAAGTGAGTTAAATAAAATAGACAAATTGACATTGAAGGATTTCGAAGGGAAAGTTTGGATATTGAATGGAAATAATAAATCTTATTCTCATTTTTCATCTCATCATTTAAAAGAACACCAAATATCTAGACATCCTGTGATAATTAAGTATGAAAAAATAAATAAAGACTTATCTATTGTATCTATAAAGGATGGGGATGAAAATGGTCATTAAAATTATTTCAAATTAGAAACTATTTTTCTTAAATTTTCATATTCTACATAACCCTCATGTTTTGAGACTATTTTTCCTGAACTATCTATCAGAAAAGTCCAAGGTTCTGAAGGAAGTCTCCAAATTTTTACTGGTTGTGAAATTTTTCCTAAATTAATATTTCCCGAACTTTTTATTTCTTTAAGATTGTCATAAATCTCTACATGTATGAATTCAATGTTTTCTTGAAATTCTTCAGATAATTTTTTGATATTTTCTATTATTGGAGAACAAGAGCCAGATTTACAAAAAGAAGGAGTGGAAAAATTTATTACTATAGGTTTTGTCCCTAAAACATTATAAAAATCAGATTTATATAATTCGCTTTTTGGTTTAATATCTGAAGTTATAGAATCTAGAGATAATTCTTTTGAAATAGTTTTAGTATGTATTTTTGGAGGAATTTTTCCTACTCCGGGAGTCTGTGGAGTTTCATTTACTTGAATAATAGCTTCTCCAGTCAAATTCTTATCTTCTTCATATAAGACAGTGATTTTCCAGTAACCTGAAGAATTTAGATCTATAATTGATTGATATACTCCCCCTGCATTAGGCCAAGGTTCCCATTTAAAGGAAATAGGATTCTTTGATTTAGGATCTTCTAAGGGAGAGATAAATCCTTTAAATTTGGTTTCTTGATTAATGATTGGATTTCCTTCAATGTTTAATATTGCAAACTTTATTTTATTTGATCCTATAGAAATATCAGAAGAAATAATTATTACAGAAAGGGAATTTTGGGTATTAAAAGATATATCATCTGGATTGGTATCAATATCACAAGATACAAGAACTAGTAAAAGTATTATTTGAGTAATTAATATTTTTAAATACTTTAAGGTAATCTTATTCATATTAATAATATTTTTAGATTTTTTAAGCAAATCTAAGAATTTCTCTAGGGTTATTTATAAGGATATTCTCTATATCTCTTTTTTTTATTCCAAATTTTTTCATTTTTGGGATAATTCTTTTCAAGATATGATCCCAGCCATGACCTCCAAATTTCTTTAATCTATGTTTAGAACATATATCATGTCCTATTAAAATCTTATTAGAAAAGCCTAAATCAATTAAATCAGAAATTATTTCAATTCTTTGATGATCACTAGGCATATATGTGGAATCTGCTAATGGATAGTAGGATGATTCATGGCCAAATAGATCAAAATTCATATAAATTCCAGAATTAGCTAAATCGAGTAATTTTGATTTTGAATATATAGTTCTTTCTATATGACCCATAATAGTTCTAGATGTGTTTCCACCCCACCGTATAATAGAATCAACAATTTCTATGGGAGCATTCTCGTCTCTTCCAGGATGAATTAATAAAGGAGCTCCTGTTTCTTTTTGAGCTAAAACTCCTGCATGGACACTTTTTCTTTCATCTGAACTCCATGGAAAATCACATCCTATTTCTCCTATAATTCCACTATGAATTCCAGTTCCATCTACTCCATCAAGAATATCTTTTGTGATTTTTTCTGCAATTTTATGAACACTATCTGTTTTAAAATAATCTGGATGAGTTTTTTCTATGTAGTGACCTGAACCCATTATCACATTTACTCCTGTTCTCTGACTAATAATTTTAAGAGCTGAAGGATTTCTAGATAAACCAATGGATGTTACATCAACTACTGTGTTTCCTTGGGCTTTATGAAAATAATTTACTTCATTTATAGAAATTTCAATATCGTCAATAAGTAAATTATCTTTATTTGAAACCCAGAATTTTTTTATCCAGCCTAGATTAGAAAGATTTATTTTCTCATCTTTTAAATGTAATTCTTTTGGATTAGGAGGATTCTGAAAAACAACATTAAAGTCTATTAACAAATGTTCATGGCAAATTACTTTCCCCAATTCATTGATATTTTTAGGACCTAAAACTGTTAAAGTTTTTCCAGTTAGTTCTTCTTTTTTATATGATTTTATCAAGATTCAACCGTTTTAATTATTGTATCTTTACTGTCCATAAATTTTTCTGTGAATATGGTTCCTATTCCTACACCCTTAGGAGGATATACGAAGCCAGATTCTATTTTTGGCAATGTCTCTATAATATCTCGATACCAAGTATTATTAAATGCTCTTACCGTTTCTTGAATCATAGCATTTGGGGCACTTAAGCTCATATGAATTGAACTTAAGAATGTTATAGGGCCCACACAGTCATGTGGGGCTATAGGTAATTGATAAGCTTCAGCCATTGTTGATATTTTCTTAGCTTCAGATATTCCTCCTACCCAACTTATATCAAACATACATATATCAACTGCCTTTTTCTCAAAAAGCTCCCTAAAACTCCATCTAAGTGCAAGTGTTTCACTGGCTGTTACTGGAATTCTTGTTGATTTTTTATAATCAGCTAATGCATCTAAATTATCCATAGGAATAGGATCTTCGTACCAGAGTGGTTCAATTGGCTCCAGTGCTTTAGCAATTCTTTTTGCTGATGGCAAATTCCACATTGAATGTAATTCGACCATAATATCCATTTTTCTTCCTACAGCATCGCGAATTTTTTGGAAAGGTTCTAGCCCTTTATCAATATCTTCAGAGGAGATAAATTGACCATCTGTTTTTCCAGCAAATTGGTCAAAAGGCCAAATTTTCATAGCAGTGACACCTTCTTTTAAAAGACTTTTTGCTAATTTCCCTGCATCAGTCATGAATGCATGTTGGTCTTCGTATTGATTTTCTGGTTTGTAATCTACATGACCTGGAATATTTCTATATGCTTGAGGTCTATTTACTCCATATGAATAACCAGCGCAGGTATTGTAAATCTTGATTTTTTCTCTGAATAATCCTCCTAACATTTGGTATAGAGGTTGATTTGTTAATTTTCCTGCTAGGTCCCATAAAGCTATATCTATAGCAGAAATAGCTCTAACTTCTGCTCCACTCGGCCGAACAGTAATGCCAAGATTACATATATCAAACCATAATTTTTCTATATTTAGGGGATTTTGCCCAATAATTGTAGGGGCGATATCTGTGAGGATGTATGTATCTACGGTCTCTGGTCCCCAAGAAGTTTCTCCTATTCCATATTCTCCTGATTCATCATAAATTTTTACCCAAATGATTTTTGCATATTCAGAATTTGTTAATGTTTCAATCTTTGTGATCTTAGCCATAGATTTTTAAAAACTGGTTTGTGTAATATAAGTGTCTAGAATATAAATTATAGTCAATAAGAAGATAAAGGAAAAATATTTTGAATATATTTAATTCGATTATTATAGGTTTTATTCAAGGTATTACTGAATTTCTTCCAATTAGTAGTAGTGGACATATGGTGGTGCTTTCAGATGTTTTTGGCTTGAAATCTCCTTCTTTAAGTGTAGATTTAGTAGCTCATTTAGGTTCATTATTTGCAGTGATATATTTTTTTAGTGTCAAAAGTATTAAAGATATTAAGATTTCTGGTTTACAGTATGAAAAAATGAAAAGTGTTTTTATAAAACTTTTTGTTGCTTCTATACCTATAGGAATTATTGGATATTTATTAAAAGATACTTTGGCTACCACTGCTAGAACTTCAGTAATTGTAGGTATTTGCTTTATTCTGTCTGGGGTATTCTTAATTGTTTCAAGTTATATAAATCATATTATTCAAGATAAAAACAAATTATTTGGAATAAAAAAGATAATCTTTATAGGTTTGTTTCAGACCTTTGCAATATTTCCTGGGATTTCTAGATCTGGAATGACTATATCTTCTGGTTTATTTATGGGCATCAATAGGAAAAAAGCAGTGGAGTTTTCATTTCTGCTTAGTATTCCAGTGATTTTGGGAGCAAATATTTTTCAATTTTTAGAAATAATTAATTCTTCAATAAAATTATCCGATTGGGTAAATTTATTTTTTATATTTATTGTTTCTATGATAATTTCTATTATTACAATAAATTTTACTTTGAAATGGGCTCAAAGAATTAAATTTTGGTTGTTTGGAGTTTATGGAGTGATTTTTGGGTTATTTACACTAATTTTGAAGCTTTTATAGTTAAAAATCAGCGACGGATCCATCATTTTTTAGAGGAGTATCAAGAATTTTTTCTATTCGAGGATATTTTTTCAGAGTTTTCATGTTGAGTTCTATTCCTAATCCAGGCCCTGTAGGGATTTCAATATAACCTTTATTTAATTTTAGAGGTTTTTTAAGCAATTCACTTTTTGGAGGTATTTTTTCAGTGGGAGTATATTCTTGGAGAGCAAAATTAGGTATACAAGCATCTAGTTGTAAGCAAGCAGCAGTGCTGATAGGACTTAAAGGATTATGAGGTATTACTTTTATGTGATGAGATTCTGCCATTGCAGATATTTTTTTACAACCAGATAGTCCTCCTGCAAGACAAAGATCTGGTCTTACATAGGAGCATGATTTATGTTGTAATAATTGTTGAAATTCAAAAATTGTAGTGAACCTTTCTCCTGTAGCAATAGGTAGTTTAGATTTTTCTTGAATATCTCTCATGATTTCAGGACTGTCAGGAAGCATTGGATCTTCATAAAAAAAAGGATTAAATTTTTCTAATTTTTTTCCTAACATTATTGATTCAGAGGGAACCATTTGCCTGTGTATTTCTATACATAAATCAATTTTATTTCCTATAGCTTCTCTAACTGCTGAAACTCTTTTTTCTGCATCATCTATCCATTCAGATACGCTGTCATATGTGAAAAATTTTGATGAATAAGGCTGGAATCTTATAGCTGTGAATCCTTCTTTAACTTTTTCAACTGAATCAGATATTAATTCATCAATTGTTTCTCCTTCTACGTGTATGTAGCATCTTACTTTATTTCTTGTAATCCCTCCCATTAGGTCATAAATAGGAACTTCAAGTCTTTTTCCTTTAATATCCCATAAAGCAATGTCAATAGCTGACAATGCGCCATTAATAATAGAACCCATAAAATGCGAGTTTCTGTATAAATATTGATAATGATGTTCTATTTTTGAGGGATCTTTTCCTATTAAGTAAGGTGTGATTGTCTTGATCATAGCTTCAGTAGGAAATTGCCATCCATGCACTCCTCCTTCTCCTATTCCTATAGTTCCATCTTCACATATTACTCTTACTATTAACCATTTATCCCATAAATAAGTTTCAACTTTTTCTATAACAGTGGATTTTGGCATCTTAAAGGTTTATAAGTAAAGCATGAGGATCTTCAATGAGTTGTTTTATATGTCCTAAGAATTGAACAGCACTGGAGCCGTCAATTACTCTATGATCATAAGTGACTGCTAGATACATCATAGGAGCTATTACAATATCGTTATTTTTAACCATTGGCCTTTCAATAATCCTATGCATTCCAAGTATACCTACTTGTGGAGGGTTCAATATAGGTGTAGACATCATTGATCCAAAAATTCCTCCATTGGTGATAGTAAATGTCCCTCCCTGTAATTCTTCTAAAGAGATTAGTTTTTTTCGAGCACGAGTAGCTAATTCTCCAATAGTTATTTCTATTTCAGAGAAGGATTTATTGAGCGCATCACGAAGTACTGGGACAACTAAACCTTCATCTGTAGAAACTGCAATTCCAATATCATAGTATTTCTTAAGAATTAATTCTTCATTTTGAAGCTCTGAATTAATTTCTGGAAATTTTATTAAACTGTTTATTACTGCTTTAACAAAGAAACTCATAAATCCAAGTTTCACATTATGGGTTTCTAGAAATTTTGTTTGAAAATTTTTTCTAATTTCAATAATTTTTGAAAGATCTACTTCATTAAAAGTAGTAGTCATAACAGTTTCTTGTTGTACTTCTGTGAGTCTTTTTGCAATTGTTAAACGTCTTCTAGATAATTTTATTCTGGTTTCTAGAGATTTTTCTGGTTCTAATTTGTCAGTTTTTTTAGATATAGGAGGGTCAATTGTTTTAGAAGATTTGTTTCTGTTATCTAAATAATTTTCAATATCTTCTTTTGTTATTTTTCCATCTTTTCCAGTACCTTTTATGTTTGAAAAATCTATATTATTTTTTTGTGCAATTGTTTTTGCTATTGGAGTAATATCAACACTTTCTTTTGTAGTTTCTTCTTCTTGATCCCATTGGGAATTGTTTTTTGATTTTTTAGAAGAAGTTTCTTCAGTAGAAATAGTTGCTAGGGTTTGCCCTTCAATTACTGTGTCTCCTGTCTGTTTATTTAATGTTGTTAATATTCCATCTACTGTAGAATGAACATCTAAATTCACTTTATCTGTTTCTAATTCAAGTAATGGATCTCCTTCTTGAACTGGATCTCCTACTTGTTTATGCCATTTACCTACTGTTGCTTCAACAGTTGATTCTGACATTTCTGGAACTTTTATCTCTTCAGTCATTTTATTCTTTTATAATTTCATCAAAAATTTGTTGTTGTTGTAGTTTATGTACAAGAGTAGACCCGCTAGCAGGACTAGGAGAAAAATTTCTTCCTACAAATTTTAAATTTTTTACTATAGGTGAAATAGTATCACTAATATACTGCCATGCACCTCTGTTTTTTGGTTCTTCTTGTAACCAGATAATTTTTTTAACATTTTTATATTTAGAAATGATATCTTTAAAAATCTTTTCAGGAAATGGGTATAATTGTTCTAATCTTATTAAAACACTGTTTTTAAGTAATTTTTCAGAATCTTTATATAAAAATTCAATTGATATTTTTCCTGAGCAAATAATTATTTTATTGATTTGATCGATATTTTCTTTTCTTGTTTCAAGTACTGGGGAAAATTTTCCTTCAAGAATTTCTTCTAAACTGCTAGATGATAAAGGATGTCTTAAAAGGCTTTTAGGGGTCATTATCACTAATGGCTTTTTCTCATTGGGAGGTGTTAAGCCTTGTTGTCTAAGTAAATGAAAGTATTGAGAAGTGTTAGTGCAATTAGCTATAGTTATATTATTTTGACTTGATAGGCTTAAAAATCTTTCTAAATGTCCACTTGAATGATTAGGACCCATTCCTTCAAAACCATGAGGCAATAATAGTGTTAGTCCAGTGTTTTGCCCCCATTTTGATTGAGAAGAACAAATTAATTCGTCAATAATCGATTGAGCATTATTGGCAAAATCTCCGAATTGTGCTTCCCAGATAACTAGTGAATTCAAAAACATTGAACTATATCCAAACTCAAAACCTAATGTAGCTTCTTCTGAAAGAGGGCTATTAATTATATAAGGAAGATTTTTTTTATTGATATTTGAAAATACATTGAATTTAGATTCATTTTTAACATCAATTAATACTCCATGTCTTTGATTAAATGTCCCCCTAGAAGAATCTTGTCCTGTTAACCTTACGGAAATATTGTTTTTTGACAAAAGCGCTAGTGATAATATTTCTGCATGACCCCATTCTATTTTGGAATCTAGATTGCTATCTCTTCTTTTCTCGACCAATTTTTTTAACTTAGGATGTAAAGTGAAACCCAAAGGAATTTTCCATAGTAATTTATTAGTGTTAATTAATTCAGATTCACTCAATTTTGTTTTTATAGACTTAGATAGTTTTTTATTATTTGGAAAATTGTTTGGCCAAGCTAATGATTGATAATCTAAAGTTTTTAAGTTTGAGTTAGCTTTTTTTAATTTTTCATTATTCTCTTTTTCAAAATTAGAAATTTCATTTTCAGAAATCATATTTCTTTTTATGATTTCTTTTACCCAAATAGATCTAACAGTGGGATGAGATTTAATTTTTTCATACATTAAAGGTTGAGTGAAGGAAGGTTCATCCATTTCATTATGTCCAAATCTTCTATATCCTACTAAATTGATCAAAATATCTTTATAAAATGAATTTCTATATTCGATAGCGAGTTTTGCAATTTTTATACAGGATTCTATGTCGTCAGCATTTACATGAAGTATAGGAATATCAAAACCTCTTGCTAGGTCACTAGAGAATTTTGTGGAAAATGCATTTTTAGGATCTGTGGTAAATCCTATTTGATTATTATTTATTATATGAATACTTCCTTGAGTATTGTATCCTTCTACTCCTGATAAATTAAAAGTTTCAGCTACAATTCCTTGTCCTGCAAAAGCTGCATCTCCGTGGATAATAATAGGAAGACATTTTTCAGACGAAATTCCTTGTTTATCTTTTATTCCTAGTGTTGCACCACTAATTACAGGAGTAATCATTTCTAGATGGCTTGGATTTGGAAGCATAAATAAATCAAGGTTTTCTTCTATTGATTTCTTTACAGAAGTTTTTGCTCCTAAGTGATATTTTACATCAAGTAGAAATTCATCAGAGTTTATATTTTCTACTATATTTTTTAGATTCTCCTCTTTGAATTCATCAAATATTAATTTATATGGTTTATTGAAAATATGAGATAGAGTATTTAATCTTCCTCTGTGTGGCATTCCCATCAATATTTTTTCAATATTTGATTGAGATGATTTTCTGATTAGTGTTTTTATCAAAGGAATTAATGCTTCTGATCCCTCTAAGCTATACCATCTAGAACCTGAAAATGATCTATGAATGAACTTTTCAAAATCTTCTGCTTTTACTAGTTCAAATGTTGAATCAATTAATTCTTGTTTAGTAGGATTGAGGTCCTCTGGATTGTTTTCTATTTTGTTTTCAAGCCAGCTTTTTTCTTTTTTTGATCTGAGATGTTCCCATTCATATCCTATATTTTTTAGATATATTGATTCTAATTTAATGAAAGAAGATTTATTATTGAGGCTATTAATATTTTCAGGAAGTTTTTCATTATTTATATTTAAAGGATCTGTTTTAGCATATATATAGCCATATTTTCTAATAAATTCTGATTCATCGTTTGATATATTTTTTATTGTTTCAGAAGTTAAATTTTCACCAGTGATAGTTTTAAGGTAGTTTGAAAGAATTTTTTTATCACTTTCAGGTATTGAAGAAGGATCATTAAAATAGTTTTCAAGTATTTCTGCAATGATGCCAGAATTAATTTTTGAAAAATTATTTCTTTGGTTTGATTTCAACATTTATATGTTTAAGAACTATTAAAATATTTTTCCGAATAATATGATTATCAAAAGGATTTTATCAAAATGTTACATAAATGTAACATGAATTTTTCAAAATGTTCTTTTGTGACATATAAGTTGATTTTTTATGTATTATTCAAAATTGTTTTTATATATTTCCCATACTTGTGCTTGCTTCATATCAGGAATTTTTGATATTAATTCTTTATTAATGAAAGACATAGGTAAACTACCTGTGCCAATCCTAGCAGCTTCTTCACCTAATTGTGTCTGAGCTCTTTCCCATGCTATTTCTGAATAACTAGCATAATGATTTGTTGTTGCAACATTATCCATAGAAAGAAGTGGGTTCTCTGGGTCTATAGGTTCTTGTTCAAAGACATCTAGTCCTGCACCTGCTATATCTTGAGATTTTAAAGCATCTATCAATGCAAGTTCATCCACAACAGGTCCTCTACTACAATTGATGAAATATGCTGTGTTTTTCATTAATTTAAAATGTTTTTTTCCTATAAGCTGATGTGTTTCATCAGTTAGATTAGTATGTAAGGAAACATAATCAGATTTTTCACAAAGTTTTTCAATGCTTGTAGCGATTTCAATCCCATATTCTTTGAAATTCCAAGATGAAAGATATGGATCATAGCCTAAAATATTCATTCCAAAGGCTTTTGCTTTTCTGGCTACTGCTCTTCCTATATCTCCAATACCAATTAGGCCAAGAGTTTCTCCAGATATATGACCCATAGGTGATAAGTATTCTCTAGTCCAAGTACCACTTTTCATTAATTTGTCATGAAGAACAAATTTTCTTGCACAAACTAATAAAAGCATCATAGTTTGATTAGATACTTCTTCAGTTCCGAATGAAGCACCATTAACAAATATAATTTTGTTATCTGTAGCAGCTTTAGTATCTACAGAGTCAAATCCATGACCAAAAGAAACTACTCCTTTACAGGAACTATTTTTTAAGTTGGAGAAAAAATCAGAATTTAATGGAAGTTGTGATTGCTCAACAATTATCACATTATAATTCTTCAACTCATTGAATGCTTTTTCTTTTTGAGAATCATCGACTCTTTCTAATATCCCTCCAGCAATTTTAATGGCTCTGTTATGTGGTTCTAAATTTATTTTTGAAGATCCTATGTAAGCAACTTTAAATTTAGACATTTTTCCTCCTATTTTGGTACCCCGTACGAGATTCGAACTCGTGATCTCGGCCTTGAGAGGGCCGCGTGTTAGGCCGCTACACCAACGGGGCTATTAAATTTTTATATTGGCTGGCGATCCAGGGATCGAACCTGGGCTCCCAGATTCAGAGTCTGGTGTCCTACCGCTAGACGAATCGCCATATCATCAATAGCGAAATTCTAGCAGAAGGAGTTTAACTAGAATAGATGTGTTTAATATTTTGAACTAAGAAGAATTTAAAACTGCCATTTCTAATGCTGATTTAGCATAATAATATCCATTAGAAATTCTTTCTTCTGCTTGTTCTATATTTTCAGTAGTGAGAACTCCAAATATTATTGGAGTGTCTGTTAAAATACTAGCATTGGTGATACCTTGAGCTACAGACATTGAGATATATTCATCATGTTTTGTTTCACCTTTTATAACTGATCCAATACAAATGATCACATCAAATTTAGATTTTTTTCCAAGATGATATGCAGATTGAGAAAGTTCAAAAACGCCAGGCACATTTTGTTCTACGAAATAATTTGAATTATTGATTTGAATTTTATGATTTTTTAATTCTTTTAAAACATTAGATTTAAGTTTTTCTGAAATTTCTTTATTAAATCCAGAAACAATTAATCCTATTTTAATTTCAGAAAAGTCAAAATTATTTTTAACAAGTTCGTCAAAATTATTATTATTTGATAAAGGAGGTTTCAAAAATTTTTCCTAAATAGAGTGGCCTAGTTTTTGTTTTTTTGTTTTAAGGTAAGTTTTATTATGTTCATTTTCATTACCTAGTATTGGTATAACTTCAACTATTTCAAGTCCAAAACCATCAAGTCCTACTACTTTTTTAGGATTATTTGTAAGTAATTTGATTTTCTTTACTCCTAAGTCCACTAAAATTTGAGCACCTACACCATAATGACGTAAGTCAGGAGGAAAGCCCAAAGTTTTATTGGCTTCTACAGTGTCTTTTCCAGAATCTTGTAGTTCATATGCTTTTAGTTTGTTATGAAGACCTATTCCTCTACCTTCTTGTCTCATATATACAAATATTCCTCCCTCAGAGCCTATTTTTTTTAGGGAACCTCTAGACTGATCTCCACAATCACATCTTAGGCTGTCAAAAAAGTCACCAGTTAAACATTCACTATGAACTCTTACTAAAACAGGTTCATTTTTAGAAATATTGCCAGATATTAAAGCTAAGTGTTCTTCTAACTCATGAGATGATTTGTAACCTATAGCTTTGAATTTTCCAAATTTGGTAGGAAGAGTTGTTTCAGCTACTCTATCAATTAATTTATCATGACTGAATCTGTAAGATATTAAGTCTTCAATAGAAATAATTCTTAAATTATGGTTTTTTGCAAATTTTTCTAAGTCATCTCTCCTAGCCATAGTGCCATCTTCATTTAATATTTCACACATTACTGCTGCTTTACTTTTACCAGCTAAAATAGATAAATCTACAGAGGCTTCAGTATGTCCTGCTCGTACTAAAACCCCTCCTGGTCTATACTGTATAGGGAATATATGACCTGGTTTATCAAAGCTTTCTGGTGTGGATTTTTCATCAATTAAGTCTTTAATTGTTTTAGCTCTATCAAATGATGAGATACCTGTAGTAATTCCTTGTGAAGAATCTACTGAAACAGTAAAAGCAGTATGGTTGTTAGAAGTTATTCCATTTACCATAGGAGGAATATTCAAATTTTCAAGATATTTTTTGTCAATTGCTACACAAATTAATCCTCTAGCATTCATTGCCATGAAATTTATAATTTCAGGAGTAATTGATTCTGCAGGAATAGTTAAATCACCTTCATTTTCCCTATCTTCATCATCTACTATAATTACGGGTTTTCCATTTTTGAAACTAGATATTCCTTCTTCTATAGTATTTAATTTCATTTTATTTTTTTCCTTATTGATAAGAATTTAGTTTTTAAAGATAATTTTTTGATCTTCAATCAATATTATAATTAATCAATCTTTCAATGTTAATAATTTGTGAATATTTTATTTATTTAATTTATAAAATTTTCTATATATTTAGCTGTTAAGTCTACTTCTATATTAACTAGTTTTGAAGGTTCAGAAAACTTAAAAATCGTATTTTCCCATGTATAAGGAATGATTGAAACAATAAAGTTTTCATCATTTACTTCAACAATAGTTAAGCTAATTCCATCCAAAGCTATATAACCTTTTTCAATTAAATATCTTGAAATATTTTTTGGTGTCTTTATAGAAACTTCGTGAGAATTCCCTTCTTTTTTTATATTTATTATTTCACTAGTACAATCTATGTGACCTTGAACAAGATGTCCTCCTATTACTTCCCCTAATTTAGCTGATGTCTCAAGGTTTACTTTAGAATTATTCTTTAGATATCCTAAATTTGTTCTCTTTAAAGTTTCTGGAATTATATTAACTTTGAAAATAGATTTCTTAATATTTTTTTCAATTACAGTAAGACAGGTCCCTGATATGGAAATACTATCTGAGATATTTAAATCATCTATAATATCCTTAGAATAAATTGTTAAAGATTCTTTAGATATTTCTATTACTTTCCCTATAGATTGAACAATTCCTGTAAACATATTAATTTAAGTATCCTGATATCATAATATCATTTTCAATTTTTGAAATATTTACTTTTTTTAATTCTGGAGATTCATCAATATAGTTATAACCATTACCACCTACAGCAGTCTTAGCATTTTCTCCCCCTAAAATTTTTGGAGAGATAAAAGTTATGACTTTATTTACAAGTTTTAAGTCAAAAAAACTTCCTAAAATATCTTTTCCTCCTTCAACTAGAATATTTGTACATCCTCTTTTTCCTAAATCTTCTAATACACTAGTAATATCTACACCTTCATTACTGGGATTAGTTTTTATATATTCAACATTATTAATTTGTTTTTTTGAATTAATTTTAGTTGAGTAAATTAAAATTTGTCCTGATGTTTTAAATAAATTTGAATTGTTAGGTGCTTTAGAGTTTGAATCCAATACAACTCTAAATTTAGGACCACTAAATCCATTCCGAGCGTTTAATTTTGGGTTATCAGTTAATAGTGTATTTATTCCGATAAGGACTGCATCTGATTCAGATCTTAATTTATGGACAATTTTTCTTGATTGATTATTAGAAATCCAAGTTGAGTCTCCGATTTTTGAAGAAATTTTTCCATCTAAAGTCATTGCGTATTTTACTGTGACAAAGGGTCTTTTTGTAATTAAAAAATGTTTAAATCCTTCTATTAATTCTTTAGCTTTATCAATTTCATCATTATTTATATCTTTTGAAACTTCTATTCCAGAGCTTCTAAGTTTTTCGATACTTTTTCCATTAACTTCTGGGTTAGGATCTCTCAATGGAGTAATTACCTTAGAAATTCCTGCTTTGATGATTGAATCTACACAAGGAGAAGTGCTTCCGTAATGATAACAAGGCTCTAGTGTAGTGTATAAAACGCTACCTTCACAGTTTTCTCCAGCTTTTTCAATGGCCATAATTTCAGCATGTTTTATGGGATTAATGCTAGTATGTCCTCTCCCTAAAATTTTTGAGTTTTTTACTATTACTGCTCCAACAGGAGGCCTTGGCGAGACTTTTCCTTTAACGGATTCAGCTAAAGAAAGAGCTTCTTTAAAAAATGTCATTATTCTTCAGTATGTTTTATTTGTTTATCAAAATCTAAATGTGCTTTGCTAGCTGTAGGATCTTCTTGCCCTTTATATCTACTACCTAGTTCTGGAGATCCATATTCTCTAATTACATGTGTAGTTAACTTGAGGAAACTTATCTGTCCAATCCTCATTCCGTAATATAAAGTTATTGGCAATCTGGATACATTAGTCAGTTCTAATGTTAATTTTCCATCCCAACCAGGATCTACATAACCTGCAGTAGAATGAATCAATAATCCTACTCTTCCTAAAGAACTTTTTCCTTCAAGTCGCGCTACAATATCACTTGGAATTCTTATTCTCTCTATAGTAGAAGCTAAAATAAACTCACCCGGATGCAATATGAAAGGTTGATCTTTTTTAATTATGTGTTCTTCTGTTAAATCAGGGAGATCTTTTTTTAAATCAATAAATGGCTCAGTTGAATTTCTGAAGACCAAAATTTTGTTATCTAAATGAAGATCTACACTTGCTGGTTGAATATCTTTAGGATCTAAAGGATCTATAATTATAGATCCTTTATCCAAGTATTCTTTGATAGTTTTATCACTCAAGACCATTTTATTTTCCTTTTCTATAACTTTATTGTTGATAATATTTTAAATGAATTATCAGTGAATATTACAAGAATTATTTTTTACTTGTTTTTTATTCTGTGAGTTCCAGTTAGTATTAGATATATGATAGAAGATTTAAGAGAAATAGGAAGAACTATTATTCTTACTTCCTTAATTTATATAATTTTAATATTCCTAACTCAAAATTATATTGTAAAAGGTAATAGTATGTTCCCTAATTTAGATGATGGTCATAGAGTGTTAGTTAATAAATTTGTTTATTTCCGTGTTATTACATTAGAAAATTCTAAAATTGGAGCAGGAGAAAATTTTATTTTTGGAGGTCCCCAAAGAGATGAAATTATAGTTTTCAATTCTCCTCAACCTTATCAAAAAGAAGCATTAGTAAAAAGAATTGTTGGTCTTCCAGGAGACTGGGTTGAAATAAAAAATGGAATAGTATTAGTTAATAACAAACCTACCTCAAAAAATTTTGGATTTACTTCTTCTATTTCTTTTGATGAAAAAATGAAAGTTCCTGAATCAATGTATTTTGTTTTAGGAGATAATAGGAATTATTCTAATGATTCAAGAATATTTGGATTTATTTCTTCAGATGAAATCATTGGAAGAGTATGGATAACTTATTGGCCTTTTTCAGAATTGAAAATTTTTGGTTAAATTATTTTAGTTGAAACGCATGAAGAGATTTATTAGACTTGCTAAAGCACTTTTCATTTTTTAGAGGGCCCTTAGCTCAGCCCGGCAGAGCAACTGACTTTTAATCAGTAGGTCCAGGGTTCGAATCCCTGAGGGCCCACCACCAAAAAAAGTGTTTTGATCCTAATTAAATGGAGGAAAAATATATGTTGAAAGTATATTTCAGAAAAAAGAATTTATATTTTCTGATACTTGTAGCTTTAATATTTCTTATCACAAATTCTTTTATTCTTACTGAAGCTCGTTCTGCTTTGATCCTTGCAATTTCTAATGGTTTGTTTGCTACTTTGTTGTCTCAATTAAGGATGAATTTATGGGCAAGGAATTTAGGAGATAGGCATAAAAACTGTGAAATATCTGAATTTGATTATCTGGATTAAATAATCTTAATTTTCATTTACTTTATTTTTTAATGTAAAATATGTTTATGAGAATATACTTTTCTTTGATATTTTATATTTTTATTTTCACTTCTTTAAGTTGTTCTTCATCTCCACAAATTGATCAAGTTCAAGAAAAAAATGATATACAATTTGAGAAGGAGAGAAGAGGCCCTCCACCTGATGGAGGAGAGAGAAGAGGCCCTCC
>CEUY01074116.1_pt1 | contig 25633 bp, 28 predicted proteins | sample 361481 | NCBI WGS metagenome assembly CEUY01 (sample SAMEA2622737, study PRJEB7988) | marine metagenome | isolation source: saline water (ENVO:00002010), including | reverse complement strand
TGAGCCCAAGTTCGAATAACAATTATACTCTTTTTGTCAACTCTTTGGCTACATGAATGTATTAATTGAAATAAAGTTAAAAGATATCTTAAATAAATTTTAGACTTGTATAAAAAACAGTATTCCCATATATAATTAAACTATTACAAATAAGCAACTACTAAATCCCCCACCTGAGATGTGGAATATTTACCCCCCAAATCAGGCGTTAATGTTTCGGGATTTTCTAAAACCTTTAGTAATGCTTTCTGTATATCTTTAGCAGCATCTTTTTCACCAAGATGATCTAACATCATCTCTAAAGATAATATTGAAGCCATAGGATTTGAAATTTCTTTCCCTGATATGTCAGGTGCACTACCATGTACTGGTTCAAACATGGAAGGAAATTTCCTAGTGGGGTTTATGTTTCCACTAGGAGCGAGCCCCATGCTTCCTGTTATTATTGCTCCAATATCAGTAAGTATATCTCCAAACAAATTACTAGCTACTACAACATCAAAATCTTCAGGACGTCTAATAAAGTCCATACAAGCAGCATCTATTAGCAAGGATTCAGTCTGAATATCAGGATACAATCGAGATATATCGGCGAAAACGTTATCCCATAAAACCATTCCATATCCTTGTGCATTAGATTTGGTTATTGATGTAACCAAACCTTTCTTTGATCGTTTTCTAGCTAATTCAAAGGCATAAGATATCACTCTCTCACAACCTTTTTTTGTAAAAACACTTGTTTGAATTGCGACTTGATCAGGAAAGCCTTCATATTGCATCCCCCCAATATTAGCATATTCTCCTTCCGTGTTTTCACGAACCACAACTATATCGATATCTCCCGAATTTTTACCACTTAAAGGAGAAATTATTCCAGGATATAGAAAACTAGGCCTTTCACATACATATTGATCAAAATTTCTTCTAATTGGTAATAATAGACCATTTAAAGTAAGATGATCTTGTAATTCAGGATGCCCTACTGCACCTAAAAAAATGGAGTCGAATTTAGAAAGGGTTTCAATTGCGTCAACAGGCATCATCCGATCGAATTTAAAAAAATATTCAGATCCCCAATCAAACTCCTGCAAGTCAAAAACAATGTTTCTTTTTTTTGAAACTTTATTTAAAACCTTCAATCCTTCAGTCACTACTTCAGGCCCGATACCATCCCCTGGAATTACTGCAATCTTGTATTTATTGCCAACTAAATTCGAACGCATATGACCTCCAAGATATTGAATAAACTTACTGGATTATAATTAATTAAATACAAAGTACTACGATATTATATTTTTGAAATATATGCCAGAAATTAATTAATTCGCAACATTCATTAATATATTCAAATGATAAGAAATAATTTGCAATTAACGCAAAAACCTATCCCTTTCTCAACGTTTTTCGTAATTATTTCAAAAAATATAAATATCTTCCGGTTAAGTATATATCTGTATTTGATTAGTATCTAATCTTAGATAATTTACATGTTGACAAATTACTGATTTCGTAATATAATTGATCCTTGGATTCACTAAAGTGATGTTTTAAGTCTCGTACAAATAATTAGAAAGATTAGGTTAATGATCAAATTCAAGGGTTGCAAAAGATGTGGCGGAGATTTAGAAACTGCCTCTGATTTACATGGTAAATTTATTCAGTGCTTACAATGTGGGCATTTGTCTGATACAGATATTCCTAAACCTAAAATGAATATTCACAGAGGAAGACTTAAAGCAGGAAGACCTCCTAAGAAGAAGGGAACAAAAACAGCAGCTTAAGCTTTTGTTTTTATCTACCTGAATAAATCCTTAGATTCTTCCCTGAGTATTGATTTCCCTAAGTCATGATTTTCATCATACTGCATTTGGCAACCTCTTATTATGGCTGCAGGAATTCCAACTGATTTACTCATTACAATTTCTGAAGCAGCAGCTATTTCATCAACCAATGCAATTTTAGTGGCTTTAAGTTCTTTACCAAAAAAATCACCAGTCCCTCTGTAATCTACGAATGGCCTAATCCCGGAAACGCCTATAGCAAAATTAACCTGCCCTTCTCTCCAGGGCCTGCCAAAAGTATCCGATATTATCACTGCAATATTTTTACCCATTAACTTTAAACTGTTACGAATTACAAGGGCGGATTTATCAGAATTATCAGGTAGTAATGAAACAAATTCATCTCCTTCAATATTCGAAGAATCAATTCCTGCGTTAGCACAAATAAAACCATGAAAAGTTTCGGAAATTATTGTCCCGCTATTTTCGTCTAACCTAATGAGACTCTTACTATTATCTAAAATTAATTGTACTAACCTAGGGTCTTTATCATTTTTTGCAGAAAAATCATAGGCAAATTTTGAAGGCTTAATATTAGACAAATTTACTATCTTTCCTTCCGCCTTGGAAACAATTTTTTGTGTAACAACTAACACATCTCCATTTTCAAAACATTCCCCTTGTTTTTTTGCGGCTTGGAAAATAATTTTAGCTAAATTATCTCCAAATTTAATTTCCCTGATACCTGTAATACCAATTATTTTTATTTGTGGAATTTGCATGATTTATTCACTAAGAAAAAATTTTATACCTCAATTATACGAAACAAATAAAAAATTGTATCCTTTCTAAATGCTTTATAATATATCTGTCAAAATCAAATAAGAGAAAATTTACTCAAGGAATGGCCGAATTTGGATCAAGATAAGATAATACAAGATAAGATAATACTTAAAGGAATGCAATTTCATGCTTACCACGGAATACATCAGTGGGAAAAATCTTCTGGACAAACATTTATTGTTGATATAGAACTTTTCAAAAACCTTTCTAAACCAGGAAAAACTGACTCAATAGAAGATACTATAAATTACTCTGACATATTCATAGAGGTAAAAAAAATTATGGAACACCAAAGTCATGATTTATTAGAATTTGTAGCTGAATTGATAGCTTCAAAAATAATTTCAAAATACCCGATCAATAATATTAAAGTTAAAATCAAAAAACCTGAAGTTAAAATTCAAGACGCAAAACTTGATTATGCTGCTGTAGAAATATATCGGTAATTATATTATTTACAGTACATGTTTTTTATAATCCCACATTAATTATGAATTTAAATTTCAACTATACAATCGTTGACACAAATATACATTCATAGATATACTACAGCTACAATTAAATATTCAACGGCTATGATCAAGATTAGTAAGCTTTAAGTTTGTGGTTTAGAGAATCGGGAATGGTGAAATCCGATACCACATCTACTGCTGAATGGACTTGGGAGCTTCCTTCAGAAGTCTTATGATGTGTATGACTGGACGGTTTGGCACCGTAATATGTCAGTTGCTAAAGATTTTATCAACAAACTAAGTGTCTTTTTAATAACCATAAATGGTCTTTAAAAGAAATTAGGGTGGTACCGCGGTGATAACCCGTCCCTTTAGATGGACGGGTTTTTTATTTTAAACAAATAGCAATTAATAAAAGGTTATAAAAAGTGTCTAACAATCAACAAAAAAAAGTTAGAGTTTTCAGCGGGATTCAACCATCTGGTCAAATTCACCTAGGTAATTATCTCGGGGCAATTCGTGGTTGGGTAGAAAACCAAGACAAAAAAGATAATATTTTTTGCATAGTTGATTTACATGCAATCACAACTCCTCAAAATCCTATTGAACTGAAAAAACAAACCGAAATTTTGACCACGTTACTTTTTGCTTCTGGGCTGAATCCTGACAAAAACACAATTTTTATACAAAGCCAAGTACCAGCACATTCTGAAGCATGCTGGATATTAAACTGCATTACTCCAATAGGATGGCTAGAAAGAATGACACAATTCAAAGATAAATCTTCAAATAAAAAAACTGTCTCTGCTGGGTTACTAGATTATCCAGTGCTGATGGCTGCAGACATTCTAATATATGACACGCAAGAAGTACCTGTTGGCGAAGATCAAAAACAACATGTTGAATTAGCAAGAGATATTTCCCAAAGATTTAACAATATTTACGGTGAAACTTTCGTGACACCTCAACCTGTAATTCCTAGTACCGGAGCTAGAATTATGGGGCTTAATGATCCTACTGTTAAAATGTCAAAAACATTCTCGCATATTAAGGGACATTCTGTAGGTGTATTAGATTCACCAGATGAAATTTTAAAAAGCTTTAAAAAAGCTACTACTGATTCAGGTAACGAAATCCAATTTTCTGAAGATCCCAGTAAAGCTGGAGTCAATAACCTTCTAACAATATTTAAGGTAATAACAAACAAAAACAACTCTCAGGCAGAAAAGCATTTCTCTAATGCGCGAGGATATGGAGACCTTAAAGCTGAAGTTGCTGAAGTTGTGATACAAGAATTCAAACCCATTAGAGAAAAATATCAAATGTTAAAAAACGATCAGCCAGAATTAAATAAATTAATTAACAAAGGGTCTGAAATCGCTCAATCAATCAGCTCCGTTAAATTGTCTGAAATGAAAAATAAAATTGGTTTCATCAATTAACATTAACTATAACAGATATGTATAAGCCCACTTTAAAAACAATTCAACAATTATCTAATCGCGGTAATATTGCTCCAATATATAAGGAAATTTCAGCCGCAAATGAGACCCCTACCTCAATTTATTCAAAAATTGCAAATCAACCATATTCATTCCTACTAGAAAGCGCAACAACTAATAAGACTTCAGGTAGATTCAGTTTCATTGGCACAGAACCCATAAAAATCATTATGGATCAAGATAAAAAACAGAACCCATTGGTAGAAATACAAAATACGCTAAAAAATTATCAATTAATAGATACAGAAAACACTCAAAGATTCTCAGGAGGTTTTGTTGGATATCTATCATATGATGCAATAAATAATTTTGAAAAAATACCTGAACATCAAAATAATCCTTTAAAAATTCCTGAATATATATTTATGCTATGCACAACTTTTGTTTCATTTGATCACAAACTTAAAATAATAAGAATTACCAGCTTAGTTGACTTAAAAGAAAACATTGAAAAATCTTACTCTCAAGCATGCAAGAAAATAGATGAAATAATTTCCAAGATCAATAACACAAAAATTCAGAACCCAAAAGAAAAAAATTCAAAATCAAGTAATAAAAATACAATCCCCGAAAAGCCTTCCTCTAATATGTCTAAAAAAGAATATTTTTCAATGGTAGATAAAGCAAAAAAATATATATACGACGGAGAAATAATTCAAGCTGTAATTTCCCAAAGATTCTCAAAAAAAATTTCCGTTGATCCATTGAAAATTTACGAATCTTTGAAAAAAATTAATCCCTCTCCTTATATGTATTTCTTAGATTTAGAAGATTTCCATATCGTGGGATCATCTCCAGAAATGTTAGTAAGATTAGAAAATGGAGAAATCTCAACTAACCCTATAGCAGGAACATCCCCCAGAGGAAAAACGAAAACTGAAGATGATAGTATAGCTCAAGAATTGCAATCTGATGAAAAAGAAGTAGCAGAACACACTATGTTATTGGATCTAGGACGAAATGACCTCGGACGAGTCAGTGTGCCTGGAACTGTTAAAGTCTCAAAATTGATGCAAGTAGATAGGTACTCTCATGTAATGCATCTAGTTTCTGAAGTTAAAGGCCAGTTAGTAGAGGGCCTAAATAGTTCAGACGTTTTAAAAGCATGTTTCCCTGCCGGAACCGTATCTGGGGCACCAAAAATCCGTGCAATGGAAATAATTTCTGAATTAGAAAAAGATAAAAGAGGACCCTATGCAGGTGCAGTAGGGTATTTTGATTTTCAAGGCAATATGGATACAGCAATTTCAATAAGAACTTTAGTTATAAAAGATGAAATCGCTCATGTACAGGCTGGCGGAGGTATAGTTCATGACAGCATACCAGAAAAAGAATACATGGAAACAATTCATAAATCTTCAGCTGTAATTAAAGCAATCGAAGAGACAGAAAAGCAATCCTATAAAAAGGAATCGAAAAATGATATTAATAATAGATAACTATGACAGCTTTACATATAATATTTTCCAATATTGTAGCGAATTAGGGGCTGATGTCGAAGTGATTCGTAATGATCAAATCACAATACAAGAAGTTGAATCTATTTCTCCTGAAAAAATAATCATTTCCCCAGGACCTAGCAATCCAAAAAACGCTGGCATTTCCAATGAAATCATAAAAGAATTTGGTGAAAAAGTGCCAATATTAGGAGTATGCCTAGGCCACCAATGTATAGGATACTCTTTCGGAGGAATAGTAGAAAATGCGGGAGAAATAATGCATGGTAAAAAATCATTAATTCATCACGATGGAAAAGGAGTTTTCTATAATCTTCCTAACCCAATTTCGGCAATCAGATACCATTCTCTTGCTATCAATAAGGAAAATTTGCCTGACGAACTTACTATCACAGCTTGGACAGATACAGGAATTATAATGGGAATTAGACACAAAAATTATCCAATCGAAGGAATCCAATTTCATCCAGAATCCATTATGACAACCAATGGAAAGGATATTTTGAAAAATTTTATAAATAATTAACCTTTAAAACAAAGGAAATTTAATGATTCAAGATTCAATCAAACAGCTGATTTCAAAAAAATCATTAACAAAAACTCAAGCACAACAGGTAATGAATGAAATTATGTCTGGAGAAGTTACTGGATCTCAGTTTGGCGCATTTGTTACAAGCTTAATGCTAAAAGGTGAAACCGCAAATGAAGTTGCTGGTTTAGCTACATCAATGAGAGAACACTCTCTGAAAGTTTCAGTAAGTGAAAAAATAATTTTAGACACCTGTGGCACAGGTGGTGATAACTCTAATACTTTTAATATTTCTACAGCATCTGGTCTCATTTTAGCTGGATGTGGACTTAAAATAGCCAAACATGGCAATAGAGCTATGTCAGGAAACTCTGGAAGTGCTGATGTTTTAGAGAGACTGGGAGTTAAAATAAATTTATCTCCTAAAGGTGTTTCAAAATGTATTCAAGAAACTAATTTTGGATTTATGTTCGCACAAATCTACCATCCTTCAATGAAATTTGCTGCAGGCCCAAGAAAAGAATTAGGAATTAAAACCGTATTTAACATTCTAGGTCCATTAACAAACCCTGCAAACGCAAATCACCAAATAATTGGGGTATACAGTCCCTCTGTAGGAAATCTAATGGCAGAGGTGTTAAAAATTCTCGGATCCTCTCGCGCAATGGTTGTTCACTCTGCAGACGGAATAGATGAAATATCTTTGTGGGACAAAACAAATATTTGGGAATTAAAAAATAATGAAATTAGTAATTATGAAGTTACTCACGAAAATTTCGGACTAAATCAAATTGACATCGATGAATTGAAAGTAAATAGCCCAGAAGAAAGTGTTAAAATTATTCAAAACATTTTATCAGGCAAAAAATCTGCTGCGAGAGATGTTGTACTTGCGAATGCTGCTGCAGGTCTACTGATAGCAGGTAAAGTTGATAATCTTATAAAAGGTGTTGAAATTGCACAAAAATCAATAGATTCAGGAAACGCATCAAAACAATTAAATAAACTCATTAAAATTAGTAATAAACTGGAATAATTAATATTAGTAATGAATAAAAACGTACCAAGTATACTAAAACAAATTGTAGAAACTGAACTTAAGTCTATTGATATCAGAAAAATTTCTTATCCTGTAAATAAAATTGAAAAAGAAATTTCTGATTCTTCCAAAAAAACTCTAAATTTAGCCGGTGCTTTGTGGGGAGAAAATGTAAGAATTATAGCTGAAATAAAACAATCATCTCCTACAAAGGGAACATTCACTGATAATTTTTCAGTTGAAAAATTAGCCAACACATATGCAAAAAATGGAGCTGCAGCGGTATCAGTTCTTACAAATACATATTTTAATGGGCATTTATCAGATTTAGTAACTGCCCAAAACATATTAACTCCTTACAAAATACCTGTCTTAAGGAAAGAATTTATTGTAGATGAATATCAAATCTATGAATCTAGAGCTGCGGGAGCTGACGCAATTTTACTTATAATTTCTATTCTTGATACAAAAAAACTTAAAATGCTAATGTCTTTAGCAAAAGACTTATCTATGCAAACTTTAGTTGAAATACATAACGAAGATGAATTAAAAATTGCATTAGATGTAAATGCTGAAATCATTGGAATCAATAATAGAAATTTACATACCTTTGAAACAAACATTAAAACTACAGAAGAACTTGCCCAAATGATTCCAAATCATAAAATCACAGTTAGTGAAAGTGGTATTAATTCCAAATCCGATATTGAAAGAGTCCAAAAAGTAAATGTAAATGCTGTCCTGGTTGGAGAAGCATTGGTTTCATCTAAAAATCCTGCCGAAAAACTAAAAGAATTAATATGACTAAATTAAAAATTTGTGGATTAAAAGAAATAGATAATGCCCTAACTGCGATCGATTCAAATGTAGATTATCTAGGATTTATTTTTGTCCCAAATTCAAAAAGACAAATTACATCCCAAAAAGCCAAAAATATAATACAAGACATAAAATTACAAAGGCCAAATTTAAAGCAAAAATTCGTTGCTGTTTTTGCAAATCAAACTACAGAAGAGATATCTAATATTATTTCAGAATGTGATTTCGATATAGCTCAATTATGTGGCAATGAAAATGAATCTTTTTGGTCCGAAGTTCCAACGAAAATAATAAAACAAATCAAGATTGATAACTCTATACCATTGAATAATTTTCTCCCTCAAGTTGAGGCTGAAATAGAAAAAATTAATCAAAATGGCCATCTTGCTCTATTAGATAAAAAAATTAAAGGAATCCAAGGCGGAGGTGGCGAAAAGTTTAATTGGGAAATCGCAAAAACTTTAACAAAAAATCATGAATTTATTTTAGCTGGTGGACTAACACCTGAAAACATCAAATATGCAATCACATCAGTAAAACCATGGGGAGTAGATGTTTCCTCAGGAGTTGAAACTAATAATTCTAAGGACAATAATAAAATTTCAAATTTCTCAAAAATAGTACATTCAACAAAAAGCCTATGAATATTTAGGCTTTCTAGCCGAAATATTTCTTCGCAATACTATTTCAGAACCTTCAAGAGGAAAATTGATTCTTGAACCATTTGTTAATTCAGATTGTATCAAAGCAAAAATAACCTCTGTTGCATCCCTAGCAGCACGAATTCCACCTTGAGTTTCTTGCCGACCATCTAACTGAGACACGATATCTTCAATTAATTTCAAAGTTGAACTTTCCTGAGCAAATTTGGGAAAAGAATTAGAATACCCAGAATTTACATTAGATTCATCATAAGGCACTGGATCTAAAACCCAAGTAAGACCATTGTTTAATACATTCACTACCCCTTTATCACCAACAACTTTAACTTCATGATGAACTCCTGAAGAACAATAATAACCTTTAACCCCATTACTAAAATGTAAAATTCCAAATCCTTCAGGATCATCAGATAAAATATTATTATGAATCATATCTGCAACCCCTGGAACATCCCCTTGAACTGAAAGAACCTTGTTGTCACTATTCAAATACATTATTAAATCAATCCAATGGCTAGAAGAATTAAATAATCCACCTCCTCCGAATACAGTAATAGATTTTATTTCACCTAAATCTCCATTAGAAATTAGATTTTTTAAAATATTAAAACCATTATCCCATCTTCTATTAGTACCTAAATTAAATACAGCTTGGTTTTTTTCTACAGCATTAAAAATTTCCTGAGCCTGTTTCATAGATGCAGCCAAAGGTTTCTCAGCATATATAGCTGAAACTCCTTTAGACAACGCATATAAAATTATTTCACTACGTATTTCAGGTTGAGTCGCAACACTAAGAATATCTGGTTTTTCTATATCAATCATTTTTTTATAATCTGTATATTGCTTGTCCTGTTCAATATTATATTGTCTCCCAAACTCAAGCATCACATCAGTCCTTAGGTCAGAACACGCTATCAAATCTGTATTTTCACAAGCAGTATATCCCGCTGCATGAGAATAAGGTAAAACTACATGTGAACCTCGAACTTCATTATCTATAAATCCACCAATCCTGCTACATCCAACAATTGCCGATCGATATTTCCCCATGCTAACTCCTAATATTTAATATGAAAAACACGTTATCATTGAGGAATGAAATTTTCAACATTAATCAGATGAATAAATTTTTATACTAAAAATTTATTGAAATATTTCCTGAGAATAACTTGACAGTAAAACAAACGTGAAATATTCTCAGTTTAGAAATATTTACTTTAAGGAATTAATATGTCATATACATTCGACCATGTTCATTTAAAAGCTAAAGACCCAAAAGCTGTGGCTGATTGGTACGTTAAAGCTTTTAATTTCACAATTTTCAATGATACTACAAGAATATTTGGTGATAGATTTATACAATGTAAAACAGAAGATGGCATAACCATCAACGTATCAGGACCAAGAACAGACGAAAAATTGGGCGAAGGAGACCCTACAGCACATTTTGGAATTGAACACTTTGGAATAAAAGTTTCAGACATAGAAAAAGAAATCTCCAGATTAACAGATTTAGGTGCTACTCTCCTAGAAGGACCGATAGATGTCCCAAATGGACCCCTAATAGGTTTTATAAAAGCTCCTGAAAATGTACGCATAGAGTTAATGCAATTTCGGTAACCTTTCTATGGAAATTAAATGTATTTTTTGTGAAATCCGAGACGGAACTATAAAAAGTGAAATAATTTTTCAAAATGATTCTTGCTTTGTAATAAATGATATAGAACCAAAAGCCCCTGTTCACATGCTTATAATTCCTAAGAAACATATCAATTTAATCACTGAATTCTCAAACATAGATTTTGATATTGTTAGTGATCTGTTCAAAGCTATTTCTACTTGTGCAAAAATGTCAAATACGAATAATTCAGGATATAGGATTAGTATTAATCAAGGCAAAAATGCAGGACAAATGGTAGACCACTTACATCTTCATTTATTAGGTGGTAATAAACTAGGAGCAATGGTTTAAAATATGCCTTCTTTTCAAATCGTTTCAAATACAGATTTAATGGAAGTTGACAACGCAGTAAATAACGTCCTGCGAGAAATCAAAAACCGATTTGATTTCAAAGGATCAAATTGCAATATCCAAAGAAATGAAAATGAAATTATCATCAATGCTGATGATAATATGAAAATGCAACAATTAGAAGAACTTTTAAAAATAAATTTCAAACGAAGAAAAATAGACCAAAAAGCTTTAAATTTTCAAATCCCTGAAAAAGCATCAGGAGATTCTTTAAAACAAACAATTAAAGTAATACAAGGAATTGATAAAGACACGTTAAAACAAATTTCTAAAACAATTAAAGATACAAAATTAAAAGTTCAAGCAAGCATTGAAACCGAAACTTTACGGGTATCTGGGAAAAATAGAGATGACTTACAAAAAACTATACAAACGATTAAAGATATGGATTTAAATCAACCCATTCAATACACGAATTTTAGAAATTAACTAAGGTAAAAAAATGCCTTCAGATGACAAAAAAACAAAATTTGCTTTGATAGGCACAGGTTCAAGAGCAATGATGTTCATAGAACCAATCGTAACAACTTTTAAAGAAACATCCGAATTAGTTGCTCTTTCAGATACAAACCCAACCAGACTGGAATATTACAACAATTTACTAAAAAATGATTTTGGTAAATCTGAAGTACCTACTTATGATCCCAAAGAATTTTCAAAAATGATTAAGGATACAAAGCCTGACAAAGTAATTGTGACAACCATAGACTCTTTCCACGACGAATATATCATTAAATCCATGGAACATGGATGCGATGTGATTACTGAAAAACCTATGACAATTAATGCTGAGAAATGTCAAAATATACTAAAAACAATTGATAAAACTGGAAGGAAATTACGCGTTGCTCTTAATTACAGATGGTCTGCTGGTGCAACACAAATTAAAAAACTTATCAATACCGGATTAATAGGCAAAGTCCTTCATGTTGATATGGAATATTGGTTAAACACAAATCATGGAGCAGACTATTTCAGACGATGGCATAGACAAAAAAATAATTCTGGAGGGCTAATAGTACACAAATCTTCTCATCACTTTGATTTAATAAACTGGTGGATTAACTCTGTCCCTGACTCTGTTTTTGCAATGGGGCAATTATCTTTTTATGGATCAGAAAATGCGTCTTTACACGAAATTGATCCCAATCTAATTTCTAGATATCAAAACCTATCAACCAAAAATGACCCATTCGCTTTAGATTTAAATTCTGACGATAAATTAAAAAAATTATACTTAGATGCTGAAACTCATGACGGATATATTAGAGATCAAAACGTTTTTTCAAAAGGAATCACAACTGAAGATTCTATCGGTGTGCTAGTAAAATATCGCAATGATACATTACTAAATTATTCCCTAAATGCCTACCTACCTAGAGAAGGTTACAGAGTAGCTTTTAATGGTTCTAAAGGAAGATTAGAATATGAAGAAATTCATCCAAACAGCTTAAGCTCAAATAAAAACCTCAATGCTGATGAACAACCAAAAAAATGGGAAGGTTCGATGAAGTTTTTCCCTAACTTCGGCAAACCTAAATCTATAGATCTAGATAAAATTAATGAAGGGAGTCATGGCGGTGGAGATTCATTGTTACAAAACCAAATCTTCTCTAAAAATCAAAAAAAAGATATTTTAAACAGAGATGCTGGACATGAACAAGGTGCTGCATCAATATTGATTGGAATAGCCGCAAACGAATCAATGAAAACTAAAAAGTCTGTTAAAATTTCTAACATTTGCCCTCAGTTAAATCATGCTACCTTTCTAAATGAATTAGAATAGTTCTAAATATTAGATAATCTTTCATAAAGATCATGAAAAAATATCAAGGAATTTGGATTTTTCATCGAATCTTTGCTTATTGAAGTATCAATGTTTTTACCAGAAAAAATTGATTTAATAGCTACTTCCATTTTTTTACCGCTTAACGTCATAGGTATTTCTGGAACTGAATAAATAATATCAGGCGAATGCCTTGGCGATAAATTATTTCGAAGTTCACTCTTAATGGATTCAGTTAATTCTTTATCCAAAAAAAATCCATCTGATAGAACTACAAATAAAATCAATTTTCCCGAATCTTGAAAATTTCCAGTATCAATAATAAGGCTATCTGTGATTTGTTCAAACCTATTGACAACTTGATAAAATTCACTGGTACCCATTCTTACTCCGCCTCTATTCAAAGTCGCGTCAGATCGGCCAAAAATTACACAACTACCATCATTATTGATCCTCAACCAATCGCCATGTCGCCACACATTTGGGAAAACACCAAAATAACTATCTTTATATCTCTCAAAGTTTTTATCTCCCCAAAAATATAAAGGCATAGATGGCATGGGTTTTTTAATTACCATTTCACCCATAAAATTCTTCCGAGAAACGCCTTTTTCATCAAAAGATTCTATATCAGCTCCAAGTGATCTTGATTGTAAGGTACCCAAATATAATGGAATAGTTGGAGTAGAACCAATAAAAGCAGTACATAAATCAGTACCCCCACTACAAGAATTAATTAAAACGTGTTCTCCAATTTCAGTAGAAATCCAATCAAAACAATCTACAGATAATGGTGACCCTGTAGAGCCAATTGATTTGATTTTTGAAAGATCAAATTTTTCACCAGGATGAATTTTTTCATTAATACACGATTGAATAAAAGAAGCACTAATACCGAAATAAGTAACTTCTAAATTTTCTGATAATTCCCACAAAGAAAGTAGGTTCGGGTATGCAGGAGAACCATCATAAAGAACTATAGTGCATCCAATCAACAAACCTCCTATTAAAAAATTCCACATCATCCATCCTGTAGAAGTGTACCAAAAAAATCTGTCATTTGGCTTAAGATCCAAATGCAAAGATAAAACTTTATAATGTTCTAATAAAATTCCCCCATGGCTTTGGACGATAGATTTTGGCAATCCAGTAGTCCCTGAAGAATATAAAACCCATAATGGATGATTAAAATCTACAAATTCAAATTCAATCTCCGTTTCATCTCCTAAAAACTCTTCCCAAAAAATATAATTTTTAGTATTTACAAATTTTTCTTTTTTATCAGACCCAATGATTACGATATTCTCCAACGAATCTATTTCCGAAGAAATTTCCTGCAAATTTTTGAGTCTATTAAAATATTTTCCTCCGTAGTTATATCCTGCGACACCTAAAATAACTTTAGGTCTAATTTGCTTAAATCTTTCTACCACAGCTGTTTGACCAAATTCAGGGGAACAAGAAGACCAAATAGCACCAATGCTTGCAACTGCTAAAAAACTAACAACTGACTCAATAATATTTGGCAATATAGCTACTACTGTATCCCCTTTTTTAACACCAATTGCTCTAAGGCCTGTAACGACTTTTGAAACATAAGAATATAGTTGTTTATATGTAATATGTTCAACTTCCCCGTTTTCTGTTTTGGCCATAATTGCCAAAGAGTCATCTCTGCGTCTTAAAATTTCATGAGGGTAACTAACAAATGAACCTTCAAACCAACGCGTCCCAGGCATCACATGATCTTCAATAGCCTTGTCAAATCCACCATAAAATGTAACATCAAAATACTCCCCAATCGAAGTCCAAAAATCATCCAAATCTGTAACAGACCATTCTCTTAGAGACTCAAAATCATGAAATGTTTTATCGTAATTCAACGAAAGCCATTTCATATATTTTGTTAAATTTGCATCAGCAATCAAAGAATCAGATGGTTCCCAAATCAGTTTTCGATTCATAAAAGATGAATTTTCAAATTCCAAATTTTTGCCTTAAAATATTTTATAATTCAATCATTAATCTTTATTTCCAGGGAATTAAAATGTTGAATCTTTTAGCCACTTTTTCAAGTTCTATTTGATGTTTTGATCCAATTGGAATTCCATATCTTCTCGATTCAATTTCTCTAGATTTTTCTATTCCGCCAGCATAGTTAGCTTTTTCCATACCTTCGAGAGGTTGTAATTCTCTCAATTGAACAGCTAATTGATCCATATTTTTCTTATACTCATCTATTGACACAAATAAATTCACATCAAAAATAAATGCAAAGCCACATTGACCTGTGCCTAAATATTTTTTTGACAAATTTGGATATTCTTCAACTTTAGATCCTGCCATTAAACCGCCCCAAATCTGAGCTACCATTCCAAGCCCTATACATCTAAAAATGGTTCCTGGAATCCATTCTGCCAATTCTTTCCATTTCGGTGAAATCCGCAAATCATAAACAGGAGAAAAATCTACAACCAAAGGAGGCTCTTTTCCAGAAGGGGCACTTATAGAAATAGGTGACCCAATTGCTGGAGTAAAAACAGGATCATTTGGTTTTAATTTAAGACCTCCACCAGCTGTAACAAATGCGGCAAGATTATATTCTAATGGCAACCGTGAATATATCCCCGCTGCACCAATGTGACCATGATTACGAGTTTGTAATATAGCTACTCCCGAACTTCTAGCCTTCTCTATTATTCTCAACATCCCTTCATACATTGGGAAATACCCTAACCCACCATCACCATCCATAATCAAACTTACCGGAGTTTCATTAATTACTGAAATTTTTGGATCTGTGTTTAATTCATTTTTAATCATATTGGTTGCGTATTTAGAAATTTGTTTCGTACCGTGGGTAAAAACTCCTCTTAAATCATTCTCTACTAAAAGTTTAGACAATAAATTTGCTTTAGATTCGACAAGGCCTGCAGACATAGCTACATCTTTAACAAATCCTTCTAACTGTTGAAAATTTACTCGAATGAAATTTTCAGGAGGCATATTTAATTTATAATTACTTTCTGTCATTCATTATCCTGAAATATATTCATTTTCATCCAAATTTTCTCACTAAATCCAAAGAACGCTTGCCTAAAACTCGAACATCCTCTGGTGGAGGAATTAGTTCTCCGTTTGGAGTAATAAAACTTTTTTCTTTAATCAAATCTTCAATTCCTACCCATATCCATCCATCAAACGCATGAGAAATATCCGTTTTGGGCTTACAAGCATAAATCATATCAATATGTTGGTGAAGTCCTTCAGATGGATCTTGAATATCTTCAATCATTATTGTGATAGGAGTAGCAACTTGATTAGGATATTTAATTTGGATTTGATTGCTGGGATCACTCACAACAACAACATCAATTCCAAGTTCTTCTTTTATTTCTCGAATAACAGCTTGTTCTGGATCTTCATTATTCATTATATGGCCACCAGGTGGTAACCAAGCCTTAACCTTTGAGTGCCAATGTAATGCTACAAGACCTTCAAAACATACAAATCCCGTAGCAGTAAAATGTCTATCCATTAAAAACCTTCCAATTTAATTATGAGGGTAACATGAATTAAAAGTATAAACACAAATATTTAAATCAAAAATAACTAATTTAAATGAAACTGCAATATTATAAGTGATAAAATACACTCTAAACGGAGAAGTTTTGAACAATTCAAACAACAAAAAACCAAATATTATAGTTATATTGGCAGATGATATGGGTTTTTCTGACATAGGTTCTTACGGTTCTGAAATTAAAACTCCAAATATAGACAAATTAGCTTCCAACGGTCTTAGTTTTTCACAAATGTATAACAATGCCAGATGTTGCCCGTCTAGAGCATCTTTGTTAACCGGACTTTCTCCACATCAAGCTGGAATTGGCCATATGACTGGAGGATTAACTGTCCCTGGATACGAAGGATTCTTATCGAATAATAGTGTCACAATCGCCCAAATACTCAAATCATCTGGATATGAAACTATAATGTCAGGAAAATGGCATGTTGGTGATAATCCCCAAGACGAAGGAGGGCCTGATTTACCACCACCAATGAAACGGGGATTTGACAACTTATATGGATTTGGACCTGGATGTAGGTCTTATTTTTATTCACCTACAATGTGGGAAAATGATAAAGAAGTTGAACAAGAGAACACTGATTTTTATCTAACAAACGAGATTACTGATAATGCTATTAAAATGATTCAAAAAACTTCAAATTCAGACAAGCCTTTCTTTTGTTATTTAGCTTATACCGCGCCTCATTGGCCACTTCAAGCACCTCAAAGCGATATCGAAGAAAATTTAGGTCAATACATGAAAGGCTGGGATTATACCAGGACAGCAAGACACGAACAGTTGAAAAAGCTAAAAATCCTAGATAGCAAATGGGAAATTACACCGAGAGATTCTGCAGTTCCTGAATGGAAGAACTCAAAACATCAAAACTGGGAAGATCTTAGAATGTCAGTATATGCAGCTCAAATAAAAATTATGGACCAAGGTATAGGAAAATTATTAGACACACTTGAAAATTTGAAAATTAATGATAACACTATAATCATGTTTCTTTCAGATAACGGAGGTTGTGCAGAATTTTTAATGGAAGATCCAGACCCTCTCAATAAATATAAATTGATGGATATGGGAGCAAAAATGACTTTTGATGGAAAACCCGTTAAAGTAGGCAACGATCCCTCTATCAACCCTGGTCCAGACGATACCTATTCTAGCTACGATGTTGGATGGGCAAACGTAAGTAATACTCCTTTTAGAATGTATAAACGTTGGCTACATGAAGGTGGAATTTCTACTCCTTTCATAATTCATTGGCCATCAAAAATAAAAACTCCTAAAATAATTCACGAACCGTTCCATATTACAGATATTACCGCAACATGTATCGACGTTGCCGAAGCAAAATATCCTTCAGAATTTAATGGCAATACTATTTCACCACTTGAAGGAGAAACCCTCTTACCATTAATTAATGACATTAAGAAAAAACGTGATAAAAGTATCTGCCTTGAACATGAAGGCAACAAAGCTATACGAGAAGGAGAATGGAAATTAGTCTCTGAATTTGATAAACCCTGGGAGCTTTACAACATAAATGATGATCGTACCGAATTAAATGACTTATCTCAGAAAAACCCTGAAATCGTTAAATCTATGAATTCAAAATTTGATGACTGGGCAAAAAGATGTAATGTTTTGCCTTGGAAAGATGTTATCTCCTTGAATACAAAAAAGGGTGCTGAAATGATCACCACCAACGGAACCTTTCCAATGCATTCTGAACATGGACATTCGATCCCTATTGAGAGCACTTTACCAATTAATTTTCCAAAAAAAATGGACTGAAATTTTTTGTAACTCTGAAATAATCCCATTACAGATGTATACTATGATATTGTAATATCAATAATATATTTTCAAGGAAAATAAATGAATGACCATCTAATAATTGCAGGGGAAAAATTCAATTCCAGATTAATGGTAGGAACTGGAAAACATAGAAATTTTGACGAAATGGTCAAATCAATTGATGCATCTGGGGCAGAAATAATTACTGTTGCTATCCGAAGGCTAGATCTTAAATCTACTAACAAAAAAAATATACTCGATTATTTCGATTGGGATAAATACACAATCCTTCCCAATACAGCAGGATGTGCTACAGCTGAAGAAGCAATTCTAACAGCAAAACTTGCCAGAGAAGTCACAGGTTCAAATTGGATTAAATTAGAAGTAATACCAGACAAAAAATGGTTATTACCAGATCCAATTGGAACCTTCGAAGCAGCTTCAAAATTAATTGATTTAGGTTTTTCTGTACTCCCTTATATTCATGCTGATCCTGTACTTGCAAAAAAACTGGAAGATATCGGATGTTCTACAGTAATGCCTTTAGGATCCTCAATTGGTTCAGGCCAAGGTATATTAACAATCGATGAAATAAAAATTATTATTGAATCTTCAAATGTCCCAGTGGTAGTAGATGCTGGAATAGGCGTGCCGTCAGAAGCTTCTCAAGCATTAGAACTCGGAGCAGATGCTGTATTAATCAACACAGCAATTGCCCAATCATCAGACCCAATTTCTATGGGTGAAGGATTCAAGTTGGGTGTTCAAGCTGGTAGAAAAGCCTATCTAGCAGGCAGAATGCAAAAGAGTAAATCCGCGAACCCAAGTAGCCCTGAAGAAAATAAAATAACAACTTAAGAAAAATGAAAAATCTACCAAAACCACCATTTCTGTGTTTAGTCACTAACAGAAACAAAACATGCGGTAGGCCTATTACAGATATTGTCAAATACGCGATAGATGGAGGTGTGAACATTGTTCAAATCAGAGAAAAAGACTTGAATGATGATGAACTGTATGAACTTTCATTCAAAATAAAAAACATAATCAAAAAACAAGCTATTTTAATAATCAATTCAAATCTGAAAATAGCTATATCTATCGGTGCAGATGGATTGCATTTATCAGAAAAATCGAATTTTCCAAAAAATTTCAACAACAATGAAATGATTGTTAGTAAGGCATTACATTCAAGTAATATCAACTCACTTGAAAATACTAAATCAATCGATCTATTTGTCATAGGTAATATTTATCAAACCCCTACTCATCCAAATGTAAAACCAAAAGGAACTAAAATAATCCGTGAACTAAGGAATAAAACTAAAATACCTTACATAGGAATTGGAGGTATAAGTGAATCAAATTTCGAGCCTATAATTCAAAATGGAGCTCATGGAATAGCTGTAATTTCAGCCATTTGTGAAAGTAACAACCCTGAAACAACAACAAAAAATATTTACAAGAAATTGAATCAAATATGGGATCAAAATGAAAGAAAATAATTTAATCAAAAATATGAACAAGAATAAATTGTCTTATGGATGTCAATTAAATTCCCCCTCATCTGAACAAATTGAATTGCTTGGGATGGCAGGTTTTGACTTTATACTTTTTGATGGAGAACACGGTACATTCACTCCTGACTCACTAGAAGATCAAACAAGAATCGCTGAAATGGCAAATTTAACTCCATTTGCTATGGTTCCAAATATAGAAAGGTCAACAATACATTCTTTTCTTGAAAGAGGAATATTAGGTATACATGGCCCAAATATTAACACTAAAGAGGATGCTGAAAAATTATCTCAATCTTGTAAATATTCTCCATTAGGAACTAGAAGTTTGTCTTTATCTAGAGCTACACATTTTGGATTCGGGCCTGCAAGAAAAAAGTTCATGGAACATACAAATTCACAAACGATTGTCATAGCTTTATTAGAACACAAAGATGTGTTAAAGGAATTAGATCAAATTACACAGGTTCCTGGTATTGATTTCTATGCAATAGGTCCAAAAGATTTTGCGCAATCCATTGGAAGACCTGGAGAAATTGACCACCCTGAAGTTAAAAATTTTGAAAAAAAAGTTATTAAATCCGTATATAAAAATGGAAAAAAAATGTCTCCAGATGTATACAAAGTCATTAAGTCATCAGAATTATTCTATTCTGCAGCAAAATCTTTCATCAAATAAATTTTGTTATAAGAACATCTAAAAGTTATTTATAAATTGCATCTTAGGTACAAAAATGAAAAATGAAATAGAAATAGTAGTTAATGGTCAATCAAAAAAACTGAAAGAAGGTTGTTCACTCAATCAATTAATTGACAACCTTGGTATATCAAATAAATCTATCGCAGTAGCAATCAACGGAGATGTAATAGAAAAATCTCAAATAAAAAAATATATTCTGAAAAACCAAGATAGGGTCGAGATTGTACATGCTGTAGGCGGCGGATAATTGTAAAAATGCGCTTTTAGGGTGGTGACCCCAACGGAATTCGAATCCGTGTTTACGCCTTGAAAGGGCGCCGTCCTAGTCCACTAGACGATGGGGCCATAAATAATCACTTATAAAATTCTATCATGGATAGATGGATAAATTCCTTAATCCTTCATCTTCAGGTAATCCAAACAATAGATTCATATTTTGAACTGCTTGCCCTGCAGCACCTTTTATCAAATTGTCAATTGCGCTAATAGCAATAAAAGTGTTAGTCCTTTCATCTACCGTAACATAAATGCTACATGAATTACTTCCCAAAGTATGTTTAGTAGAAGGCGGATCAGGTAAAATCTTTATAAATCTTTCATTTGAATAATAATCTTTATAAATTTGATTGACCATACCCTTTAAATCGCCGTCACTTGAAGCTATTGAAGATTTATTTAAAGCACCATAGCAAGTTGATAAAATCCCCCTAGTCATTGGAGTTAAATGTGGAATAAATGTAATTGCATTGCTAGACTCAGATATCAAATCTATTTGTTGTTTAATTTCCGGTAAATGTCTATGTCCATCTAATCCATACGCCTTGATACTCTCGTTAACTTCTGAATAAAGATTATTTACATCTAATTTTTTCCCTGCTCCTGAAACTCCAGATTTAGAGTCTATAATTATTTTTGACTCAATTATATTAGATTGAACTGCTGGCATTAAAGCTAAAATAGCACCAGTGGGATAACAACCAGGATTAGCTATCAATTGCGCATTAGCAATTTCATCCCTATGCATCTCAGGTAACCCATATACAGATTTTTCCAAACAAGAAACAGCAGAATGGGTTTGTCCATACCATTCTTGATAAACTAAAGGATCTTTAATACGAAAATCTGCACTTATATCTACAACTTTGATTCCTGAATCAATGAACGGTTTTAAAGTTTTAGCACTTACGCCATGTGGCAATGCAGAAAAAACAATATCAACATCTTCTTGAATTTCTTCTGAAATTTTCATATCAAAAGTATCCAAATGAGGAAATACGTGACTGAGTAATTGTCCTGCAGAGCTTCTTCCTGTAACAGAAACAATTTCAACTTCAGGATGTGCAGAGAGAATTCTAGCTAACTCTACTCCAGCATATCCGGTTACATTAATTATCCCAGCTTTCAATGAAAGCCTCCATTAAATATAAATATAAATGAACAGTATATTATGCTTCTACATTCAGTTCAATCACACTATAGATCAAGAAAATATCAAATTAATAAACACTGCTTGATGGACATATCTGAGACAAATTACATTCTACACATCTGGGTTTAAGGGCCTTGCATGTGTCTCTGCCATGTTTAATTAAATACATATGAAAAGGAAAAATTATATCTGGATCAACCTTACTCTCAAGTATTTCATGAGCATCTTCTGCGGTGACGTTACTTTCAATAAATCCTAATCTTTTACTGACTCTATGCACATGTGTATCAACTGGCATTGCAGGCATTCCAAAACAAAAACAAAGAACTATAGCAGCAGTTTTTGGACCGACTCCATTTAAATCAATTAACCATCTTTTTGCTTCTTTAAGTGGCATATGTTGTAAAAAATTTAAATCAAAAGAATTCAATTTACTATGAATTTGGTTCAGGACATCTTTAATCACTGCTGCTTTTTTCCTGAATAACCCAGCTGAACGAATAATTTTTGATATTGAATCTACATCAGCTTTAGCAATTTGATAAGGATCATTTTCAAATTCCCTCAACAAATTTAAAAATGCCCTTTCAGAATTTAAATCTGAGGTATGTTGTGACAAAATCGTATAAACCAATTCCAAAATTGGCTCATTTCTTGGCTTCCATTCAATATCACCATATTTAGATTTTAAAATTGAAAAAGTTTCAGCAATGTGATTTCTCAATATAATCCCTCAATCATATTCATCAATATAAAACTATTTCATGATTTATTAAACACCAAATCCAATTAATTCTATTGATTTCAAAATACTCCTATCTTGCGATGATTGATTGACACTAAACGGAGTAGATTGCTATGATGATTTTAATGGCAATGTAGCTCAGCTGGTTAGAGCGGGCGCTTCATAAGCGTCAGGTCCCTGGTTCAAGTCCAGGCATTGCCACAATTAATTTCCCGCCTAATTGATCTAAAAGTAGATTCAATTTCACTAAATAATGCCGAAGTGGCGGAAAGGCAGACGCGCTACGTTCAGGACGTAGTACCCTTTTGGGTGTGCGGGTTCAAATCCCGCCTTCGGCATATCCGTATCTAAAGTACCTAATTTGACACGGATCGTGACACAACTCTACCAAAATACCATTTAATTAGCAGGGAAAACCCCACTAAGAGTTAATCTTTTTTTTGCTTCTTCATAAATATTAGCAGATAAAATCCCTCTTGAAGCAGTCTTTATATTCTCTTTAAAATGTTCCGTGTTTTTTGTTCCTACAATAGTTGTATCCAGTTCTGGATGAGATAATGTAAACCTCAACAAAAAAGATGTGCGTGATTCCCCTTCATCTAATAAATCATCGAGATTCGATTTACTAAAATTATCCCATTCTCGATTTCTACCAAACTCTCCTTTGGAAACTCCTCCACGAATTATTGTTCCAGCACCTGATTTAGAGGCACTTGTAATCAATTTTTCGTGTCCTCTGTTTAAAGCAGAATATGGAATTTGAAATGCATCAAAAACACTCATATTTATATGATCAGATAAAGCAGGTAAGACTGAAGAGGTCCCGATAAATCTAATCTTCCCATCTTGTTTGATATCCAACAAAGTTTGAATTACATCATTTTCTTCAACCACATTCTTTATAGGATTATGTAATTGAACTAAATCCAAATAGTCAGTTTTTAAAAGTTTTAAGCTCTGGTTTATTCCATTTGTTATATTTTCTTTAGTGAAAATGTGATCTCCCCCTGCCCCAATAGGACAACCACATTTTGAGGCTAAGAAAAATTCTGACCTGCGATGTGAAATAAATTTTCCAATTAATTTTTCGCTATCCCCATAATCTATAGAAGTATCTATAAAATTTATCCCCGAATCTAAAACTAAATTCAACAAATCGTTTGCTAAATCTTCAGGGCCTTCTCTTAATTCCATAGCACCATAACCTAACCGAGTCACTTGAAGCCCAGTATTACCAAATTCATTAGTTTCTAATTTCATTTTCTATCTCTTTCAAAAAATTTAAACTTAAACTCAATTGTATCCATCTTATTTCCATAGTGAAATACAATTAATATTTCGTTATAATCGTTTCATAAGGAAAAATTATGAATTGTCCAGTTTGCGAAAATAAACACGATACCAGACCTCTTAAATGCCTACAATCTGCAACACTTGACCATGTTTCTCAATGTGGTATTTCAACTGAACACGCAATCAATTGTTTACTAAAACAGTTGAATTTATACGTTGATAATAATCCTCAATGGAAAAAAGGTACCCGAGATAACTAAACAATATTTTCCTGTTTAAAAATGATTTCTAATTAATATCTATTCGCCACAAATACCTATTCTGGAGTTAGAACTAAAATTAACTGATATTAATCAAGAAAATACTGAATTATAATTACCAAAATGAATAATCAGCAGACAATAATTCTAGGTGGAGGGATATGCGGTTTATCAACCGCATATTTTCTTGCAAGTTCTGGTTACAAATCAACAATCATAGAAAAAGATCATATAGGCAGTCATGCTTCAGCGTTTGCATTTGGAGCTCTTGATTACCCAAAACCCACATCAAATAATTTAAAATTAACAGATCTTTCATTATTAGGTAGAAAACTTCACACCAATCTGTCTAAAATCTTACCCGATCAAACTGGAATAAATATCGGCTATCGAAAAAGACCCTCTTTAACTTTACTCACTAAGAAAACTCAATATGAAAATTTCAAACAAATTTTCAAAAATGATGAAGAATTTCAATTGTTAAACAAAAAACAAACTCTAACTCTTGAACCACGCCTAAATAACAAAATTTTTGGATCCATATATAATAAAAATCGCTCTGATATAGTCCCTTTAAAACTTCTAAATGCTTTACAAAAATCTATAGAAAATCAAGAAGTATCTATAATTAATCAGAAGGTTTCAAATTTAATTATTAAAAACAAATCAGTTGATTCTGTGATCGTTGGCAATAATGAAATCAAATGCGACAAATTGGTTATAGCAATGGGACCTTGGAGCTATAAAATATATGAATGGGTGGGTATTAAAACACCAGTATCTCCAATAAAAGGACAAATTCTTAAACTTTTATCAAATTCCTCAGAATTAAATTATTCAATTAATTGGGATATTAATTATGTGGACAGTAAACCAGATGGATTAATTTGGTGTGGAACCACAGAAGAAAAGTCGGGTTTTGACGAAAATATCACTGAAAATGCTAAAAATAAAATTTTTTCAGAGACCATAAATATTCTGCCTCATTTAAAAGATTCTAAGATAGTTAAACAAACTGCTTGCCTTAGGCCTGTAACATCTGACGGAATGCCTATTATTGGCCTTTCTAATCAGCTTAATAACGTATATTTTGCGACTGGCGCTGGAAGATCTGGAATCACTTTGGGACCAGCAATTGGCAAAATAATCTCAGAATTAATCATAGAAGAAAAAACAGGAATCAATATTGAAAATTTCAACCCTGACAGATTTTAGAAATATATCAGTCCACTAATACAAACTATATGAATATATTAAGTTAAATGTAAAAAATTTGTTACTAAAGTTTTCGTATTATTCTATAATAAAGTAAGAATAATTTTACTTATTGCTTCCAGAGAATTTATAATATATATCTGGAAGCGCTTGTAGCTCAGCGGATAGAGCGCAGCCCTGCGGAGGCTGAG
>CEUY01028629.1_pt1 | contig 25994 bp, 27 predicted proteins | sample 361481 | NCBI WGS metagenome assembly CEUY01 (sample SAMEA2622737, study PRJEB7988) | marine metagenome | isolation source: saline water (ENVO:00002010), including | reverse complement strand
GCTCCGCCGTCTCAGGGCGATACCCTGGCGGATGCTGACATGTTTGTTGCGGATGCATCGGAACTGCAGGCAAAGCCAGGAGCAGCTCGTCCTCGATCAGCGCATGCAGATCGAGCGGTTCATCACCCACAATAACCGGTTCATAGTGACGCGGAAGCTGTTTTGCCGCCTCGTCGCTCGTTACAAACCCCACATCACACTCGCTGTCGATCGGCACGACAACCTGCTCAAGACAACGCTGACACAACAACGGCGCATCGACCTGATAATGACCATGCATGGTTGCTATGCGCTGCTCGTCCCGGGAAAAGTACAGTTCAACCTGAACTTCTCCAGTCGCGGCCTGCAACACCGCCGAAAAGCGCTCAAGACTGCTCACCTTCACTACGCCTTTCAGCGTAATTCTGCGGTCAACCAGTCGAGCCGGTTCGATGTGCGGGGGTATGGTTCCAGACATAAGCGCGCAATTCTAGGGGCACAAACCCCGCCTGTCAAAACTATTTAAGCCCTTGGGCATGCCGTTCGGCAGCTCGCACAACAATCATCCCAGCCGCTACCATAAGCACCTCAACCCAGCGGAGATACAACATGCAAAAACTGGTTCTTGCTTCCAGTTCACCATACCGCAAGAGCCTGCTTGAACGCCTTCGACAGCCGTTCGAGTGCGCCTCGCCGGATATCGACGAAACCCCGCAGCCGGGCGAAACCGCCGAGCAACTCACCCAGCGCCTGGCCCGAACCAAAGCACAGACACTGCGCAGCCGATTCAGCGATCACCTCATCATCGGCTCGGATCAGGTCCTGCTGCTCGATGGGGAACCCGTCAGCAAGCCAGTGAGCCACGCCGCCGCAGTCGACCAACTGACCCGCAGCAGCGGCCGCACACTGACCTTTTCAACAGCCCTTTGCGTCCTGAACAGCGCAAACGGTCACGAACAAACCTGCATCGAGCCCGTGCACGTCACCTTTCGCGACCTGAACCCCGAGGAGATCGAGCGCTACCTGCAACTTGAGCAACCCTACGACTGCGCCGGCAGCTTCAAGTCGGAGGGACTCGGCATCACCCTGATTGCACGCATCCAGGGGAATGACCCGACCAGCCTGATCGGACTGCCATTGATCCGCCTGCGCGCCATGCTCGCGAACGAAGGCCTCAACCTACCCTGAACTCAGCGCAGCGACGGACCTTGCAACCCGAGGCGCGTCGCCAGCTCCGCTCCGACACTGGCGCCCAGCTGGCGAGTAAAGCGCTGCAGCGGCGACTCCTGACGGGTGAAATCGACCAGATCCTCAGCACCGATCACATCACGTGCAACGGCAGACGTACTCGCCAAACCATCAACCAGACCAAGCTCCAGCGCCTGCTCACCCGACCAGACCAGACCGCTGAACATATCCGGCGTCTCTTTCAGCCGATCTCCACGCCCCACACGCACACTGCGAATAAACTGCTCATGGGTGGTGTTCAGCACCTGCTGCCAGAAGGCACGCTCATCGGGCTTTTCCGGCTGAAACGGATCCAGGAACGCCTTGTGCTCGCCGGCGGTATAGGTACGCCGCTCGACACCCAGCTTATCCATGGTGCCGACAAATCCGAAGCCGGCAGCAGTTACCCCGATCGAACCCACAAGACTGGCCTTATCGGCATAGATTTCATCTGCAGCGGAGGCAATGTAATAGGCACCCGAGGCGCCAATATCGGTAATAACCGCATACACCTTCACATCCGGATGCAGTGCGCGCAGCCGCTTGATTTCGTCATAGACGTAACCGGACTGCACTGGACTTCCACCTGGACTGTTGATTCGCAGCACAATGCCCTTGGTGTTTTCATCTTCAAACGCCTCGCGCAAGGCTCCGACCAGGTTGTCGGCACTCGCCTCCTCCTGATCGGCAATCACGCCGCGCACCTCAATAACCGCCGTATGCGGTCCTACCGCGGCAGAGGACCCCAACTGCCCAAGGGGCGACAACAGCGCCAGCGCCACAAACAGATAGGTAAAGGTCAGCAGCTTGAAGAAAATCCCCCAACGGCGTGACCGCCGCTGCTCCTGCAGCGACGCATTCAGTGTACTTTCAAGCAAAGCCCACGCCTTGGCGTCCTCAACAGCGCCCTTGGAGTCAGCCGTAGACACCATTTCACCTTCAGTCCAGCGATCACGATCCATTACAGCCTCTCAGTCCGATTACCTGCCAATCAGCACGCTGAGCACGCAGCCACAACGGCAACTCGGCAAACACATCAATACAATGCAAGGGCGCACAAGCCAGCAGCTGCGCCCGCGATTGAGCGCCATAGCTGACGGCGACCGAACGCATCCCGGCATTATGTGCCATCTCAATATCAAAACTGCTGTCGCCAACCATCAGCGAGCGCGCGGCAGAGGTCTCAAGCATATCAACCAACTGGTGCAGCATGGCAGGATCCGGCTTGCTCACCGCCTCGTCAGCACAGCGCGTTGCATCGAAATAATCGAGCATATCGTGCTGCTCGAGAATTCGAGCCAGGCCCTTACGCCCCTTGCCTGTGGCCACCGCCAACCTGAACCCCTGCTCACGCCAGGTATCAAGCGCCTCACGCACACCAGGGAACAATGACACGCTTGTCTGATCCTCAGACAGATAGATATCGCGGTAGGCCTCGACCACAACGACATGCAGATGAGACTGCTGCGGAAACAGCCTGGCCGCCGCCTCGGACAGACTCAGACCGATAATCCCGCGCACCGCATCCGAAGCAGGCACATCGAGCCCGACCGCTGCCGCTGCGCGTTGCATGACACTGACGATATGACCAACCGAATCAGCCAACGTGCCATCCCAATCAAAAATCAGCGTATCAATTGCCGACATTGGCCAGCCTGCGCAGCGTTTCATCCCACATCGGACCCGGCTCGGCCTCAACTTCCAGCATGCTGCCATCAGCCATTTCCACCGACAGCGAGCGCGCATGCAGAAACAAGCGCTTGCCGCCCAGCTCTCGCAACTCGCGGGAAAAGTCATCATCACCGTACTTGGGGTCGCCACCAATTGGATGCCCCGCATACTTGGCATGCACTCGAATCTGATGAGTGCGACCGGTAATGGGCCTTGCCTCGACCAGGGTCGCGTAATCGGCAAACCGCTGCAACACCTTGAACTCGGTCAGACTCTCCTTGCCGGCCGGATCCACCTCAACCATACGCTCGCCGGAGCGCAGATTATTTTTCTGCAAAGGCGCATGCACCTTTTTTGTCGACCCGGGCCAGCGCCCGCGCACCAGAGCCCAATACCGCTTGTTGACACCATCACCCCGCAGCGCCGCATGAAGATGCCGAAGCACACTGCGCTTTTTGGCAATCATCAGGCAGCCGGAGGTATCACGATCAAGCCGATGGACCAGCTCCATTTGCGGACAATCCGGACGCAACTGGCGCATTGCCTCAATAACGCCGAAATGCAGACCGCTACCCCCATGAACCGCCAGGCCAGCCGGCTTGTTCACCACAACAATTCCCTTGTCTTCAAACAGGATATTCTGCTCGAGCGCATTGAGAATGCCCTGCCCGACCAGCACCGGCTCGTCAGGCGCCGGCAGACGCACCGGCGGGATGCGCAACTGGTCGCCCGCCTGCAGGCGGTAGTCCGGCTTGACCCGACCCTTGTTCACTCGCACCTCGCCCTTGCGCAAAATGCGATAGACAAGCGTCTTGGGAGCCCCCTTGAGGCGCGTAATCAGATAATTATCGATGCGCTGCCCCGCCTGATCGGCAGAGATATCATCGAATTGGACTTGGGCAGGCAGTTCTGGAGAGGTGTTTTTCATCGGCGCATCATACAATTTTTCATTCAATTGAAGCACTTAAAAAATACTGCTATAGTCCGGCGAGCTGCCAATTCTGCAGCCGGGGATCTCAGGTCAAAACCACCTGCCAAACCCCAGAAACAACCACATGCAGCCCGGTCGCAGCAGGCAACACCCGCCGCCGACAGGACTCATGCTTACACCCTGGCCATCGTGATGAAGGCCAGAACATTAACCCGCTACCGACCAACAACGGAGCGGCACCCGATTCAGATGGGTACGTGTTTAGGTGGAGATGCACAGCTTCAGGATGATGTGACGAGCGTAGACACTTGCCAAACAGCGTGTCCCCGTCCCCAGTCCAGCTGATTCCTCCCCAAGGATTCCCGGCAGCCGCGCAAGGTGCGACGGCTGTATGGCTCGAAGGCCCCCGCAGACAATGCGCTGACACCCTAGAGCCCCTTCCGGCAGCCACCCGCTGCCGCGCCCGCCAGAACCGTTCTGCCGGGGGTCCAGAAGCAGTTTCTCTGTATGCAGTAGCTGTAACAGATTGAACTGTCGCCATAACCTGGCGATGTGAACTCTGCATCTCGGCCGAGTGCCGATGACAGAAACACACCTGACACCGAACCAGAGAGTCGCAGGTGCCGTGCCCGTGTAGACCGGAAAGCATCGGAAACACAACGGTACTTCATGAAAAGAATGCTCATTAACGCAACTCAACCCGAAGAGTTGCGTGTCGCCCTGGTAGATGGTCAACGCCTCTACGATCTGGATATCGAATCCGGCGCTCGCGAGCAGAAAAAGGCCAACATCTACAAAGGCCGTATCACCCGCGTCGAACCCAGCCTGGAAGCCGCCTTTGTCGACTTCGGCTCCGAACGACACGGCTTTCTCCCGCTCAAGGAAATCTCCCGCGAATACTTCTCCAAACAGGTCGAAGGTCGCGTCAACATCAAAGACGTTCTGAAAGAAGGCCAGGAAGTCATCGTCCAGGTCGACAAGGAAGAACGCGGCAACAAGGGCGCAGCCCTGACCACCTTCATCAGCCTCGCTGGCCGCTATCTGGTGCTGATGCCGAACAACCCGCGTGCCGGCGGCATTTCCCGACGCATCGAGGGTGAAGAGCGCAATGAACTGCGCGAAGCCCTGAACAGCCTCAACGTCCCTGCCGATATGGGCATGATCGTGCGCACCGCAGGCCTTGGCCGCAGCGCCGAAGAACTGCAATGGGACCTTGACTACCTCCTGCAGCTCTGGGAAGCCATCAAGGGTGCCTCCGAAGAACGCAAGAGCCCGTTCCTGATCTATCAGGAAAGCAATGTCATCATCCGCGCCATTCGTGACTATCTGCGCCAGGACATCGGTGAAGTGCTGATTGACAGCCCAGAGGTCAAGGAAGAGGCCCTTAACTTCATCAGCCAGGTCATGCCGCAGTACGCGAGCAAGGTCAAGCTGTATGAAGACCCCGTGCCGCTGTTCAATCGCTTCCAGATCGAAAGCCAGATCGAGACCGCATTCGAGCGCGAAGTGAAGCTGCCGTCCGGCGGCTCTATCGTAATCGACCATACCGAAGCCCTGGTCTCCATCGACATCAACTCCGCCCGCGCAACCAAGGGTGGCGATATCGAGGAAACCGCACTGCAGACCAACCTGGAAGCGGCTGAAGAGATAGCCCGCCAGCTGCGCCTGCGCGACATTGGCGGCCTAATTGTTATCGACTTCATCGATATGACGCCGGCCAAAAACCAGCGCGCCGTTGAGGAACGCGTTCGCGAGAGCCTGGAAGCCGATCGCGCCCGCGTTCAGGTTGGCCGCATCTCTCGCTTTGGCCTGCTGGAAATGTCTCGTCAGCGCCTGCGTCCGTCGCTGGGTGAAACCAGCGGTATCGTCTGCCCTCGCTGTAATGGCCGCGGCACCATTCGCGATGTCGAATCGCTGTCGCTGTCGGTTCTGCGCCTGATCGAAGAAGAAGCCCTGAAGGAACGCACAGCCGAAGTCCGCGCCCACGTGCCGGTACCGGTTGCCACCTTCCTGCTGAACGAAAAGCGCGATGCTCTGGCCAAAACCGAAGCACGCACCCGCGTGCGCGTACTGGTTCTGCCAAACCCGCACATGGACACCCCGCATTTCGATGTCCAGCGCCTGCGCGACGACCACGAATCTGTCCTGAACGGTGAAACCAGCTACAACGCCACCAGCACGATTGAAGTGGAAGAGCCGGCTCCGGTTAGCCAGACCCGCGCCATCGTACGCCAGGAAGCCGCCGTCAAGGCACTCTCCCCTGCACGCCCCGCGCCGACTCCGCCGGCTGCCGTTGAAGCGGTTCAGGCCGCCCAACCCAATCTGTTCAAGGGCCTGATCAAGAGCCTGGTCGGCCTGTTTGCCAGTGAGCAGCCTGCGGCCGAGCCTGCCAAACAGCAGGAGCAAGCCAGCAGCGAACCGAAGCGCGAGCGCAGCAGCCGCAACGCCGACGAGCGCCGCAACAACCGTAACCGCCGTCAGCGCGGCGAGCGCGGTGAGCGCGGTGAGCGTGCAGAACGCCCTGAACGCAACGAACGCAGCGAGCGCGGCAACCGTCAGGACACTGAGCGCAAACAACAGCCGCGCACCGAGCGCAGCAACGAAGCAGAAAGCACAGAAGCGCGCAACGAGGGTGGCAATCAGCAGCGCCGCCGTCGTCGTCCGGCTCCTGCTGCTGCGCCACAGGCGGATACAGAGCAGCAGAGCAGCCGCGAGGACAGCCCCGTCCAGGAGCGCCCGCAGCGCGAGCGTCGGCCGCAACAGCCGCGCCCCGAGCAGACTGAGCCGGTCGAGCAGATCGAAGATCAGGTCAGCGCCGCCGATGTGGCCGACGAAAGCGTCAGCGCGGAAACCGACGCCGGCGAAGGTGAACGCCCCAAACGTCGCTCTCGCAGCAGCCAGCGCCGCCGCAACAACCGTCGTCGTCCGCAAGCCGAAGGGACCGATACCGAGAGCCAGGGCGATAACGCAGACGCAGCAACCTCAGCCTCAGCTGACAGCAACCCGGACGCAGCCAGCATTGCAGCAGTAGCGACAGCAACCGCCAATACCGGGGACGCACCGGCCGAGGGCAAGGCTGATGACGAGCAGCAGGCCGAGGTTACCGACCTGCAATCACCGGTCGAAGCCAGCCTGAGTGAAGCGGCAAGCAAGGCAGAGGCCTCCATCGAGACAGCCGTTGAAGCCTTCAGCCAGGCTCAGCCGCAGGAAGCCAGCATCGAAGCTGAAGCCAAAGTCGAAGCTGAGGCCAAGACCGAGAGCCAGGAGAGCGAAGCACCGGTAGAAAGCACCGAGGCAGCGGTCTCCAGCGAGCCGGCAGCGGTCGAACAGCCAGCCGAAGAGCCAGCGCCTGTCGCGCAGGTAACTGCAGAGGTGGAACCCAAGGTAGAAGCCAGCCAGCAGCCGGCAGCAGAAGTACCTGCAGAAGCGCCCAAGGTCGAAGCCGTCGCCGAGCAGCCGGTTCAGGCCGAAAGCAGCATCCCCGCCCTGACAGAGAGCGGCCGCGCCTACAACGACCCACGCGAGATTCGCAAGCGCCAGCTTGAAGCCAAGCGTCAGGCCGAGGAAGAAGCGGCCAGGGCCGCACAGGTACAGCCTGAGCAACCTGCCGCGCAGGAAGCCGGTGTCGATCAGCCTGAAGCGCCGACAGAGGCTGTCGAGCAAAAGGCTGCAGAGGTAGAGCCGAGCCAGCCTCAACAGGTTGATCTGCTCACCGATGCTGCTGCCGAGCAACCTGCAGATGCTGCAGCTGCCGACGAAGCCGTGCAGGCCGACGCTCAGGTAGAGCCATCGCCAGAACAGGCCGAGACGGAACAAGCGCCGCGCAAGCCTGAGCCGACAGAGGGCGACAAGCCCTGATAGTCGGCAACGAAAAAGGGGATGCAATGCATCCCCTTTTTTATGCGCCCAATATCTTCACCACCAAGGTTATAGACCGACCACCGGCGGCTCCTGCTCGAGCATTACACCGTAACGCTGAAACACGTCCTGCCTGATTTTCTCGGCCAGCCCGAGTACCTCGGCACCACTACCTCCGCCCGGATTGACCAGTACCAGCGCCTGCTCACTGTGCACGCCGACCGGCCCCTCTCGATAGCCTTTCCAGCCCGCCTGATCAATCAACCAGCCCGCCGCCAGCTTTACCTGTCCGTCAGCCTGCGGAAATTGCGGCATCGCCGGGAACCGGGTGGCGAGCTGATCTGCCGCCAAGCCCGGGACCAGTGGATTCTTGAAAAAACTTCCCGCATTGGGCACGACGGCCGGGTCCGGCAGCTTGCTTCGCCGAATCGACATGACCAGCTCGGCGACAACCCTTGCATCCGGCCGACTCAGGCCCGTCGACGCCCAGGCCGCAGCGAGCGGCGCGTAATCCACTCGCAACTGGGCACGCGTGTGCAAACGCAGGCGAACACGGAGAATGACAAAACGCCCGGCGGCACGCTTGAACACGCTGTCACGATAGGCAAAATCGCACGCATCACGGGTAAAGCAGCGAATTTCGCCGGTCTCGCGATCAAGGGCATCCAGGCTGTCAAACAGATCACGCACTTCGACACCGTAGGCGCCAATGTTCTGCACTGGCGCAGCGCCCACCGTACCCGGAATCAGCGCCAGGTTCTCCAGCCCGCTCAAGCCAAGATCCAGCGACCAGCCCACGAGACGATGCCAGTTCTCCCCTGCCTCGGCCTCGATCAGCACGTCACTGCCCCGGCGCTGCAAAATCCGCCGCCCCCGACTGCACATCGCTACGACGAGCCCCGAAACAGGACCCGCCACCACGATGTTGCTACCACCTCCCAACAGGGTAACCGGCCAGCCACGCGCGTCAGCCTGCGCGAGCGCTTCGCGCAGCTCGACGTCAGATTCCACCCGCACCAGATACTCGGCGCGTTCGCGAATAGCCATCGTGTTGAACGGTTGCAGCTCAGCGTTGGTCTCCAGCGTCAGCATCCGTTGTGCGCCTCATCCAATAGCCCGGCGGAGGCCGCCTCCAGCATGTCCAGCACCTGCTCAAAGCCTTCATCACCACCGAAATACGGATCGGGTACCTCTGCGGACAAGGACGGCGCATAACTCATGAACAGCCGAATTCGGGCAGCACAGTTGGCTGGCGCGACCCGCAACAGGTTCTCCAGGTTGCTGCGATCCATCGCCAGTATCAGATCGAACTGTTCAAAGTCGTCTGCGCACACGGCGCGGGCACGCTGGGCACTGAGATCGTAACCGCGGCGGCGGGCTGCCAGCTGGGCCCTGCGATCAGGCGCCTCTCCGGCGTGATAGCCGCCGGTACCGGCCGAATCCACCGTGTAGTGCGCCTGCAGCCCCCGTTCGGCGAGCATGGCCTCGAACACACCCTGCGCAGTAGGCGAGCGACAGATATTGCCCAGACAAACAAACAGAACTCGAGTCATGCCGACCCCAGCAGTGCCCGCACCCGCTCGAGATCCTCGGCGGTATCGACACCAGCCGGCAATGTCTGGCAGGCATCAGCGACGTGAATACGGGTACCGAACCAGAGCGCACGCAATTGCTCAAGTGACTCGGCCGTTTCCAGCGGACTGGCAGGCCAGCCAACGTAGGCATGAAGGAAGCTGACCTTGTAGGCATAGATACCCACGTGGCGACGGAACGGAATGGCATCCGGCAACGCCGCCGGGCCGTTTGCAAACTGATCACGACACCAGGGCATGGGCGCTCGACTGAAGTACAGCGCGTAGCCCTGATGATCACAGACCACCTTGACCGCATTGGGATTGAACAGGGTCTCGCTGTCGTGAATCGGCTCAGCAAGGGTCGCGATACCTGCGTCCTGCGCCGCGATCAGGTTGGCCGCCACCTGATCAATGACCGCAGGCGGAATCATCGGCTCATCACCCTGCACATTGACCACACAGGCGTCGTCCGGCAGACCCAGCTGACTCACTACTTCCTGCAGGCGATCAGTCCCGGTCGGATGGTCCGCCCGGGTCATGATTGCCCTGGCGCCAAAACCAGCACAGGCATCCATGATGCGCTGATCATCGGTGGCCACAATCACCGAGGCTGCACCGCTCTTGCACGCCTGCTGCCAGACATGCTGGACCATCGGCTTGCCGTCAATCAGCTGCAATGGCTTGCCGGGTAATCGGGTGGAGGCATAACGTGCCGGGATGATGACGTGGAACATGTTCAGTCACCCAACTTTTCATCGGCATCCAGAGCCCGCGCTTCGGTTTCCAGCATCACCGGAATACCATCGCGCACGGGGAACGCCAGGCCGTCGGCGCGGCACCACAATTCCTGCTTGTCGTTACTCAGCACCAGCGGCCCCTTGCACAAGGGACACGCCAGTACATCCAGCAATTTAGGGTCCATCAGTTACTCCTGCTTGATTTCATCGGAAGGAGAAGGCAACAGGCGGTACAGCGCCGCCGCGAAAGCCTCACTCAATTGAGCCTCAACACTCAGATACCACCAGTTTTCTTGCGCCTGCGGCGCGCACTTCACCGCATCCTTCTCGGTCATCACCACCGGGCGGTCCGTCGGAAGAACCGACAGTATGGACGCGTCGTAATGCGCGTGGTCGGGAAAGATACGGGTATCAAAATCAAAGGCCAGGTCATCGAGGGTGCGAAAAAAGCGCTGCGGATTGCCGATGCCGGCCATGGCTGTCACCTGACGTGGCCCGGACCAGCGCGCCGCGGCAACCCGCTCCCCGGTTACCAGATTGACCAGTGCCCGAGGCAACAGTTGCATGCCAAAGCCATCGACCGCATCGCCGGCGGCACCATTTCTGACCACCAGATCAACCGACTCCAGTCGCTCGGCCGGCTCACGCAGTGGCCCCTCAGGCAGACAGCGCGCGTTACCCAGCCCACGCTGCTGATCCAGCATGACCAGCTCGACAGTGCGCCCCAGCGCGTAATGCTGCAAACCATCGTCGCTGATAATCAGGTTTACATCCGTGGTGGCGAGCAGATGACGCGCAGCGGCGGGCCGATCAGGGTCAATCACCACTGGCACGCCACAGCGGCGGACCAGCAAGGCTGGCTCGTCACCACAGACCGCAGGATCATCGGTGGCAGACACGCTCCACGGATAGCTCGGTGGCCTGGCGCCGTAGCCACGGCTGACCACCCCAACCCGATAGCCACGCGCACGCAGATACTCGACCAGCCACACCACCATCGGCGTCTTGCCAGTGCCGCCTACCGTGATATTGCCAACCACGATCAGCGGCACTGGCGGCTGCCACTGCGCGCGCGCACCGGTCAGATAAGCCTGTCTGCGACGCACCGCCAGACAGCGATACAGGGCAGAAAGAGGCCGCAGCAGAGCCAGCCAGGCAGCCTTGTCATACCAGGCACGCAGCAGCCGCTGCTCCAGCGAGGGCCCGCTCACTGCTGCGCGTCCGCCTCGGCTTCACTGGTGGTCAGGCGCAGGCGATTGAAACCGAGCTGACCGGCGGCGTCCATGGCGGTAATGACATATTGGTGCGGGGTCTGGGCGTCTGCACTGATCACCAGAGGGATCTGGCTGTCACCTGCGGACTCTTTTTGCAGCGCCGCCATCAGGGTCTTGAGGTCGGAGCTGATCAGGGTGCGTTCATTCAACGCCATCTCACCTGCCGCGTTGATGGTAAGTTCCAGCTGTTTGACGGTACGGTCTTCCACCCGCTCACCCGATACGGCCTCCGGCAGATCAAGCTTCAGCTGGGTTTCGCGGGTAAAGGTGGTGGACACCATGAAGAAGATCAGCAGCAGAAACACCACGTCGATCAGCGGTGTCAGGTTGACGCTGACCTCTTCTATCTTCTGCCGGCGAAAGTTCACGCTCAGGCCCCCTTTGCGCCGGTCGCAACCTTGCGGCCGTTGCCGTTGCCGTTGCCGTTGCCGTTAAAGTCCACCTCGCGGTTACCCTGCATGACTTCAACCAGCTTGGTCGCTTCCTGCTCCATGGTGACGACCAGTTCGTCCACGCGGCGCACGAAAAAGCGGTGGAAGAACACGGCAGGAATGGCGACCGTCAGGCCGGCTGCCGTTGTAATCAGCGCCTTGGAGATGCCACCCGCCAGCACGCCGGTGTTGCCCGTGCCCTGGATCATGATCGCGCTGAACACGTCAATCATGCCGATCACGGTACCCAGCAAGCCGAGTAGCGGCGTAATGGCTGCAATGGTCCCAAGGGTATTGAGGTAGCGTTCCAGTTCGTGCACCACCTTGCCGGCGGCTTCCTGGATACACTCTTTCATGATCTCGCGACCGTGACGCGAGTTGGCCAGCCCCGCAGCCAGAATCTCACCCAGTGGAGAGTCGGCGCGCAGCGTCTTGAGTTTTGTCGAGTCCAGTTGACCATCCTTGACCCATCGCCAGACCTGTCCAAGCAGATTGGCCGGCGCCACTCTGCCGCTGCGCAGCGTCCATAGACGCTCGATAACAATGGCCACCGCGATGACTGACGACAGGATGATGGGCAACATCAACCATCCGCCAGAACTGATCAATTCCCACACAAGCGATCCCTCCCCCAAAAACGTTGCCTACTCTAGCACAGCGAGCCGGCTCAAAGGCCCGCGCAAGCAGCGCACTACTGTTTGTTATTCATGCCAGAAACGCCGCGCCCTGTCGCGCCAGCGCCACTCCGGAACAAGCGGCCGATCCGGGCTCAGGATAAAGCTGACCGCACCGGCGCTGCCAGTATAAATTGCTTCACTGCCCAATTCGCGGTACCGATCCACAACCTGCTGATGGGGGTGTCCGAAGGGGTTGTGATAGGCCGCGCTGAAGACAACCCAGTGCGGCTCGAGACGCCTGATGAAGGCATAGCTGGAAGAGCTGCGGCTGCCATGATGGGGCGCCAACAGCACATCAGCGGGCGCCAGCTGCGCCAGCAATTGCAGCTCGTCCGCCTTGCCGATATCACCCGGCAAGAGCACAGAGCGCTGGCCTGCCCATATCTGCAGAACGCAGGAGCGCGCATTGCCGTCCTCCCCTTCGTTCTGCGCCTGCAACAGGCGAAAGCGCACATCGTCCCAGACCCACTCCTGCCCGTTAGTACAGGGCACAGCCGCCAGCGCCGCAGGCAGCTGCTCGGCCTCACCGCTGATCACCCGGTGCGGTTGCAGCCGCTGCATGACGGCAACCGCGCCGCCGGCATGATCCGTATCAGCATGACTCAACAGCAGCAGATCCAGCTGACGGACACCCAGACCCAGCAAGCCCGGGGCGACAACCGCCTCACCCAGGTCGAATCCGCTGGCATGCCGTGCGGCAGCGTCGTACAACAGATCGTGGCGGGCGGTCTGTACCAGAACCGCCAGCCCCTGCCCCACGTCCAGCACGACCACACGCGCCTCGCCCGCCAGCGGACGCTCGTGCTGGGGCAGCAACAAGGGGAGAACACATAACACCCCGAGCGGACGCAACAGCCCAACCGGCAACAGCCAGATCAGCACACCCAGCAGGCCAATCATCCAGGCCAGCCAGCCGGGGAACGGCAGATGCAGCACAGCGCCCCACTGCGCCACCCAGTCCAACGCAAGCATCAGCAGATTGAGCAGGCGGGCCGCCAGCAGAAGCAGCAGATCCACCCCGAAAAGCAGGTCAAGCACAGCGCCAAGCAAAGCTGCAGGCACAATCAGCAGACTGACCCAGGGGATTGCCAGCAGATTGACGCCCATGGCGACGGTACTGGCCGGCATCCCCCACAGCAGCAACCAGGGCCAAAGGCCTGCGAAGGCAATCCATTGCGAGCGTCCCCAGCGCCACCATGGGGCACGGACGTGCAGCCGACCTCCCATCCCCAGCAACAGCAGCCCCACCGCCATAAACGACAGCCAATAACCCGCCCGCAGCGGTGCAGCAGGATTGACCAGGGTGACCATGACCATCGCCGCCAGCCACAGCTCAATGGCCGGCAACTGACGCCGCCAAAGCTTCAGCAGCAACACCAGCGAGCACATCAGCAGTGCACGCTGAACCGGTACCTCCATACCGGCAAGTCCGGCATATCCGGCCGCTGCCAGCAAGGCAACAGGTGCGCTCAACCACAGCTGAGGGCGTGACCAGCGTAGCGGAAGGTAACGCAGGACAAGGGCAGTCAGGGCAAACACCGCTGCCGCCAGCATGCCGACATGCAGGCCGGAGATAACCAGCAGATGGGTTGTACCGGTTGTCTGCAGTCGATCCCAATCCGCCTGGTCAAGCGCCTGACGGTCCCCCGTCAGCAAGGCCAGCAGCCGCCGCCCGCCCTCAACAGCCTCGAGCGTGCCGGCCAGGCGGGCCTGCAATCGATCGCGCCACTGCCCCCAGCCCGGAGCAGGCTCAATGCGCTGGCCGGCTGTCACACTGCCGACTGCACCAATGCCCTGGGCATACAACCAGGCTTCGTAATCGAACGTGCCGGGATTACGCATACCGCGAGGCCGCCGCAGACGTACCTCAAACCGCCAGTGTTCCCCCGCCGCCAGCGGCTCACCACCCCACCAGTGCAGGCGCATGTTCGGCAAAGCCTGCCCACTCGCATCGCGTACATCGCGCAGCAGAAAGCGCCAGCCTGTTTCCGTCTGTGCGGGTAACGAGTCGATGCGACCACTGAGCTGAATACGCTGATTATCCAGTGCCTCGGGCAAGCGCCGATCAAGCAGCAGCTGATGACTGAACAGGGCCCAGCAAAAGGCCAGCAGGAACGCCATAACAGGCCGGACTGCCGCTGCTGGCCGAAGACAGCAGAACACCAGCAAAAGCACGAAGCCGAATGCAAACGGCTGCCAGGGCGGCAGAGCCGAGAACAGCAGCGGACAGAGCAGCCCCGCCAGCAGGCTGAACAGCAGCAGGCGCATTTCATTCACGCAAACATCCTGTTTTGCTTTAGCCGTCAGGCAGTAGTGCCCGCCCGACATTCCATGCATAATTGGCCCACGCCAGCCAGACCGAACCCTGCGATGCCGCGCCGTTTCCTCAAACGCATGATGCCCCACCCCGACCGTATCAAGGGCAGCAAATCCCTGCAGTTCATGGGTAATTTGCTGCATGATCCGAATCTGTGGCATCTCAACCGACACAGCGTCTCACGCGCCATGGCGGTTGGCCTGTTCGTAGCCTTGATGCCAATACCGATGCAAATGGCCGTTGCCGCTGCCATCGCCATTATCGCGCGCTCCAACCTGCCAATTTCGGTCAGCCTGGTCTGGCTGACCAACCCGGTCACCATGCCGCCGATTTTCTTCGCCCAGTATCAGGTCGGCGTATTGCTGCTTGGCGCATCCGAGCGCAGCATGCCGATGGAGCTGTCAGTGAACTGGCTGATGGCTGAACTGCATCACATTTGGCAACCCCTGCTGCTGGGGTCGCTGGTGGTCGGCACCGTCGTCGCAGCACTGGGTTACGTGCTGACGCTGTTGTATTGGCGCATGTGGGTGTCACGCAACTGGCAACGACGCAAATTGCGACGTCGTCGCCAATCGCAGGAGTGAAGCCTCAGGCCGACAGCAACTGGCCCTGACGCAGGGTGAGGGTACGATCCATCTGCGCAGCCAGCGCAAGATCGTGAGTTACCACCAGAAAGGCCGTTTGCAGGGTCTGGCTCAGTTCCAGCATCAACTGCTGGACACTCTCGGCAGTATCCTGATCCAGATTACCGGTCGGCTCGTCGAGCAGCACACAGGCAGGCTGATTGATCAAGGCACGGGCAATGGCAACCCGCTGCCGCTCGCCGCCTGACAGCTCCGCCGGCTTGTGCCCGATGCGCTTGCCCAAGCCGACACGCTCCAGCATGGCTGTGGCACGCTCACGCGCCTCGGCAATCGGCGTGCGACCGATCAGCAGCGGCATGCAGACATTCTCCAGCGCACTGAACTCCGGCAGCAGATGATGAAACTGATAGACGAACCCGAGCTCCTCATTGCGCAGCCGGCCCCGCTCCACCTCCTTCAGGGCGGACAGCTGTCGCCCGGCCAGTCGCACCTCGCCTGATGTCGGTGTATCCAGGCCGCCAAGCATATTGAGCAGCGTCGTCTTGCCGGACCCGGAGCTGCCGACAATGGCCACCCGCTCACCACGCTGAAGGTGAAGCTGAACATTATTCAGTACCCGCAAATTCTGCGGCCCGACGGCGTAGTCCTTGCACAGATCCCGACATTCGAGAACCAGATCAGTCATAGCGCAGCGCCTCCGCAGGCTCGGTTCGTGAGGCCCGCCAGGCGGGATAGAGGGTAGCAAGGAAGCTGAGACTCAGTGCCGTCACACAGATGACGACCACATCACTCCAGATCAGCTGGGATGGCAGGTAGCTGATGAAATACACATCCGAGCTGAGGAACTGAATACCCAGCACGCGCTCAAGCCAGGCGACCATCTCGGAGACATTCAGCGCGGCAAGCACGCCCAGAATACCGCCACTGAGGGTGCCCACCACACCGATCAGCGAGCCCTGCACCATAAATATCCCCATGATCGCCCCTGGCGTGGCGCCCAGGGTCCGCAAGATCGCGATATCCGCCTTCTTGTCGGTCACCACCATAACCAGGGTGGAAATGATATTGAACGCAGCGACTGCGACGATCAGCATCAGCAGAAGGCCAATCATGGTCTTTTCCATCTTGATCGCGGCAAACAGGTTACCGTGCGTACGGGTCCAGTCCTGGGCGTAGTAGTCACCCGGCAGTTCACGCACCAGATCCCAGGCCACCTGCGGAGCCTCAAACAGGTTCTTCAATTTCAGCCGAACGCCCTGGACCTGGCCCGGTTCCCAGCGACTGAGCCGGGCAGCGTCATCAACGTGAATCATGGCCAGCGAGCTGTCCAGCTCGGCACCCACCTTGAAAACGCCGGTCACGGTGAAGCGCTTGAGTCGCGGAAAGACCCCCGCCGGAGTAACCGAGGCCTCAGGCAGCACGAATGTCAGCTTGTCACCCACCGCCACGTTGAAGCGCTTGGCTATCAGCTCGCCGATCACGATGCCGAACTCTCCTGCCGACAGATTATCCAGCGAGCCCGATTGCATGTGGTTTTCCAGAATCGAGACGCGCTTCTCTGCCTGCGGCTCGATACCGTTGACCAGCACCGGCGCAACGCTGCCGTTGTGCGTCAACATGCCCTGAAGCTGAATAAAGGGTGCAGTGCCAACCACCTTCGGATTCTGCTCGAAGCGCTCGGCCAGCGATTGCCAGTCACTGATCGGCTGGTAACCGTTGATTGTGGCGTGTGGCACCATACCGAGAATCCGTGTGCGCAACTCCCGATCAAAGCCGTTCATTACCGACAGCACCAGGATCATGACCATAACGCCCAGCGTCAGCCCGAGCATGGAAATCAGCGAGATGAAGGAAATGAAATGATTTCGCCGCTTGGCGCGGGTATAGCGCAGGCCGATAAAAAAGGGTAAAGGTCTGAACATGAAAAGCGGTTTACCTTATGCTCCAGCCGCAGCCGGTGGATTTTGAGCGACATGTTACACTGAACATCACAGTCTGGTCAGCGCCTGCCGACGGCGCGAATAGAGAATCGCCATGCACACAGACCACGAAGACAGCCGCGAGTTCTTTCGTATTCAGGATCACATCCACCTGGACTGCAAGCCCATTGCCGGACCGGAAGATGACCTGGGGGCCAGGCAAAGCGCCCTGTTCAATCTGCTTGCCGATCTGCACATGCTCGACTACGAGTCGCAGCATCTGCTGCGGCAGATCAGTGAGCGTGACAGGGCTCTGGCCCAATACCTCAAGATCATCAACAAACGCATCGATATGCTTGGCAAGACGCTGGCCCTTGAGCTGGGCGATGACCTGGGCGAGCCGCAAGGCGTTACCCTGAGCGAAGGCGGTGTCGATTTCGAAAGCAGTGTGGCCTACCCGGCCGACAGCTGGGTAGCTGCGCGCCTGGTCCTGCTGCCTGCACCACTGGGCCTGGCCATTCCGGCCCGGGTCGTGCGCTGCGAACCAGCTGGCTCACCCGGCCGCTGGCATGTCGCACTGAACTTTGACCTGATCAATGACGCCCAGCGTCAGCTGCTGGCGCGGCATATTCTGCAGAAGCAGGCACAGGACATACGCGCCGCCAAATCCACCTGAAAGGACCTCCGAGATGAAAGCTACCCCTTCATTGCTGTTATGCGCCTGCCTGGCTCTGGCCGGCGCCGCCCAGGCAGATACCCTGCGCATTCCCGTCGGCGAGCAGGCCGGCAGCCAGCACACGCCCCTGCCGCAGCGTGGCGCCAGTTTTGACAGCGTCACTGCGCGCTGGGGCGAGCCGAGCAGGCGCCACGCTGCGGTCGGCCAACCGCCAATTACCCGCTGGGACTATCCGGGCTTCAGTGTCTACTTCGAGTATGACAAGGTCATCGACAGCGTGCGTCAGCATACGCCAAAGGCCCCCTGATCCGACATGACACTGATTTACGGCCACCGCGGTGCAAGGGCAGAAGCACCGGAAAACACCCTGCCCAGCTTTCGCAAGGCGCTCGAGGCGGGCGTTACCCGGGTCGAGCTGGACCTTCATCTTTCCGCCGATCAGCAACTGGTCGTCATTCACGACCCGACCCTGAAACGGACAACCGGCCTGCGCGGCAAGGTTGCCCAGCATACGGCAGCGGAGCTGTCGCGCATCGACGCGCGTTTCGGTCTGCCCGGCTGGAAGACGCCCTGTGCTATTCCCACCCTTGCCCAACTCCTGCAGCAATGCCCGGAAATCGAGCATTACCAGCTTGAGGTAAAGAGCGGTTCAGAGCGTCAGTCACGGATCGTGCTGGATGCCATCGCCACGCTGACCGAACGATACAACCTGCACAACAAGGCCGTCGTCACCTCTTCCAGCCGAACATTGCTGCGCTATGCCAGGCGAAGCAACTTCATGCTGCCAACCGGGCTGGTCGAAGAATACGGACTGCTGGATCCGGTAAAAAGCGCTCGCCGCTACGGTTGCGACTATCTGATTCTGAACTGGAAACTATGCAGCCAACAGCGCCTGCGTGCAGCGCAGGCGGCCGGACTTCACGTGTCGGTATGGACAGTCAACGACGCTGCGCTCATGCAGCGACTTGCCGAAATGGGGGTCGACAGCCTGATTACCGACCTGCCGTCACTGGCGGTGAAGGTAATCAATCAGGGGCGCGCATAGCGCCCCGAACACTCAGAACAGCCTGTTCAGGCCATCCAGCGCAGCTACCCGGTAGGCTTCGGCCATGGTCGGATAGTTGAACGTAGTATTGACGAAGTAGTTGATGGTGTTGGCGCCATCTTTCTGGTTCATGATCGCCTGACCGATGTGCACGATCTCGGCGGCCTGGTCGCCAAAGCAATGGATACCCAGTACCTCGAGCGTCTCGCGGTGGAACAGGATCTTCAGCAGGCCGACCGGCTCACCACTGATCTGCGCACGCGCAATACTCTTGAAAAAGGCCTGGCCAATCTCATATGGCACACATGCATCGGTCAGCTCGCGTTCGGTTTTACCCAGCGAGCTGATTTCAGGAATCGTGTAAATGCCTGTCGGCACGTCATCGACAAAGCGCCAGCCGTCGTTGCTGACAATATTGCCCGCCGCTGAACGCCCCTGGTCAAAGGCTGCACTGGCCAGGCTTGGCCAGCCGATCACATCACCGACCGCATAGATATTCGGCACGCTGGTGCGGTAGTTTTCATCCACTTCCAGCTGGCCACGGCCGTTGGGATGCAGAGCCACATTCTCAAGGCCCAGTCCATCGGTGTTGCCGGTACGCCCGTTACACCACAGCAATGCATCGGCCTTCAGCCGCTTGCCGGACTTGAGCTGCAGGACAACGCCTCGGTTGTCCAGCCCTTCGATCTTTTCATACTCCTCGTTATGGCGAATCAGCACACTGCTGTTGCGCAGGTGATAACTCAGCGCATCGGAGATCTCATCGTCGAGGAAGCTGAGCAGCCGATCACGGGTATCGATCAGGTCAACCTTGACCCCAAGACCACAGAAAATCGAAGCGTACTCGCAACCAATGACACCCGCACCATAGATGATCAGCGTGCGCGGTGTATGGTTGAGCTTGAGAATGGTGTCACTGTCATAGATACGCGGGTGACTGAAGTTCACATCAGCCGGACGATATGGACGCGAGCCGGTGGCAATGATCACCTCCTTGGCGATCAGCTTTTCCACCGCGCCGGAGCCGTCTACCACCTCGATGGTATGTTCGTCGGCAAAGCTGCCCTTGCCAAAGAACACGTCAACCCGGTTGCGGGCGTAGTAGCTGGTGCGCGAAGCCACCTGCTTGTTCATCACCTTCTCGGCACTGCGCAGAACGTCCGGAAACGAGAACCAGCGCGGTTCACCAATCTGCCGGAACATCGGATTGGTGTTGAACTGAATGATCTGCTTGACCGAATAACGCAACGCCTTCGACGGGATGGTGCCAAGATGGGTGCAATTACCGCCCACTTCACGACGTTCTTCAACCACAGCCACCTTGCGACCATGCTTGGCGGCATTCATCGCCGCGCCCTCACCCGCCGGGCCGGAGCCCAGCACCACTACGTCGTAGTTGTATACGGCCATTCAGTCTGTTCCTTGTATCTCGCAAAAAGAGGGTGCCACGCGTCACCAACAGCGACTAGTCGACCTTGGTCGCGTCGCGGGCAAGATCAGCATTAAGCGGACGCTGCGGCGCACCGGCGTTGGCACTGGCCTCCTCACACTTGGTGACATCACCACCACAAATGCCGCAGGCCTTGTCGACACCTACCGCACCGATCCCGCCGCAGGAGCCGGCAATCGGCTTGCGGCCCATCATGACACCCACAGCCATGCCGGCCACACACAGCAGCATCACCACAAAGGCCATTAACCAAACCATGTTTTACTCCTTGCCCGGGGTCAGGGCATCAAAGCGGGGCGTCACCCTGGACTCGAACGTGTCACCCTCGCGAACAACAAAAAACGCGGCGATATCATGCGCCAGCGCATATTTCCATCCTGCCTCTTCGCCCATGATCATGAGCACGGTAGATAGCCCGTCAGCCTTCGCGGCAGAAGGATCAAGCACGGTTACCGACGCCAGGCGATGCATTACCGGACGCCCGTTACGCGCATCGAAGGTATGCGAGAACCGCTGTCCGTCGAGCTCGAAATAATTGCGGTAATCTCCAGAGGTCGAGACCCCTTCGCCGTCAAGCGAGACAATGATCTGGGCGACACGGTTGTCATCCCGCGGCTCCTCAACGGCGATACGCCAAGGCCGGTCACCGGGCTTGCGGCCAACGGCCTTTAGCTCACCGGTCAACTCCACCATATAACTTTTGATGCCGAACTGCTCAAGTCGTTCAGCTACCCGGTCAACCATGTAGCCAGCTCCCACACTGCTCAGGTCGACGGTTAACGCACGATCCTTGCAGAGCTGGGTGCCCTGCAGGTGCAGATGCTGCTGGCCAACCGATTGCATTGTCTCGGCAAGTGCCTGCGGGTCTGGCACGCTCTGTAACTGAGGGTCGCCGTGGAAGCCCCAAAGCTGGAGCAATGGCGCCACGGTAATATCGAATGCTCCGCCACTCTCCTTATGCAGCTGGTCTGTCAGAGCAACCAGTGTCAGAACCGACTCCGGCATATCCATACAGGTCCCGGCCGGTGCCGCATTGAAACGCGCCAGGTCGGAATCGGAGCGCCAGGTCGATACTTCATCGTCAAAACGCGCCAGCATGGCGTCAATATCGGCCTGCAGGGTCTCGACATCCGGCGAATCATCAACCGGCACCCACTTGATCGAATAGGTACTGCCCATGGTTGCACCATATATTTCCGCAACCGGGTCCACAGAATTGAAACAGCCCGTTAGGGCTGTTGCCAGGGCAACAGCAATAACGGGCCGGATAACGCTCAGCCGCATACTAGCCGCCGAAGTCGTCGAGCAGGATATTCTCGGGCTCGACACCCAGGTCCTGCAGCATCTTGATCACGGATGCGTTCATCATCGGCGGTCCACACATGTAGAACTCGCAGTCCTCGGGCGCCGGATGGTCCTTCAGATAGTTCTCGAACAGGACATTGTGGATAAAGCCGGTCGGGCCTTCCCAGTTGTCTTCAGGCAGCGGATCGGACAAAGCCAGATGCCACTCGAAGTTGTCGTTCTCGGCCGCCAGTTGATCGTACTCTTCGACATAGAACGCCTCGCGCAGCGAGCGCGCGCCGTACCAGAAGCTCATCTTGCGCGTGGAGTGCAGGCGCTTGAGCTGGTCGAAGATGTGCGAACGCATCGGAGCCATGCCGGCACCGCCACCGATAAAGACCATCTCGGCGTCGGTATCACGCGCAAAGAACTCACCAAAGGGACCGTACACGGTAACCTTGTCACCCGGTTTCAGCGAGAACACCCAAGAGGACATCTTGCCGGGCGGCAGGTCATCACGACCGGGCGGCGGCGAAGCCACACGGATATTGAACTTCACCAGCCCCTTTTCTTCCGGATAGTTCGCCATGGAATAGGCACGAATAGTCGTCTCATCGACCTTCGATACGTACTTCCACAGGTTGAACTTGTCCCAGTCACCACGGAATTCCGGCTGAATGTCGAAATCCTTGTAGTGGACGGTGTGCGGCGGACATTCCAGCTGCACATAACCACCGGCACGGAAGTCAACGTTCTCACCTTCGGGCAGCTTCAGGGTCAGTTCCTTGATGAAGGTTGCGACGTTCGGGTTGGAAGCGACAGTGCACTCCCACTTCTTCACGCCGAAGACTTCTTCAGGCACTTCAATTTCCATATCCTGCTTGACCGGAGTCTGGCAGGACAGGCGCCAGCCTTCCTTCGCTTCGCGCTTGGTGAAATGCGACTCCTCGGTCGGCAGCATCTCGCCGCCACCGCTTTTCACAATGCACTTGCACTGGGCACAGGTACCGCCACCGCCACAGGCAGAGGACAGGAACACGCCATTGCTGGCGAGGGTATTGAGCAGCTTGGAGCCGGCAGCCACAGTGACCTTGCGCTCACCGTTGATGTCGATGGTGACATCGCCGCTGCTGACCAGCTTGGAACGGGCGATCAGAATGATGGCCACCAGCGACAGCACGATCGCGGTAAACATTCCGACGCCCAGATAGATTTCCATGTTCATCAGTTACAGCTCCTCTTACAGTTGAACGCCGGAGAAGGACATGAAGCCCAGCGACATCAGACCAACAGTAATGAAGGTGATGCCCAGGCCACGAAGCCCGTCCGGTACATCGCTGTACTTGAGCTTTTCACGGATGCCCGCCAGGGCAACGATGGCCAGCGCCCAGCCGATACCGGCACCGGCGCCATACACCACGCTTTCACCGAAGGCGTAGTCACGTTCAACCATGAACAGGGAGGCACCCATGATCGCGCAGTTAACGGTAATCAGCGGCAGGAACACACCCAGCGCGTTGTAGAGCGCAGGCACGAACTTGTCGAGCAGCATCTCGAGGATCTGCACGATCGCCGCGATGACACCGATATAGCTGAGCAGACCCAGGAAGCTCAGATCAACGTTCGGCATGCCGGCCCAGGCCAGTGCACCATCCTTGAGCAAGTAGGTGTAGATCAGGTTGTTGGCCGGAACCGTGATGGTCAATACCACAACCACCGCAATACCCAAGCCCAGCGCAGTCTGAACCTTCTTGGAGATGGCGATAAAGGTACACATCCCCAGGAAGAAGGCCAGCGCCATGTTTTCGACGAAAATCGCCCGCACCAGCAGGCTGATGTAATGTTCAATCATGGCTTACATGGCCTCCTTCATGGCACGGCTTTGCGGCGCCATCTTGAACTCTGCAGCTTCCACCTGATCCTTCTTCCAGGAGCGCAGCGCCCAGATGATCAGACCAATGATGAAGAACGCAGACGGCGGCAGCAGCAGCAGGCCGTTGGGCTGATACCAGCCACCGGCACTGACCAGCGGCAGAACTTCGATGCCGAACAGCTTGCCGGCACCAAACAGCTCACGGATGACCGCAACGCAGATCAGAATGAAGCTGTAGCCCAGACCGTTACCCACACCATCGAGGAAGCTCATGTGCGGCGGATTCTGCATGGCAAAGGCTTCGGCGCGACCCATCACGATACAGTTGGTGATGATCAGACCGACGAAGACCGACAGCTGCTTGCTGATGCTGTAGGCGTAGGCCTTGAGCACCTGGTCTACCACGATTACCAGCGACGCGATGATCACCATCTGCACGATCATACGAATCGAGCTGGGGATCTGGTTACGCACGATCGAGATAAAGAAGTTCGACAGTGCCGTTACCGAGGTCAGCGCGATACACATGACCAGGGTCACGCTCAGGCTGGTGGTAACCGCCAGTGCCGAGCAGATCCCGAGGATCTGCAGGGCAATCGGGTTGTTGCTGAAAATAGGCTCGAACAGAACCTGTTTTGCAGTGGCCTTAGCCATGATTATGCCTCCCCTGCACGAAGATGTTCGAGGAACGGACCAAAGCCGTCTTCACCCAGCCAGAAACGCACCAGGTTTTCTACGCCCCGGCTGGTCAGTGTGGCGCCAGCCAGACCGTCCACCTGGTGTTCGGCATTGGGGTTACTCGGATCAACCGAACCCTTGACTACGCTAATCGCAGGCTTGCCGGACTCGTCAAAGACAACCTTGCCGGTCCATTGCGCCTTCCAGTTCGGGTTATCCACCTCACCGCCCAGACCGGGGGTTTCGGCATGCTGATAGAAGCCCAGACCCACGACGGTTTTCAGATCGCTTTCTAGCGCCATAAAGCCGTAGAGGGTGGACCACAGGCCATAACCGTGGATCGGCAGAATCAGGGTCTTGATGCTGCCATCGGGGTTTTCCACTACATACACAGTGGAGTAGTCAGCGCGGCGACGGATGCTGGCAATGTCCTGTTCGCCATCCAGCTGCTGGGACATGGCCGGATCTTTCGACGCTTTCTGCTGATCGAAGGTCAGCGCATCAAAGGCGTCACTGAACTCGCCGGTGCGCAGATCAACCAGACGCGGAGTAATCAGGGAAAACTGCTCCTGGATACTGCGGCCCTCATCATACAGACCGGCGATCTGCAGAATGTTGCGCTGCTTGTCCTGCAGTTTGTTGGTCGTCTGTACCGGTTTGAGCGCAACCGCGGCGGCGGATACCACGACGGAGCAGACCAGACAGACAAGCAGCGCGACCGTCAGCGTGCGGGCAACGGATTCTTTCTTAGCGGACATTACGTGCAAGCCTCCGTTTGATGTTGGCCTGAACCACGAAGTGGTCGATGAGCGGAGCAAACAGGTTGGCGAACAGAATCGCCAGCATCATGCCCTCGGGGAACGCCGGGTTGACGACACGGATCAAGATAACCATCAGACCGATCAGGGCACCAAAGAACCACTTGCCGGTGTTGGTCATCGACGCCGATACTGGATCGGTCGCCATGAAGATCATGCCGAAAGCGAACCCGCCCACAACCATGTGCCAGTACCAGGGCATGGCGAACATCGGGTTGGTGTCGGAGCCAATCATGTTGAACAGCAGGCTGGTGGCGACCATACCGAGCATCACGCCGGCAACGATGCGCCAGTTGGCGATCTTGGTCAGCAGCAGCACCGCACCACCGATGAAGATGGCCAGGGTAGACACTTCGCCCATGGAACCCTGCATGTTGCCGTAGAAGGCGTCCAGCCAGGTCAGGCCGCTGGCAACGATCTGCTCAACGCCGCCGGAGGCAGCCATGCTCAGCGCTGTAGCACCCGCGAAGCCGTCGACAGCAGTCCAGACCGCGTCACCAGACATCTGCGCCGGATAGGCGAAGAACAGGAACGCACGACCGGTCAGTGCCGGGTTGAGGAAGTTTTTACCGGTGCCGCCGAACACTTCCTTACCGATCACAACACCAAAGCTGATACCCAGCGCGACCTGCCACAGCGGAATGCTCGGCGGCACGATCAGGGCAAACAGGATGGAGGTCACGAAGAAACCTTCGTTGACTTCATGCTTGCGGATTGAGGCAAATACCACTTCCCAGAAACCGCCGACCAGGAAGGTCACGGCATAGACCGGGAGGAAGTAGGCTGCACCGTGGATCAGATTGTCCCACAGGCTGGCCGGATCAAATCCGGCGAACATGGCGATCAGCGCCAGACGCCAGTTATCCTGGGCAGCCAGCAGATCCGGGTTGCCGGCATAAATGCTGTTGGCCTGGAAACCGATGTTGTACATCCCGTAGAAAATTACCGGGAAGGTGCACAGCCATACGGTAATCATCATGCGCTTGAGGTC
>CEUY01205406.1_pt1 | contig 26184 bp, 25 predicted proteins | sample 361481 | NCBI WGS metagenome assembly CEUY01 (sample SAMEA2622737, study PRJEB7988) | marine metagenome | isolation source: saline water (ENVO:00002010), including | reverse complement strand
ATTAAATCAATAGTATATAAAACAGATAGGCCTATTGAGGTTCGCAAAGATGAAGCTTTGGATGTAATTTCTTTAAGAAAATTTTTATTAGAGAAATTGGGGAAAATATCAAAGTTTGAAGTATTACAATTTCCTTATGGATATTCAAATTTGACTTATTTTATAAAAACTGAAAACAAGAAAATGGTATTAAGAAGACCACCATACGGATCCACTGTTAAATCTGGGCATGATATGAAAAGAGAATTTAACATTCTTAGTTCTTTAAAAAAGCATTTTAATAAAGTTCCTTTACCAATTATTTATTGTAATGACAAATCAATAATTGGTGATGAATTTTATATAATGGAAAAAGTTGACGGGGTAATATTTAGAGGATCAAAACCACCTTTTGAATGGCCTAAACCTAACTTAATGCCTTCACTAGTAAACTCTTTTATTGACTCTTTTACAAAACTACATTCTTTAAATATTAAGAAAATAGGACTTGAAAATTTTGGAAAACCAAAAGGATATGTTAATCGTCAAGTAAATGGATGGATAAAACGTTATAATAATGCTAAAACTCATAATTTTAATGGAATTAATAAAACAATAAGTTGGTTGTCAAATCATTTGCCTAAGAAATCTAAAACAGCTATTATTCATAATGATTTTAAATTTGATAATATTATGTTCAGAATTCACAATAATAAAGCTCAAGTGAATGCTATTCTAGATTGGGAAATGTCTACTATTGGTGACCCGCTTATGGATTTAGGAACAAGCTTGGGATATTGGATACATTATACGGATCCAGAGAAACTCCAAAATTTAAATTTAAATATAACTACAGTTAAAGGGACTCCTTCAAGAGAAAAACTAGTTCAATTATATTGCGAAAAAACGGGGAGTTCAGTTAATAATATAGTTTTTTATTTTGTTTTTGGATTATTTAAAATTGCAGTTATTATTCAGCAAATTTATTTTCGTTATGTAAATGGTTTCACCAAAGACCTGCGATTCAAAAATTTAGATAAAGGCGTTGAATTATTGGGCATTATGGCATTACAAGCCATACAGAAAAAAAAGATTGATTATTTATTTTAGATAAGAATTATAAAATATATGGATACAAAATTAAATATAGACTTGGAGAACTTTAGACTGGAAACCAGAGCATGGCTAGAAGTAAATTGTCCTGCAAGTATGCGAAAACCAATTAAAGACTCAAGTGAAATGTTTTGGGGAGGACGAAACCCCGAATTTACAAGTCAAGATCAAAAAATATGGTTTGAGAATATGTTGGAAAAAAAGTGGATTGTTCCATATTGGGAAAAAAAATATGGTGGAGGAGGTCTTTCTGCAGAGGAAAATATTATTTTGACTCAAGAGATGAGCAGATTGGGTTGTCGAAGACCTTTATTTAGCTTTGGTATTGCAATGTTAGGTCCTGCTCTATTAAAATTTGCAACTGAAGAACAAAAATTAAATTATCTGCCTGAGATTGTTGAAGGTAAAATTTGGTGGTGCCAAGGTTATAGTGAACCTGGAGCTGGAAGTGACTTGGCTGGACTTCAAACAAAAGCTGAAGACATGGGAGAATATTATTTAATCAATGGATCAAAAGTTTGGACAACATATGCTAATAAAGCTGATTGGATGTTTTGTTTGGTAAGAACTGACAATAAAGTATCAAAACACAATGGAATCAGTTTTATTTTAATTGACATGTCAACTAAAGGCGTAAGTGTAAGACCTATTAAACTTATTAGTGGAAAATCTCCATTTTGTGAAACATTTTTTGAAAATGTGAGAGTTCCAAAATCTAATTTGGTTGGAAATTTAAATGAAGGATGGACTATAGCAAAATATTTATTGAGTCATGAAAGAAAAATGATAGGTGGTGTTGGAGTAACTGAAACTAAAAAAGAAGTACATGAATTAGCAAAACTCAATCTGGAATGCTCATCAGGACAGTTAAATAATTCTTTACTTAGAGCTGATATAGCTAAATTTGAGATGGATGAGACTATTTTTGAATTAACAATTCAGAGAATTATAGATGAAGATAAGAGCGGCAAAAAAGCTTCTCAGCTTTCATCTTTTTTTAAATATTATGGAACAGAACTTAATATTAAACGTGAAGAGTTATTAATTCAAATAGGAGGTAATAATTCTTTAGTATGGACTCCCACTGAAGAAAATGACGGAAATGCAGCAAGAAAATTTTGTCGTTCAAAAGGCAACACTATTGAAGGAGGAACATCGGAAATTCAACTAAATATAATTGCAAAAAGAATACTTAATTTGCCTACTTAAAAAAAAATATGCCATTAATTTTAACAGATGAAGAGAAAATGCTTAAAGAGGCTGCTAATGAATTTTTAGCCTCTAACTCTTCTTTGAAAAGCTTTAGAAAACTAAGAGACAATAATTATCAATCATTTGACCAAGATTTATGGAAAGGAATGATTGAAATGGGATGGACGGCTTTAACTATTCCAGAAGCATATGGAGGATTAGATTTTGGATATACAGGATTGGGTCAGATTTTGGAGGAAACTGGTAAGACTCTGGCAAAATCTCCTTTAATTTCATCTATTTTGTTTTCGGCAACAGCAATTAGATTATGTGACAATGAAAACCTCAAATCAAAATGGCTTCCAGAATTAATGAAAGGAAATATTTTGATGGCGCTTGCTTTAGATGAGAAAGCTCACTTTGATCCTAATAACATTAATTCAACAGCCAAATTATCTGGCAATAAATATGTTATTAATGGTAAGAAAAAAATGGTTCTTGATGGATCTAATGCTGATTATTTTATAGTAGTAGTTAATGAAGCTAATATGACCAGTTTTTTTTTAATTGATGTCAAATCTAAGGGGATTGAAATTAAATCAGATATCTTAATGGATACTGGAGAGTACTCTTCTGTTGTTTTTAATAAAGTTTCTGTTGCATCTGAAAATAAACTTAATATTAAAACAAATGGAGATTCAATTTTACAATCCTTGTTAAATATCACTTCGGCTGGACTTGCTTCTGAAATGTTAGGAAGTATGCAAGCAGCTTTTGAAAAAACAATGGATTATATTAAAGAAAGAGAACAATTTGGCAATAAAATTGGAAAAAATCAAAGCTTACAGCATCGAGCAGCTCTTCTTTTTTGTGAAATAGAATTGTGTAAATCAATTGTTTTAAAAGCACTTAAAGCTATTGATAATGATGAAACAAAAAAGATTGAGTTTTCTCACCTAGCTAAGGCCAAACTTGGAGAGGTTTTAAAACTTACTACCAATGAAGCTATTCAAATGCATGGAGGTATAGGCGTAACAGATGATGCTGATATTGGATTTTATCTTAAAAGAGCAAGAGTAATTCAACATCTTATGGGGGACAAAAACTATCACCTAAATTGCATTGCCAAAATCAAAGGGTATTGAATAAAAAAAAGCTAATAATTTTAGCCTTTTAATTGATCATATTTTATATTTGCATTCTTATGAAAATGGTTAAATTGATAAAATCTTAATCCTCAAACTATGTCAAATAATATTGGAAAAGTTTCTCAAATAATTGGACCTGTTGTAGATGTTGATTTTTCTGGAAAAAACATTAACCTTCCCAAAATTTATGAGGCATTAGAGATTAAGAATAATGATGGAAGTATTTTAACTCTTGAAGTTCAATCTCATATTGGAGAGAATACAGTAAGAACAGTTTCTATGGATTCTACTGATGGTTTGAGCAGAGGTGTTGAAGCTGTTTCAACAGGTAGTTCAATTCAAATGCCAGTAGGAGAAAACATTTATGGAAGATTGTTCAATGTAATTGGCAATTCTATTGATGGTTTAGGGGATTTACCTAAAACAGGGAAACAAGGCCTTCCAATTCATAGATCAGCACCTGCATTTGACCAGCTTTCAACATCCACTGAAGTTTTATTTACAGGAATTAAAGTAATTGATTTAATTGAACCATATGCTAAAGGTGGTAAAATTGGACTTTTTGGAGGAGCAGGAGTTGGTAAAACAGTTTTAATTCAAGAGTTAATTAATAATATAGCAAAAGGTCATGGTGGCCTTTCCGTTTTTGCTGGAGTAGGGGAAAGAACCAGGGAAGGAAATGATTTGCTTCGAGAGATGCTTGAATCTGGAATTATAAAATATGGTGATGATTTCATGAAATCTATGGAAAAGGGAGGATGGGATTTAAATAAAGTTGATAAAAAGGCAATGAAAGACTCTAAGGCAACTTTTGTTTTTGGTCAAATGAATGAACCTCCTGGGGCAAGAGCAAGAGTTGCTCTATCAGGGTTAACCATAGCGGAATATTTTAGAGATGGTGCTGGTGAAGGTCAAGGAAAAGATGTTTTATTTTTTGTAGACAATATTTTTAGATTTACACAAGCTGGATCTGAGGTTTCAGCATTACTTGGGAGAATGCCATCGGCAGTTGGATATCAACCTACCTTGGCTACAGAAATGGGGGCTATGCAAGAGAGAATTACATCAACAAATAAAGGGTCAATTACTTCAGTTCAAGCTGTTTATGTGCCTGCTGATGATTTAACAGACCCTGCGCCAGCGACAACTTTTGCACACCTAGACGCCACGACTGTTTTGTCTAGAAAAATTTCTGAATTAGGTATTTATCCTGCTGTTGACCCTTTAGATTCTACATCAAGAATACTTACTCCTGAAATTTTAGGAGATGAGCATTACAATTGTGCTCAAAGAGTAAAGGAGTTACTTCAAAGATATAAAGAACTTCAAGATATAATTGCTATTCTTGGAATGGAAGAACTTTCAGAAGATGATAAGTTAGCTGTTGGTCGAGCAAGAAGAGTTCAAAGATTCCTTTCTCAGCCATTTCATGTTGCCGAGGCATTTACTGGGACTCCCGGTGTGTTTGTTGATATAAAAGATACAATTAAAGGGTTTAATATGATAATGGATGGAGAATTAGACCACTTGCCTGAAGCAGCTTTTAATTTAAAAGGAACAATTGAAGAAGCTATTGAAGCAGGAGAAAAAATGTTATCTGAATCCACCTAATGTTTTTAGAAATTGTTACCCCTGAAGCTACAATATTTAGTGGCGATGTAAAATCTGTTTCTGTTCCAGGAATTGATGGGTCTTTTCAAATGCTTAATAATCACGCCCCAATTGTTTCTGCACTTAAACAAGGTTTAGTAACTATTGATGGTGAAATTGAAATTGATAATCATTTTAAAGAAATGTTCACTAAAAAAAACAACTTAACTTTATTTGAAATAAAATCAGGGGCGGTTGAATTAGTTAATAATAAAATAATTCTTTTAATAGATTAAAAATTTAATTTTTCTAATTGTTCATATATTAAATTTGTTTCCCAGCCTCTATATTTAAGGGCCGAAATTAATTTTCTTTTTTTTGAAATTTTATCTCCTTTTGATAATGAGATTATTTTATTAGACAGATTGTCAAGTGTAATTAAATATTCGTTTTGATTAATCTCATTTAAAGCTAATTTAATATTGAAGTCACTAATTTTACGTTTTTTTAATTCAAAAATAATCCTTTTTTTTCCCCATTTTTTTGTATTGAATTTACCTCTAGCATAACTTAAAGCATAACGTGTTTCGTTTAAAAAATCATTTTGAATTAAAGTACTTATTATTTGATCAATTGCTAAAGGAATAATGCCCATTTCATAAAGTTTTGCAATTACTTCTTTGTGGCAACGCTCTTGATAAACACAGTAAAACTCAATTTTCTTTTGAGCTTGTTTAATTGTGTAAGATTTTTTTTTCACCAAATAAAGGTAATCTAAAAAAACCGTCATAGATAAATATTTATCTATGACGGTTTTAATTATTATTTACTAAAAGTTGTTTTATCCTTATCCATAAAACGAAACTCTAAGTAAAGATATAAATCCCGTGGAACAATTCGTATCCACTTTTTGTATTCAAAATACCATTTCAGTTGGATGGATGGAAATCCTTCTTTTAAATATGCAGCAATAAAAGGATGAACATGTAAATACATTTGTTCATTTCTATGCTGTTTATTCTTAACAATTTTGTTAAGCTCTGTGTTAATTTTGTCCATTAAAACAATTGGAGCTTCAACTTCACCATCTATATTAGGGTTTGCTTCTTTTGTTTTAATTTTAATTTCTTGACGCACTCTTTGACGAGTAATTTGAATCAATCCAAAACGACTAGGCGGTAAAATTTTATGCTTAGCTTTATCATGACTCATTTCTTCTTTAAGGTGCACAAATAATTTTTTTCGATTTTCATTAGATGCCATATCAATAAAGTCAACTACAATAATTCCTCCCATATCTCTTAATCTTAATTGTCTAGATATTTCAGAAGCAGCTATTAAATTAACCTCTAAAGCAGTATCTTCTTGATTTTTAGATTTATTTGAACGATTACCGCTATTCACATCAATTACATGAAGAGCCTCAGTATGTTCTATTACTAAGTAAGCGCCCCGCTGCATAGAAACTGTTTTTCCGAAAGCACTTTTAATTTGTCTTTCAACTCCAAATTTTTCAAAGATTGGAGCAGGATCTATATGTAGTTTAACTATGTCTTTTTTCTTTGGAGCAATCGTTTCAATGTAGTCTTTGACTTCATTGAATAAATCAATATCGTCAACATGAATACCACTAAAACTATCATCAAAAACATCTCTAATAATTGAAGAGGAGCGATTAATTTCGCTTAAAACTTTTTTTGGAAATTTTTCAGTCTTTAACATTTTATTGCAAAGATTTTTCCATCGTTTAAGTAAATTTTGTAAGTCAGCATCTAACTCAGCTACTTTTTGACCTTGGGCTACAGTTCTAATAATAACACCAAATCCTTTTGGTCTAATTATTTGTATCAATCGTTTTAGTCGACTTTTTTCTTTACTCTCTTCTATTTTTTGAGAAATTGATACTCTATCTGAAAACGGCATTAATACCATGAACCTTCCAGCCAAAGAAATCTCTGAACTAACACGAGGACCTTTAGTTGAAATAGGTTCTTTAACTACTTGAACTAAGGTAAGTTCCTGACTATTAATAACATCATCAATCTTTCCATCTTTAGGTATTTCATTTTCAAATCGAAATCTTTTAAGTAAATAATCTTTATGTTTACCTGTGATTATTTGTTTTGTAAATTTTAGTAAATAAGGAAGTTTAGGCCCCAAATCATGATAATGTAAAAAACCATCTTTTTCATGCCCTACATTAACAAAAGCCGCATTAAGCCCAGGGAGTAATTTTCTTATCTTTGCAAGATAAATATCACCCACAGAAAGCCTTTTATTTTCAACTTCTTTATTAAGCTCAATTAATTTTCCATCCTTGAGCAGTGCAAAATCAACAGCAGAGGAATTTGACCGGATAATCAGTTCTTTATTCACTCTAAAAAGTTTTTATACTATAACTTTAATAGTCATAGTTGATTAAACAATAATTTTTTCAGGTATTAACCTGGGCTTTAGATAAAACTAAAGCATTTCAATGAACATGGGTGAAAGATTTTAGTGTTTCACCATACACTTAAGTTTTTTTATGTCGGTTAGCTCTTCTGCGTTTTTTTCGCTTATGTGTCGCTACCTTATGTCTTTTTCTTTTTTTACCGCTTGGCATTTATAAATTATTTATTGGCTTAAGATACAGGAACCTTTGCTTTAACAGCATTAAGAAAAACCTTAGAGGCCTTGAAAGTTGGGACATTATGAGCAGGTATTTTTACTGCTATATTTTTGGAAATATTTCTACCGGTTTTTTCAGCTCTTGTTTTAATAACAAAACTGCCAAAACCTCGTAAATAAACATTTTCACCTTTTTCTAATGAATTTTTTACTTCATTCATAAACTTTTCAATTGTTGATTGAACATCTGCTTTATCTATACCTAGTTGATCTGAAATGTTTGATACAATATCTGCTTTAGTCATTTTATATTATATTTTATTTTATATTAAATTTACAAGGCAAGCAAATATATAAATTATTAACAATCTCTTTACCATTTTTTAAGTTTAAGTAACTAATATCTTTTCAACATAATGAATTTTTCCAAAGCTTTATTAAGCTGGTATGAATTAAATCACCGGCCTCTTCCATGGAGAAAGACAAAGGACCCATATAAAATTTGGCTTTCTGAAATTATTTTACAGCAAACTAGGGTTGAACAAGGGATACCTTATTATAATAAATTAATAAATGAATTTCCAACAATTTTTGATTTAGCAAAAGCTGAAGAAGCTAAAGTATTAAAAATTTGGCAAGGTCTAGGATATTATAAAAGGGCTGAAAATTTACATTTGACCGCAAAAAATATTGTATTGAACTTTGCTGGAAAATTCCCTAGTTCACAAAAAGAATTGAAAAATTTAAAGGGAATAGGGGATTATACTGCAAGTGCAATATCTTCAATATGTTTTAATAAAAATGAAGCTGTTGTAGACGGGAATGTTTTTCGTGTTTTAGGTAGAATTTTTGGAATTAATATTCCTATAAATTCTAACAAATCATTTAAACATTTTAAATCTAAAGCCAATGATTTGATGAAAGGGGCTCCTCCTGGAACTTATAATCAAGCATTAATGGATTTTGGAGCAATTCAATGTAAACCAAAAAATCCAAACTGTAAAGAGTGTGTTTTTTCAAAGGATTGTTATGCTTATAAAGAAAACAAAGTCACCTTTTTACCTGTAACAAATAATAAAATCAAGGTTAAAACCCGCTATTTTAATTATCTAGTTTTTCAAAACCCTAAAAAGCAAACAGTATTAGAGCAAAGAGTATCAAAAGGGATATGGCATAAACTCTTTGAATTTCCTGTAATCGAATCAAAAAGAGAAATAAAAAATCCTTCAACAAAATTTAACTCTAAAATAAAATTATACTCAAATGAACCCCCAACAAAAATATTTCCGCTTTCTGTTAAACCGATTAATCATAAATTAACTCACCAGAAGATAGTTGTAAAATTTTGGAATATAAAACTATCAAGAAAATCATCACTTCCTGTAAATGAATCTGATTTATCCACATTTCCTGTTCCTGTCGTTATTGAAAATTTTATCACTCAACATTATAACAGAGGCCATTAATTTTTATATTTGAAGTAATAAATTTAATTATATATGAGTGGAACTATAAATAAAGTTATTTTAATTGGTCATCTAGGGGATGATATAAAAATGCATCATTTTGATGGAGGAGGATGCTTAGGAAGATTTCCACTTGCAACAAATGAAAGCTATACAAATAAGACTTCCGGAGAAAAGGTTACTCAAACAGAATGGCATAATATAGTGGTTAGAAATAAAGCTGCTGAAATTTGTGAAAAATATATTGGAAAAGGTGATAAAATTTATATTGAAGGCAGATTAAAGACAAGAAAATGGCAAGATCAGGAAGGCAAAGACAGGTTTAGCACGGAAATAATAGTTAATGACTTTACTTTTCTAAGTGGTAAAACAGACAATAATCCTCAACAGATTGAAAAAACAAGCAACACAAATGAAATGCCTGATTCCAATAATGGGGACGACTTACCATTTTAAATTATTTTGAATTAATCTCTTTTAGGCCTAAGTATGGATCTATTGCCTATAGCTCAATTAGCACTTTTATTTTTATTGTTAGTTCTTTCAGCACTAATTTCTGGTGCAGAAGTTGCTTTTTTTTCTCTTAACAATTCTGATTTAGATGAAAAAGAGTTAACTAAAGGGGATACTTTAAATATAATTAAACATTTACTTAATAGGCGTAAGAGATTGTTGGCAACTATACTAATTACCAATAACTTTATAAATATTGCAATAGTTCTGATCTTCGCATCTTTTCGTAATTTTTTATTTGAAGGCTTATTTAGTCCGGTTATAAATTTATTAATTGAGATTGGAGTTATTACGATAATAATTCTCCTTTTTGGTGAAATTTTACCTAAAATTTATGCAAATAGAAACCCATTAGGATTTGCAAAATTTATGTCAAGACCACTTAAGTTTCTAGATTCTTATATTTTGTTTTTCTTGACATTTCCAATGAGTAAAATGACATACTTTTTTGAAAATAGACTTAATAAAAAGAATGATGAGTTTTCAGTTGATCAACTATCTCAAGCTCTTGAACTAACTGATGAACATGAAACCACTAAAGAGGAACAAAAGATTTTACAAGGGATTGTAAATTTTGGAAATATCGATACTAAGGAAGTTATGTGTCCTAGAATTGATGTATTTGCAATCTCAACAGAAGAATCACTTAAAGAAATATTACCTAAAATTATGGAAAATGGGTTTTCTAGAATACCTGTTTATAGGGAGCATTTGGATAAGGTTGAAGGAATATTATATATTAAAGACCTTCTCCCTCATCTAAAAAATTTTGAATTTGATTGGACAAAATTGCTAAGACCCCCCTTTTATGTTCCAGAGAATAAAAAGCTTGACGATTTATTAGCAGAATTTCAGCAAAAAAAAATACACCTAGCAATTGTAGTTGATGAATATGGAGGAACTTCAGGACTAATTACGCTTGAAGATATTATTGAGGAAATTGTTGGTGATATTAGTGATGAATTTGATGAGTTTTCATTAAGCTACTCCCAATTAGATAAACATAACTTTGTTTTTGATGGCAAAACGAATCTAAAAGATTTTTTTAGAATAATAGATTTAAAAGAAACTTCTTCATTTGACAAAATTAGAGGGGAAAATGAAACTTTGGGTGGGCTTTTTTTAGAGGCCACACAAGTAATTCCAAAGCCTGGTCAGAAATTTACTCATAATGGATATATTTTTTTAATTGAAAGGATTGATAATAAAAGAATTAAAAGAATTAAAGTAACCATTCCCAAATCATGATATTAAAAAATCATCTCCTTTTTTATTTGATATTTATTTTATTCGTATACTGCTCGGAATTTTCTCAGCCAAAACCAAAAGGGCATTTATCATTAGAATATCCAACGCCAACTTATATTCAAAAAAATAATGAAAAATTTATTTTTGAGCATAATTCTTTTGCAGAAATTCAAAATACTCCATTAGGCATAAACATATTTTATTCAAAAATGAAAGCGACATTATATATGTCACATTCTGAAATAAATAATAATTTAGATTCATTATTAAATGATGCATATAAATTACCAAGTAAACATTTGATAAAAGCTCAAAGAATTCCTGAAAGAATTTTTGTAAATAATAAAAACAAAATATATGGCACTTTATTTAATGTTGTTGGAGATGCAGCTTCTCAAATACAGTTTTTTTTAACTGATAGTACTGATAATTTTTTAATTGGAGCTCTTTATTTTTATTCTAAACCTAATTATGATTCTATTTTTCCTGCAGTTAAGTATGTTGAGAATGATATAATAAGAATGATAGAGAATCTTAGATGGAATAATTGAAATAATTAGTAAGCATTAAAATATTCTAGTTAAATTTATATTTATAAAAAGATTTAAATGAGGAATTATTGTTTATCTGTTTTAATATGCTTTTATTTTAATTTGCATTCTCAAAAAAACCATTTTGATGTCCTTATAGGAATTGAAAATAAAATCAATAAATATGAGCTAACTGCAATGAAAATATGGGATTTAGCAGAAATGGGATATCAAGAAAAAGAGAGCAGTGCATTACTCCAAAAACTTTTAAAAGAAGAAGGGTTTGTGATTGAAAGTGGATTGGCTGGGATTCCTACTGCTTTTGTGGCATCATATGGGTCGGGATACCCAGAAATTGCAATTCTTGGAGAATATGATGCTTTACCAGGATTATCTCAAAAAGCAAAGCCATATAAAATCTCAAATAATGGTAATGCTGGGCATGCTTGTGGACATCATTTATTTGGAACAGCATCTGCAGCAGCAGCAATAGCAATTAAACAATATTTATTTAAGAATAATAAATCAGGAACAATTAAGTTTTTTGGATGTCCTGCTGAGGAAGGTGGTTCTGGTAAAGTCTATATGACTAAAGCTGGTCTTTTTGATGATTCTGATATTGCTCTTCATTGGCATGCAGCTTCCATTAATGGGGCAAGCCCTAAACCTGCATTAGCTAATAAATCTGCCAAGTTTAGATTTTATGGAATCTCTTCTCATGCTGCAGCTGCACCTGATAAGGGGAGATCTGCTCTAGATGCAGTAGAGGCCATGAATAGTATGGTTAATATGATGAGAGAGCATGTTGATGAAAGCACTAGGATACATTATGTTATAACCAGAGGAGGGAAAGCTCCTAATGTTGTTCCAGACTTTGCAGAAGTTTATTATTATTCAAGACATACAAATAGAGATGAAGTTATCAGAGTTTTTGACCGTATTGTTAATGCGGCAAAAGGTGCAGCTTTAGGTACCGGAACAACTATGGATTATGAAATGATTGGTGGAACTCATGAGCTTTTACACATTGAATCTTTACAAAAACAACTGCATAATAATTTAGTAAAAGTTGGAGGGTATTCTTATTCTGAAAAAGAAAGAATTTTTGCTGAAGAAATTTCCAAATCACTTGGAGTTACTCTTAATGTTGAATTTGTTGAAGGGATTCAACCATATGATTCATCTATTCAGGCTAAAGGATCTGGATCTACTGATGTTGGAGATGTTAGTTTTGCATTGCCAACAGCTGGATTTAATGCCGCAACATGGGTGCCAGGAACTCCAGCACATAGTTGGCAGGCAGTTGCAGCTGGTGGAACAAGTATTGGAATAAAAGGAATGATGATTGCAGCTAAAACATTAGCTTTAACTGGAATGCAACTTATAGATGAACCTAAGCTAATTGAGAAGGCTAAAAAAGAGTTTAATATAAAAAGAGGAAAAGACTTTAAATATGTACCTTTGATAGGTAATCGAGAACCTGCTCTAAATTATAGAAACTAATGCGATTGATAACACTTACTTTTTTTTGTTTTATTATTTTGTTTGAGGTTAAACCCCAAGCTTATCAATGGGATGTAGAAAATAATGGAGCTATAGAAATTCATAGAGTACTTATGGATTCTAATTATTTTATAGAAACTGTTTTTTCGGATAAGCCGTCAAAATTTATCAGTACTAGAGGTGGTTTTTATGAATCTAAAAGTAACGTTATTCATGTGCAATTCGAGTTTAACTCTAATTATTTAAAAGATAGCCTTGTTAAAGCAGAAATTAGAATTCCGAATATCGGAAAAGAAATATCAAAGCCTAAACTCCCTCTTGATGGAAAATGGTTGATGGCAGGAAGGGTAAATAATGAAGGAGAAGAAAGAAGAAGAGACACAAAAAGGTCAAGAAAAACTCTTAAGTTTTTGATAGATGGGTATTTTCAATGGACTGCATATAACACTGAAACTTTTAAATTTTATGGTAGCGGTGGAGGAAAATATAATGCTAAAGATGGAAAATATTCTGAATCAATTGAGTATTTTTCAAGGGATAATAGTCGATCAGGAAAAACATTATCTTTTTCATTCAATCAGGAACAAAATGATTGGTATCATAAGGGATTTAGTAGTCAAGGCAAACCTTTACATGAGATATGGACTTTAAGAAATGATTAATAGTAAATGGATTCCATTAATCAACTTCTGAAATTACTTAAACTAGAAAATCAAACAGACACCCAATTTATAGGAGAAAATTATCCAGCATCTTGGGGAAGAGTTTTTGGGGGACAGGTTCTTGCTCAATCGTTGAACGCTGCATATAGAACTGTACCCAAAAATAGAATAGCCCACTCAATGCATGGATATTTTATTTTGGCTGGCGACATTAATCATCCAGTAGTTTATGAAGTGGATAAAATTAGAGATGGAAAAAGCTTTACAACAAGAAGAGTTGTGGCGTATCAAAAAGGAAAAGCAATTTTTAATATGTCTGCATCTTTTCAAAAAAATGAAATAGGAGTTGATCACCAGATTATTGCACCAAATATATTACCTCCTGAAGTTTTAAGTAGCGACATACAACAAATAGAGAAATTAAAAGATAAGCTTCCTCATTATTATGAGTCTTTAAAGAAAGCTCATTTTAAAATGTTTGATTTTAAACCAGTAGAAACATTATCTCATTTAGAAACTAAAAACATGATTCCTTTTAGCCATATTTGGTTTAAGACTAAGGAAAAGAAAAAAATTAGCTTACCTGAGAAGCATCAGATTTTAGCTTTTGCTTCAGATATTGGGTTGTTAATGACAGCTACAAAACCCCATAGAGAGAAAATAAAAGGGAAGTCTGTTTTTGTTGCAAGTATTGATCATGCAATGTGGTTTCATAGGGATTTTGAAATTCATGAATGGCTTTTATATGCTATGGATAGTCCTAGCGCGTCTTCTGCTCGTGGTTATACAAGAGGAAATATTTTTTCAAAATCTGGAAAACTAATTGCCTCTGTAACTCAGGAAGGGTTAATTAGGTTAAAAAGATAAATTAATAAAAAAATCCGTGCGCGAATATAAATTTTTGAAGCACAAACATTTTTGCGCACGGATTTAAACATAACCAATTTAAACAAAAAGATCAAGCTTATTAATGATGTAAAGATACCTTTGAAACTGTTAAAAAAATCTCAAAGGAGGGTTAAAAGCTAGTTAAAGTTTTTTATTTTGAATGTAAAAAAAAATTAATGAGCTTAAGAAATTTATTTTTAGTACTAATAATTTGTTTTCTTAATTGTGAAAACAAAATTAATGAATCATTTTATTTGGCTAAGGAGTTGTTTAATAATTTTGAATCTATTCTTTCATCTGAGGAATACTCAAAAACAATATATTTTTATAAGGACTCTAATAGTTTATGGAGAGATAAGCAAGACTCTTTAGTCTCAATAAAAATTCCATACAAGGAACATTTTTTTAATTTTAGTGAATCTTTTTTAAAAAATAATAATGAAAATTCTTCAACCTCTTTATCTAGATATATATCAGAATATAAACAAGGCATAAAGGTTAAAGAATTTTATGAATTAGATTTAGTATTGATTAATACAATAGAATATAAGAAATCAATATACATAGTTGATTTTAATATAAAAGGAGAAATAATTAAAGCCGAATTTTATGACTCGAAGGGGAAGTTAATATTTCAATCTAATAAAGAAATCTTTTAAACAAAGGTTCACTTTAGTTGATTTTTTCTGAAGGCATTCGTATTTGAATAATCATTGATGATAAAACTGTAATTACCCCTATTATTATGATTGAAAAGGTTACTCCAAAAAAATCAGCAACTATACCGGATAATATAGCCCCTATAGCATAGCCTAGATCTCTCCAAAGCCTAAAAACTCCTAAGCTTTCAGCTCTTTGTAATGGCGTTGATTCTTCAGCAATCACAGTCAAAAAAGTTGGATAAACAATAGCAGTCCCTATACCCAAGGAAATACTTATAAACATTAAAATTTCAAAAGATGTATTAAATGGAAAAAATATAATTGCAAATCCTTGAATTAACATTCCCCAAACCAGCATCATTTTTTTTGAATAATAATCAGACATTCTGCCAGTAAATAACTGACCAATACCCCAAAATAATGGATATGCAGCTGTAATCCAACCTATTTGTTGAGTTTCAAAACTAAATGAGAATAAAAGAATAGGTAATAATCCCCATATCATTCCATCATTTAGATTATTAACTAATCCCGCTTGTGTAACAGAACTAAGGGTTTTATTTTTAAATGTAGTTTCAATAAAAATATTGTCTAGACTTAATGAGGTGTTCTTTTTTGATTCAATTTTTATGTATGATTCAGTCTCTTTAACAAAGAAGACAGTCAAAAAAAGACCAATTATAGACATTAAAACACCTAGGTAGAAAGGATAAGGAGTAAGCCCATATCTATCAGCTATATATGCACTTAAAAAAGCTATAATCCCTATTGCAAAATATCCTGAAAACTCATTTAGCCCCATGGCAAAACCTCTGTCCTTTTCTCCCACAAGATCAATTTTCATATTCACAGTACTGCTCCAAGTAAACCCTTGGCTTATACCCAAAAGCATATTGGCTATAATTACCCAGCTCCATAATGAAGCATTAATTAAAATAAACGGAACTGGAATTGCAAAAAGCCAACCAATTATCAATAATTTTTTTCTTCCAATTCTATTTGCTAGTCTTCCAAAAATATAGTTTGTCAGAGCCTTAGTTATTCCAAATGCGATAATAAATGATAGAATAGCAGTTTTGGATGAAATTTCAAATTGATCAGTTGCATATTGGGGTATAATAGTTCTTTCAAGCCCTACCATGCCTCCTACAAAAGCATTTACTATAACAAGCAAGATAAATTGAAGTAAATTTTCTTTGAGACCAATTTTATTAATTTCTTTTGTCAAAACTTAAATAAATATCTGTTAGTTTTTATTAAAGTTTGATATGATATAACTAATTTCTTCATCGGCAATTATTTCTACCATATCAAATGAAGAACTTTTGGGAAATCCAAACTCTTCATCATACTTAATATTAAAATAAAAAGGATTTTCATATATTCTTTCTTCTATTTCTTTAAATAATGAATTAATAGTAACAGGAAGACCTTCGTATCCCCAATCTTCATTTCCGCTAATACTTGCAACACTATTATTTATTACTGTAATAGAATAAGGCTCCTGAAAAACACAAAAACAAACAATATTTAAATCCATTGTATAAGAATCAATATTCAAAGAGGTCCAATTATCCCTGTTTAATTTAAGGGTTTCAATAGCTGAACATATTTCAGGATCAAAATCACAGGCTTTTTTTTCTTCCTTTGCACAGCTTAAAACAAAAACAATTACTAAAACAAATTTGTAAATTCGCATGTTACAAATTTAGTAAATGAAACACCTCTCATATATATTATTATTTTGTTTTTTGATTACATGTAGTAAAAATGAAAATGAAGAAACTGATGAACTTTGTTTTTTTATTGAAATCTGGGATCCAGTTTGTGTAGAGGGAAAGATTTTTTCAAATTCTGCAGAGGCATTATGCGAGGGATATACTGAAGACGAAATAATCCCAGCAAACCAAGATGAAAATCAAAATGCAACATGCCCAGATTAATTAACTTTCAATAAAGTATTGTATAGAGTTTAAGACTATAAATTCTCTTTCTTAGAATTAAATAATGAAGAAGACTTAGCCCTAGATTTATCATTCTTTTTAATTATTGTAGATCTTTTTCTCTTTAAAGCCCTATATGTGGCTTTCTTAGTATTCTTATCTTTACTCCATTTACTTGGGTCTTTTGATGATTTAGAAACCATTTTTTCAATATCTGAAAAAGAATTATACTTATGATTAGAACCTTTAGGAGGAGTTGATGTTGAACGACTAGAACTAGCTTTTTTTGATGCTTTTGGACGAGCAGATTGAGTGCGATTAGAATTAGATACTTTTATTGGGGCAGATTTGGATGAGTTCAAGGATTCCCAACCATTATTAGTACTTTCAGAAGTATTTATAACCCTATTATTCATATAATATTTTTCAGTATCAGCTTTTGAATCACGCTCTTTTGACACTTTATTTTTAGTTCTTTTTTCAGAAGGATTGTATGGCAAATATTGAGAGTGTACCATTCCTAATGTAAAAAAGAAAAACAATATAAACGACATTAATTTTTTCATCTTCAAGCAATTTTATTTTTTGGTAACCATCTAAGTTAATGAATTTGTTGTATTTACAAAAAAAAGAAGTATATAATTCCTAAAATTTAAAATTTTATTTCTTTAATGAAATTGGATTTGCAAGATCCATAGTTACATATGCATTTGGATTTATGTCCTTAATTATTTTGATTACGGCTTTTCTTTTTCTTCTTGGCACAATACTCCAGCATACTCTAACACCTCCATCTCTACCCTCTCCATCAATTACAGTTACAAGGTATCCTTTTTCTCTAAGAGCACCAGCGATACTAGGAGAGTCGCTAGGTGAAAACACCCTGATGACTATGCTTCCAATACCGATAATATTCTCTAAATATGAACCAGCAATAGTCCCTAATGCAAACCCAACAGCATATCCAAAAATTAAAATAGGGTGGTCTATATCTCTAACCACCTTTGATACAGCTATAATCCAAATTGCGGATTCAACTAGCCCTATAAGTGCCGCATAGAAAGGCTTTTTGCTTACCAATAAAGCTCTAATTGTTCCTAAGCTTTGGTCAGCTAATCTAAGAATAAAGATTATTACTGCTGAAAAAACTAACTCCATAATTTTTTAATTTAATCTAAGTACACCAAGCCCTTTTTTGTAAAAAACCTCATTAAACTCTTTGATTTGCTTTTTAACTAAATTAGAAGCAATATTTTTATATTTTTCCCATTCATTATTTAGTTCAATAAATTTTTTTTGAGCACCCAAAGTTAAGCTAGGTAGTCCTGCATCAACTTGATTTAAAAGAGTTAAATAATGCGCGGTAAAACCATTTTCGAAATTTTCTACATCATCATATGCCTTAGAAAGCCTTTGAACCATAATTTTATCCCATTTATCAAGATCTTGAATCAGTTTTTCAGATTCTTTTATAAACGTTTCATCTTTGGTGTTTTTAATAGTTGGCAATAATAATTTTAATTCAGTTTGTATATTATAAAGTTTTACTGTCATTTCAGTCATTTCGTTATAAATTTTCTCTCCTTCTTTCATAAATTTATTATATGAAGCATACTCTTGTTCAGTGCTTGAATAAAGAGGATTATTAAGTATTTTAGTTGTTATGGTATGTTTATTATTAAGATAACTTAGAGTTATTTTATATTCACCAGGAACAGCTTTGTGACCACTATACCTACCTTCAATATAAACTTTTGGAACCCCTTTTAATAAAGGATATCTCAAATCCCATACAAATCTATTTAATCCTTTATTTGAAGAAATCTTTCTTGGTTTTGGAGGACTTCCCTCATACTCTATATGCTTTTTATCAGAGGTTGAATTATATTCATTAACTAAATTATTATCAGAGTCATAAATAGATAACTTAATTAAAGTTTCTTTAGGAAGCTTTGGTAGATTGTAGTAAATAACCATTCCGCTTGCTGGATTAACTCCTTGAAGTAGGTCAGTGCCAGAAGATTTATTGTTATTTAAAGGACTATACCAGTTGGGAATAATTGTTTTTTTAGGAACAAAAAGTTTTCCTGTTTTATTATTACCATCATATTGTCTTAAAAGATTAAGGTCATCTAAAATCCAAAATGCTCTTCCCTGAGTAGCTATAACAAGATCATTGTTTTTAATTATGATGTCAGTGATAGGCACAACAGGAAAATTAAGTTTTAATTTTGACCAGTTAAGCCCTCCATCCCATGAAACGTAAAGCCCATTTTGCGTACCAGCATATAATAAGTTTTTTCTAAAGGGATCCTCTCTTACAACACGGGTAAAGTCACCTTTTGATATTCCATTAGATATGTTTATCCAATTTTTTCCATAATTGGTTGATTTATATATAGCTGGTGTATGATCATTAAATTTATAACGGGTAGTTGCAATATACACAGTTTGTGGATTATGAGGTGATACTTCTATTGCATTTATTAAAGTCTCTTTTAGGTTTTTTGGAGTGATATTTTTCCAGTTTATTCCATTATCAGTTGTAAGATGAACCAATCCATCATCACTGCCAGTATAAATGATTCCTGGTTCATGAGGAGATTCCATTACATAACTTAATGTCCCATAATTTTCAGCTCCAACAGCCTCAACTGTATAAGGACCACCACCTTTCATTTGCTTGTCATCTTGATTTTTTGTTAAATCAGGGGAAACTACATCCCAAGACATTCCATCATCTCTAGTTCTAAGCAAGTATTGTGCAGCATGATAATATGTGTTTTTTTCATGTATAGATTTTATAATTGGAGCATTCCAGTTATAAAGATATTTCATGTCTCTAGCAGCAAGACCTAAATACAAGTTTGGTTCGATCATAATGTTTTTGCTTGTATAAGCTTTCGTGTCAAGCATTCTAATTGTACCTAAATAGCTTCCACCCATTACTTTGTCAGGATTATCAGGGTCAAATGCGATAAATGCACTTTCTCCTCCAGCAGATGCAGACCAATGAGCTCTTGTAATTCCTCTTGACCCTAATCCGATACTAGCTATTTTAATTGAGCTATTATCTTGTTGTCCTCCATAAACATTATACGGAAACAAATTGTCTGTAATAACTCTGTAAAATTGACCTGTTGGCATATTATCAATTCGAGACCAAAACTTACCTCCATCAAAACTTATCTCCGAACCACCGTCATTTGTTATAATCATATTTTTAGAGTCAGAAGGGTTTATCCATAAGTCATGATAATCACCATGATGAGTATCAATCTCCTTCCATTCAGATCCTGAGTTTATGGATTTATATGCAGATGCACTTAAAACATATACTATATTTTCGTTGTTAGGATCAAGAGTTAGTTCTATATAATACCAAGCTCTTTGAATTAATCTATGATCAGAGCTAACCCTTTTCCAAGAATCCCCAGAGTTTTTTGAAAGAAAAAGACCTCCTTTTTCTTGCTTGGAATCACTTTCAATAAGAGCATATACCCAACTTGAATTTGCTGGTGACACAGCTATAGCCATTTTCCCTTTCTCTTTTGGTATTCCATTTTCAAGAATTTCCCAGGTTTCTCCTCCGTTTATTGATTTATACAAATTGCTTCCTGGGCCTCCACTTATAACTTTCCATGGAGTTCTCATATGATCCCACATTGCAACATAAAGAACTTCTGGATTATTTATATCTATTGATAATTCACTTGCACCTGTAGAATCATTAACGTATAAAACTTTTTTCCATGTTTTGCCACCATTTATTGATTTGTATACACCTCTTTCACTTGATTTTCCATGAAGAGCACCTTGAGCAGCTACCCATAATATATTGGGGTTTTTTGGATGTATTATAATTCTAGAAATATGCTGGGTATTTTTGAGACCTAAATGAGACCATGTAGCACCAGCGTCAGTTGATTTATAAACTCCATCACCATGTGCAGTCATTACGCCTCTCGGTGCATGCTCACCCATTCCAACATAAACAATATTAGAGTGACTACTTGAAACAGCTATTGCTCCTACGGAACCAGATGTAAAATAACCATCAGATATATTTTTCCAATGTTGTCCAGCATCAGTAGTTTTCCAAACACCACCACCAGTAGTTCCCATATAGTAAGTCAAGGGATCATCATTTACTCCTGTTCCTGCATTAGCTCTTCCTCCTCGAAAAGGACCAATATTTCTAAATTTTAAAGGCTTAAAAATTGAATCTAAACTTTGACTTTGGGAAGTCAAAGTTGATAAAAGAAAAATAGAAAGTAATCGAAGGTTTTTCATATGAATTTATTTATAGTTATAAATTAAAAAAAATACAACTATCATTAGTTAAAAATTTTAAATATTTTATTGGTTAATTTAGATATTGATGTTTTTATTCAAAGAAATTTCTGCACATTGAATTAAAATAAATTAAATCATCATTGTTATATTTAATGTAAACAGATTGATTTTGATTTAGGGGGGTTGGTGAAAAAAAATGCCAGATATTTCCATTAAAAATTCCTTCAATTTTATATTCTTTTCCCTGAAAAAAACATTTTTTTACAATTACTTTATCATTTGATTTAGAAACAACTTTTATTTTTTCAGGTCTTAGAAAATAAGATTTTTTATCTATATCTATTTGATTTAACTCCCCTAAAATTTCAGCACAATAACAATTTGCAGGCTTACAGTACATGTTTTCTGGATTGTCATATTGTTGAAGAACGCCAGCTTTAAAAATTAATATTCTATCTGCTATATTTAGTGAGTCATTTATATCATGAGTAACTAAAATCGTTGTGGTGTTTGTTTCTTTCACTATTTTATGGATTTCTTCACGCACTGATAGTTTAATATTAGAATCAAGATTACTAAAAGGTTCATCAAGTAAAAGTAAATCAGGCTCTCTAACAAGGGCTCTAGCTATACAAGCTCTTTGTTGTTCTCCACCAGAAAGCTCATGAGGATACCTGTCTAATAGTTTACCAAGATTAGTTAGCTCAAGTATAAAATTTAACTTATTTTCATAATTGTTTTTTAGATTTAATGTAATATTTTCAATTAAGTTAAAATGTGGAAAAAGCGGATAGTCTTGAAAAACAAAACTTATTTTTCTTTCTTGTGCTCTTACAAAAGTATTATTGTCATTTAATCTTACTCCATTTAATGAAATAGAGCCTTCATTTATTTTTTCCAGCCCTGAAAGACATTTTAAAAAAGTTGTTTTGCCTGACCCGCTTTCACCAATAAAAGAGATAATCTCACCTTTATTTACAGAAAAATCTAATCCTTTAATTATAGGAATATTTTTCTTGTAATATTTTACTAGCCCTTTTACTTCAAGATACATCTATTTGTTTGTTTAAAATATTTTTTAAAATCAACAATAAAATACTCCCAATTAATATAATAGACAAGGAATAAATGCTAGAAAGAGGAATCATTTCTTCAATTGCAAACTCATAAGTTTGAGTAGCTAATGTATCAAAATTGAATGGTCTTAGAATTAATGTTATTGGAAGCTCTTTCATCAGGTCAATAAAAGTAACAATAAATGCAGTTATCAATGCAAATTTATTTATTGGCAAATGAATTTTTTTCAAAAGCATAAAAGGACTAAGTCCAAGGTTTTTTGCGGTATCATCATAAGAATCTGGTTGTTTTTCAATACTGGATTTAATAGGAGCCTTTCCAACTGCTAAAAATCTAATTATGTAAGCATATATTAATAAAGTAAATGTTCCTAATAAGGAAAATGAAGAAAATATATTTTTTATTGAGGTAAACATTATTATTAAACCTAGTCCAATTACAGCTCCAGGAATTGCATAACCTAATGAAATAGATTGACTGATATAATAATTTAATCGTGTTTTAGAAATTTTTTCTATAAACAAAAAAAATAAAGCAAAAATTATAATTAAAGCTGATGAAATAGTTGAAACTATAACTGAGTTAAAAGTTAAGTCTGTCAAATCTTTAATATTAACCAAATGATAGGTTGTCAAAACGTTATTTACTATGAAAAGAAATGGTATCAAAAACCCAAATAAAAAAGGAATAGAACATACTAAATAGACTACTATTTTATTTTTGAATGTTAATTTAGAAAGCTTTTGAATTTGAGTATTAATTTTATAATAATATCTAGTTTTAGAAGAAATATATTTTTCAATATAAAAGAATGTAAATACAACAATTAACATAATAACTGAAAGCTGAATTGCCGCCCCTACATCATTCATTGAGAACCATGCCCTAAATATTCCTGTTGTGTAAGTGTTTATGCCAAAATACTTAACAGCACCATATTCATTCAAAACTTCCATAAGGACTAAAAACAATCCAGAAAAAATAGCGGGCCTTGATAAAGGGATAATAATTTTGTAAAAAGTATTAATACTAGATAAGCCTAGATTTTTAGCAACATTTATATAATTAGAACCTAGCAGGGTAAAAGACACTCTTGATGCTGTATATATATATGGATATAATGCCAAGGCTAAAATAACACCTAGAATTTCAATTTGTAAATAATCCCTATTAAAAAACAATGAAGCCTGATAAAAATTTGCCCTTAAAAAGCTTTGAATCGGGCCGGTAAAACTTAAGATGTCGCTATAGGTAAATGCCATTATGTATGAAGGTATTGCTAAAGGTAAATAAAGCGCAAGATCAAATAAAAAACGCCCTTTAAATTTGTAATTACTAATATACCATGCAGGAAAAATCCCAAATAAAAGTGAGAAAAAAGCGGTAATAATAATTAAATAAAATGTGTTGAATGTATAATCCAATAGTAGAGTTTCCCATAAATAGCTGAGGGAGGTTTTCTCAAGAGCATAAAGACCAGTTAGAAGAAACAAAATTGGAAGGATAAGTAAAATTGCAACAAAAGCACTTCCAAGAATCCATCTTTTATTTTCAGTTAATAATATTTTTTTTATTTCCAACCTGTTTTATCAAAAATTCTAATTGCTTCATCTCTATATTTCCCTAACATATTTAGATCGAGAGTATCTCTTTTAAACGTCCCCCAAGATTGAACTATTTCAGATGGGGTAACATTTGGGTTCGCAGGATATTCATAGCTATTGTTTACATATGTATTTTGAGCTTCTTCACTTGTTAAATATTCCATTAACTTGATTGCATTTTCTTTATTTGGAGAGTATTTAGCTAAGCCAATACCAGAAACATTTATATGACTTCCTCTTTCATTTTCAGCCTGATTTGGAAAAAAAACAGTTACAGATTTGCCTGCATTTAATTCCTCTTCTTTCTCAGAAGATAAAAGCAGACCAATATAATAAGAGTTTACTATAGCTATATCCCCTTGCCCTGCAGCAATAGCTTTAACTTGATCTCTATCACTTCCTTTTGGATCTCTTGCAAAATTTCTAACTATACCTTTTGACCAACTTGAGGCTAAATCACTGCCTAAGTTTGCAACTATTGATGACATTAAAGCTTGGTTATAGGCATTAGAAGAAGATCTTGCTAGAATCCTTCCTTTCCATTTTTCATCAACCAATTCTTCATATGTGCTCAAATCATTTTTTTCTACTCTTTGGTTGCTATAAACTAAAATTCTAGCTCTATATGTAATAGGTATCCAATAACCATTTTTGTCTTTTAAGTCAGGACTTACATTGGTATCAATTATTTTGTTTGATATTTTCTGTAACAATCCCATTTTAGAAGCCCTGTATAGTTTGCCAGCATCAACAGTGACAAATAAATCAGCAGGACTATCCTCTCCTTCATTTTTTAGTCTCTCTATTAACTCATCAGCATTTGCTTTTATAACATTAACCTTTATGCCTGTTAATTTTTGAAAATTTTCGTATTGCAATTTATCAACAGCATAATGTCTTTGACTATAAAGATTGACTTCTTTTGAGTTCTTATTTGGAGAACACCCTAATAAAACTGTATATAATAGTAAGTAAAATAATTTTTTCATGTTTGTTTATTTAGATTGAATATAAATAACTTATATATTTGCGCAAATATAATCTAGAAAACCTTATTAAAGAAAGTTATATGAAAAAAATAATTTTAAATCTATTATTACTATTTACATTAAGTCACATAATGGCACAAAGTAAAAAGAAAAAAGATATTATTTCAATAAAGGAAATGTGTGGATGTTTTGAGGTAAAGTTTAGTTTTTCTGAAACGTTTGGCAATTTAAATGATGAAACTTACATTCCATCAAAAAATTACACTAGTTGGGGTTTAGAATGGGCTCAACTTATAGGTGAAGACAAAAATTCATTATCAATTCAACATATACTTATAGCAGGAGATGAAAAAGAACCGTATATAATTAAACACTGGAGGCAAGACTGGATTTATCAAAACACGGATTTTTATTTTTATGATTTTGATAATAAATGGAAATATACATCTAAAAACAAGAAAGATGTAAAAGGTCAATGGACCCAAAAGGTTTATCAAGTTGATGATAGTCCTAGATATGAGGGTTCTTCATCATGGGTTCATGTTGATGGAAAAAGCTATTGGGAAAATTATTCTTCTGCTCCTCTTCCTAGGAGAGAGTTGTCTAAAAGAAAGGACTATAATGTTATGTTTAGGGGAAATAGACAAGAAATTAAATCATTTGGATGGATTCATGATCAAGACAACAAAAAAATTGTTAGAGCTAATAATGAAAAGGATATAGTAATTGCTGATGAAAAAGGGTATAATATATATAAAAAAGTTGATAATAAAAGATGTATAGAAGCTGTTAAATGGTGGGATAATAATAAAACAAAATGGAAAATAGTAAGAGATAAATGGAATGAAATATATGCTAGAAGAAAAAATCTTGCTTTACATAAAACAGTAAATAAAAAACCTCTTTTTATGTATTTATTTGATAAAAACTTAACAAATGAAGATGAAATAAATTCAACAATAGAATTATTTTTAATAAATTAAGTTCAATTAAAAAAATAAAAATAAAAATGAAAAAAATACTTTCTATTGTACTAATCTTCTTTTGTTTTGAATTAATTGCCCAAAATCAAGAAGATAATATGTCTGATGATGTAAAGGTCTCAGAAGAACAAAGTAAAATTAAAAGACTTGCAATTGGTGTTAAAATAGGAACGCCAAATATGGTAGGTG
>CEUY01204681.1_pt1 | contig 26337 bp, 21 predicted proteins | sample 361481 | NCBI WGS metagenome assembly CEUY01 (sample SAMEA2622737, study PRJEB7988) | marine metagenome | isolation source: saline water (ENVO:00002010), including | reverse complement strand
CAATTAATTGATGTAATTTCCATTACAGATCCAAATTCTCCTGACTTAACATTTAAATTCGTTTTTTTTAATTTTGTTATAAAATTTTCATAAATTGAATTAGCTAATTTAGAATCTGCAGCATCAGTAAAATCTGGCCTTCTTCCTTTTCTTGTGGAACCATAAAGAGTGAATTGGCTAATTACTAAAATATCTTTCGATGAATCTATAACTGAAATATCAAAACCTGATTCGAATGTTTTTTTGGGAAAAAGTCTTAAATTTAGAATTTTATCAACAATATAATTTGTTTCATAGAAAGAATCATCTTTATGAACTCCCAAAAAAATCAACAATCCTTCATTGATACTTGAAATATCATTATTTCCCACTTGTACTTTTGCATTTTTAACCCTTTGGATTAAAACTTTCATTTGTTTTTATTAGCAGAATTTGATGTTTTTTTGATTGAAGGTTTATGTGATGTTTTTTTAGAATTGTCTTTCTTAGAATTAGAAGTTTTTTCTTTAGTTTTTGTGTTTTTATTAGAATCTTTTTTATTTTTTTGAGAATTTTCACTGGTAGATTTCGATCTATTTTCAGTGGAGTACCAACCTGAACCTTTGAAATGTACAGCTACTTTACTTATTAATCTTTTACTAGAACTACCGCATACTATACAATTTGCTATTGGTTCGTCTGAAAAACTTTGAGTAACTTCAAATATTTCTTCACATTTTTCATTGTTACATTTGTAATCATATTTTGGCATTTTTAAAAAACCTCTTATAAAAATAGAAAATGCTTTTCAAAGATTTTGAAGTTAGCATTAATTGGATATGTTGTCAAAATATTTTTCATAAATTATTAAATCCTGATGACCATGATTCATGGATTTCTTTAAGATCAATTTCGATAATATTGTTTATTATTAATTTTTTATCCATTACTACTCCAATTTTTTCTAATGGAATAGAATTAATCTTGCAAATATTAGTAACCTTTTTTAAATTTTTAGGATTTATTGAAAAAATAATTGTAGATTTGTTTTCCCCAAATAGAGGAATCTCCCAGGAATTTATTGGAATATTTATTTTCGCTCCCATATTTCCTAATGCACAGCATTCTGAAATTGCTACAGCTAATCCTCCATTTGAACAATCGTGAGAAGAATTTACTAAACCAGAAGTAATGAGTTCTCTAGTTATTTTTTGGAGTTTTTTTTCAAAGTCAAAATCTAATAAAGGTTTTCCTGATAATTGGTTTTGTATAATTTTCTGAAATTCTGAACCTGCGAGATATTTTGGATGATTTCCGAAAATATCATTTCCAATTGCAATAATTAAGTCATTTTCTTTTTTAAATGAAGATGATACACAATTATTAAAATTATTAATTAATCCAACTGAACCGATTATAGGAGTTGGGTATATAGAATAATTGTTTGATTCATTATAAAGACTTGCATTTCCACTTATTACTGGAATTTCAAATTTATTACAAGCGTCTTTTAATCCTTTAATTGTTTCTGATAATTGAAATTGAACATCATCTTTTTCAGGATTTCCTAAATTTAATCCGTCTGTAATTGCTAGGGGAGTAGCTCCAACACAAGAAATATTTCTACATGATTCTGCAACAGCTATCATTGCTCCTATATAGGGGTCTAGATAGCATTTCTTACTGTCACAATCAGTGCTAAAAGCGAGTCCTTTATAAGTTCCTTTTATTTGAATGACTGAAGCATCTGCTTCTCCAGGAGAAATTATGGTATTTGTCTGAACTTGATGATCGTATTGTTGATAAACGTATTCTTTTGATGAGATATTAGATGAACTTAACAATTTTTTAAGAATGTTTTTTGCATTTGAAGATTTAATATTTGGATTTGATAATTTCGAATTTTGAACTTTTTTTAACCATTGAGGTTTTTTGGAAATAATTTTGTAACTTGGAGCTTCAACTAAATGTTTTATAGGAGTAGATGAGACTAAATTGTTATTTTCATATATTTCAACTTTTTTATCTGCTATAAAAGTTCCGATAACCCTAGATTCTAAATCCCATTTTGAAAAGAGATCATTAAGATTTTTGTTGTATTCTTTTTTTACTATCAAAATCATTCTTTCTTGAGATTCAGATAACATTATTTCATATGCTGACATTCCCATTTCTCTTACTGGAACTTTTGATATATCTAAAGATAAACCTAGATTACTTTTATGAGCTACTTCAATTGCTGCACTTGTTAACCCTGCTGCTCCTAAGTCTTGCATTCCTACTACGCCTTCTAATCTACATGCTTCGAAACATGCTTCAATGAGTTTTTTTTCGAGGAAAGGATTGGCTATTTGAACAGCAGTTCTTAATTCTGAATCTGAATCAAGTGATTGAGAAGCTAAACCAGATGCTCCATGAATGCCATCTCTTCCAGTTTTAGATCCTACAAGTAATAACAAGTCACCTGCTTGTTGTGCTACTGCTTTTACAGGGCTAGAATCTTTAAGAATTCCTACACACATTGCATTTACAATTGGATTATCTGTATAACATTCTTCAAATTCTATTTCGCCACCTATATTAGGTATTCCAAGACAATTTCCATAACTTGAAATCCCTTCTACAACACCTGATAATAAATATTGATTAATTTTTTTATCTATAGGACCAAACCTTAGAGAATTGAGTAGTGCAATGGGATAAGCACCCATAGCTATTATATCTCTTACAATTCCACCTACGCCTGTTGCTGCACCTTCTTTAGGTTCTACTGCTGAAGGATGATTGTGAGATTCAATTTTCATAACTATGCTATACCCATCTCCTATATCTACAGCACCAGCATTCTCTTTTCCTGCTTCAATCAAAACATTTTTACTTTTTGTAGGTAAAGTCTTGATTAGTGATTTAGTATGTTTATATCCACAGTGTTCACTCCATAATGCTCCAAATAAACCCAATTCTAATTTTGATGGAGTTCTTTTTAAAAGGGAAACTATGAGTTCATATTCTTTTAAAGAAAGAGCAATATCTTTGAGGAATTCTTTGTCTACTTCTTTTAGTTTATTAATTTGATTCATTTGTTTACATGATTAATCATGGATTGAAAAATTAAATTTCCATCATTACTACCCAAGTTACTATTACAAGCTCTTTCAGGGTGAGGCATCATACCTAATACATTTCCTTTGTTATTCATGATTCCTGCTATATTATTAATTGATCCGTTTGGATTAGATTCTGAATTTATTTTGCCATCTGAATCACAATATCTGAAAACAACATTTTCAGAATTTTCTATTTTATTTAATGTTTTTGGATCTACTTGAAAATTTCCTTCACCATGGGAAACAGGAATTTTAAGAATTTTTTTTGAATCTGTTTCCGAAGAAAAAATTGTATTGTTATTAGAAATTTGTAGATTTACCCATTTACATTTGAATTTAAGATTTTTATTTCTTATTAGTGCACCAGGTAGAATTCCTGCTTCACAAAGAATTTGAAATCCATTACAAATACCTATTACTGGAAATCCTTTTTTTACATAGTCTCTTATAGAATTCATTATTGGGGAAACTTGAGCTAAAGCTCCAACTCTTAGATGATCTCCAAAAGAAAATCCTCCAGGGATGATAATTGAATCTATTCCAGATAGATCTGATTCTTTATGCCAAATATATTTTGATTTTTGACCTAAATTATCAGAAACGGCATACTTGCAATCTTTATCACTCCATGTTCCAGGGAAAACAATAATTCCAAATTTCATAAATTTTATTTTATAGATTTATTATAAAAAATAAATATAAAAAGTTGAGGAGTGTTTAATAGTTTAATAATATTTAGAAGATTGTTTAGAGCTTTTTCTTTTTTTTGCAGATAACTTCATTTTTCTAATTTCACTAGGAGGTTCAAAGTGTTGTCTCCTTTTAGTCTCAGAAAGTATACCATCTTGTTGGACCCTTTTATTGAATCTTCTTAACAAGCTGTCGAAAGTTTCTCCGTCATATTGTTTGACTTCTGTCATTAATATTCCTATTTAATGTTTCTTTACCAAAGAGCATTATAACTAATAGTAAAACTAACTTCAATTAAGTTAGTTTTGTTTATTTAAAACTTCAAGGGAATTTTTGATTCTTTTTCTACATTCTTCTAAACCTAATATAGATAAGGTATCAAATAGTGGAGGAGCAACATCTTTTCCCGTTACTGCTGATCTAATTGTTCCTAATGATTGTCTTGTTTTAAGCTCAAAAGTACCTATTAAATTTCTAAGATATTTTTCGATATTTTCTGTAACAAAATTTTGATGAATTTCTTGTTTATTAAACATTAAAATAGTTTTTTCTAATATTTTAATTGTTTCTTCTTTTGATACTCCTTTTTGAATAATTGTATGATCTGTTTGAGTTGGAGGTAAAAAGAAAAAATCCACATATTCAATTAAATCATTAGTTGTTTTTAATCTATCTTTTACTAGTGGAACAATTTTCTTTAATATTCCTTTATTCACTGGTCTTTTTACTGTATTAGGTAATTTTTTTTCTAATTCTTCATGAAAAATTTTTGTTAAAAATTCAGTAGAAGATTGTCTTATATAAACTCCATTCATCCACGTTAATTTTTCTTGATCAAATATTGCTGGACTATCATTCAAGCCTTTTAAATTGAATTTTTTGATAATTTCATTTTTAGAAAGAATTTCTTGGTTCTCTCCAGGATACCAGCCTAGAAGAGTTAAATAGTTATTTAATGCTTCAGGTAAAAAACCAGAATTTTTATATTCAAGTATTGATGTAGCGCCATGTCTTTTACTAAGTTTTGTTTTGTCTTTTCCAAGTAATAATGAGAGGTGAACATAATTTGGAGGAGTGAATCCCAGAAATTCATATAATAGAATATGTTTTGGCGTACTAGAAATCCATTCTTCACCTCTTAATACATGAGAAATTTGCATAAGGTGATCATCAACTACATTAGCTAAATGGTAGGTAGGCATACCATCAGCTTTTAAAATCACAAAATCATCAATGGTAGATAAATCAAAATTTATTTCTCCTCTAATGGAATCTGTAAATTTTCTATTCCCATTTTTAGGAACTTTTAATCTAGTTACAATAGGCCTTCCTTCTTTTCTGGATTTTTCTAGTTCTTCTAATTTTCTATTTCTAGAAAAACCATCATATCCAGGAGGTTTTCCTTCTCTTTTTTGTGTTTCCCTCATTAATTTAAGTTCTTCGGGGGTTCTGTCACATAAATAAGCATGACCATTATCTAAAAGAGTTTTTGCAGCATTAGAATAGAGATGTTTCCTTTCTGATTGAGTATATGGACCATATTCCCCACCTTTTTTAGGACCTTCGTCCCAATCTAATCCCATCCACTCAAGACCTTTTATAATATTTTCTAAGGATCCTTCTTGTTTTCTTGTTTGATCAGTATCTTCAATTCGAAGTATAAATTTTCCATTATGATGTTTTGCAAATAGCCAATTAAATAAAGCTGTTCTCATTGCACCTAAGTGAGGTTCTCCAGTTGGACTTGGAGCAAATCTTACTCTAATATTTTCTTGGCTTTTTGTCATGAAATCCTCAAACTGAAATATTTTTATATTTTATTTAATATCGTTTTTAAATCTTTTGGCAAATCAATTTGAAATTTCATTAAATTGTTATTAATAGGATGAGCAAAAATAATTTTATTAGCATGAAGAAAATGTCTTTTTATTAATATTTTATTTTTACTTCCATAAAGAGAATCTCCTAACACAGGATGTCCTATAGAACTTAAATGGACTCTGATTTGGTGCATTCTTCCAGTAAAAATTTGAATTTTAAGTAGTGAAAAATCATTTATGTTTTTAATTGTTTTGTATTTTGTTAAAGCTTCTTTTCCGTTTTTTACAATTGCTTGTTTTATTTTTAATTTAGGATGTCTTGATATCGGAGAATCGATAGTGCCTTCTACAGGATTTAATATTCCTTTTACTAAACAGATATATTCTTTATGTATATCTCTTGATTTAAACATATTTGTTAGATTGTCAAAGGATATATTGTTTCTAGCTACTATAAGAATTCCAGAAGTTTCTTTATCTAATCTATGAACTATTCCTGGTCTTTCAGGGTTACCTACATATTTTATTTCAGGAAAATCATTTAATATCCCATTTAATAATGTGTGTTTAGGGTTTTTTGTCCCAGGATGAACAATTATTCCAGCTGGTTTATTAATTAATAAAATATCTTTATCTTTGTAAATATATTCAATATTAATTTTTTCAGGACTTAGATCAGGTTTTTGTTCAATGTATAGTTCAAAATCTATGATGTCTCCAGAAGAAAGTAAGAATGAGGCTTTTCTAATTATACTTCCATTACATTTTAATTTATTTAATTCTATTGATTTTTGTATTTGATTTCTTGGTATATTTAGTTTTTTTGCTAAAAAATTATCAATTCTCTGGGGATTAGATTTTTCTGTAGAATACTGGAAAGAATATTCTTTTTGATTTAAATTTTTGCTAATAATATTCAAATTTTTTTCCTAGATTGTTGTCTTTTTTCTAAATCATTATTTTTATCATTAGAGGTGATAAAAAAAGAAAAAATCAATAATGTTATTCCTACCACAATACTTGAGTCTGCAATATTAAAAGTAGGCCATCTATATACACCTGAAACTCCTATATCTATAAAATCTATTACTGATCCTAAAAATATTCTATCTGAAAGGTTTCCAAGTGCTCCTCCTATTTGAAGACTTATTGCTGTGATTACTAGAGGTTGATCAGTATCAAATTCTCTTAGAAAGTAAATTAATACCATCAAAACTATTATGCCTATAATAGTTAAAAGCATATTTTGATCCTTTACTAAACTAAATGCACTTCCTGTATTTCTTATATGGGTTAGCCTAAAGAAACCTTGTTCAGGAATTGATTGATAAATATCTAATTGAAATCGTATTAATATTTTAGTTATTTGATCTAAAATAAGAATAGATGATGAAATACTTAGTATTATGAGCAGTTTTTTTATATTTATTTGATTAAAATTCATTTTATCAATTAAATTAATACAAATTTATTATTATGAGTATTAACATAAAATCAGTAACATTGTATATATTTATTATTGTAAATAAGGAAGGAAGAATATGAAAATTGATTTCAGAAGTGATACGGTTACTAAGCCTTCAAAAGAAATGAAAAAAGCTATGTATGAAGCAGAGTTGGGTGATGATGTATATGGAGATGACCCTACTGTAAATAGTTTACAAGAACTAGCTGCAGAAAAAACAGGGAAAGAATCAGCTCTTTTAGTTTCTTCTGGAACAATGAGTAACTTAGTAGCTATTCTTGCTTTAGCTCAAAGAGGTGATGAGGCAATTGTAGGAGATAAATCTCATATTTTTTTAAATGAGGCTAGTGGAGCTTCAGTTTTAGGGGGAGTTAGCCTAAGGCCAGTTAAGAATCAAGATGATGGCTCAATTGAATTTGATGATATTGAAAATTCGATAAATCCTATTGATCCTCATAAAACTAAAAGTTCGATTTTATGTTTGGAAAACACGCATAATTTAACTGGAGGACAACCTTTGAGTCCAACTCAAATTTCTGAACTTTCAAATTTTGGTCGAAAATTTAATTTAAATATTCATTTAGATGGAGCAAGAATTTTTAATTCTGCTGTAGCATTGAAAGTTGACTTAATCGATTTAACAAAATCTGTAGATACTATAGGTTTTTGTTTATCAAAAGGACTATCTTGTCCCATAGGAAGTGTAATATGTGGTCCTAATGATTTTATCGAAGAAGCAAAACGTTGGAGAAAAATGTTAGGCGGTGGAATGAGACAAGCTGGTGTATTTGCTGCTGCAGGAATAGTAGGTTTGAATTCAATGATTGATAGAATGGAGGAAGATCATCAAAATGCAAAAAAACTCGCTTTTGGCTTATCTGAATTTTCTGAAATTATCATTGATCCTAATAGCATAAAAACAAATATTGTTAGATTTGATTTGAAAAAAATGGATTCAGATTTCTTTGTTTCAAAGCTAAGAGATAACGGTGTTTTAGTAAATGGTTCTATGAAAACCAAGAATTTAAGAATGGTTACTCATTATGGAATTATTTCTGAAGATATTGATTACACAATTGAACAAGTTAGTAAAATTATAAATTAATTATATAGAACTTTGTTCATTGAAAAATTTTTTCCCTCTTAACTTTTTGGGTAAATATTCAATTTTATTTTCTAATAAATTGTTATGAGGATTTTCGTATCCTTTTCCATAATTGAATCTTTTGGAAACTGAATTCGTTGAGTTTCTTAAATGTAATGGAACATCATATTTAATAGGTTTATTAACTTCTTCTAAAGCTAATTGTATTGCTAGATAAGAAGAATTGTTTTTTGGTGCTTTAGCTAAATAAATTGTGGTTTGCGATAAGATTATTCTAGCTTCAGGCCAACCAATTCTAGAAACACTTTCTAATGCAGATGATGCTATAGTCAGAGCTAAAGGATCACCTAACCCAATATCTTCTGAAGCTGAAATAACTAATCTTCTTCCAATTATTTCAGGATTTATACCTGTATCTATTAATCTTGCAAGCCAATAGACTGAAGCATCTACATCTGATCCTCTGATAGATTTAATTAATGCAGAAATTAAATTATAGTAATTGTCATTGTTATAAGAAGTATTTAATTCAGTTTGTAAAATATTGTTTATTTTATTTTTTGTAATAATTATAGATTTTTGATTATCTTGGCAGGCTAATTCAATTGTATCTAGAATGATTCTTACATCGTTAGAAGTTTTTGAGATTAAAGTTTTTAAATTTTCATCAGATATTTCTATATGTTTTTCATGGAGTCTGCTTCTTGGATCTCTTAAAACATTTTTAAGAAGATTTTTAATTTCAGGAAACTCAAGATGTTTTAATTTAAATACTCTACATCTTGATATAATAGGTCCTATTAATGTTCTCCCAGGATCTTCTGTTGTGGCACCAATTATTGTAGCGAGTCCATCTTCTATGATATTTAAAAGGGATTCTTGTTGGTTTCTAGAAAAATGGTGAATTTCATCTATGAAAATTATTGTTTTTAAATTTTGAGTGCCTAGGTTTTCTCTAGACTTGATTGTTGCTTTACGAATAGATTCAACGCCTGATTTTACTGCATTAATAGTTTCTAATTTATGGTTTGAAGAATTTGCAATTATGTTAGCTAAAGTTGTTTTTCCTACTCCAGGTGCTCCCCATAAAATCATAGAGGGTATAACTTTCCTATCAATTGATGTTTTAATTACTGATTTATCACTTATTAAATGAGATTGTCCAAAAAATTCGTTTAAATTTCTTGGTCTTACTCTTCTAGACAGAGGAGAATTGTATATATTTTGAGTTTCAGCATTATAATCAAATAAATCCACTTTAATCCTAATATTATTTTATTTGTTGTTATATTTGAGTTAAGGTATATTCTACTATTTCATTGATAGATTATCTAAGTTATGAAAGATCAAAATTCAAATTTTTATTAATGGTATGTTTGTTTTAGGAATTACAGGTTTTATAGGTAGTGGAAAATCAGAAGTTTGTAAATTTTTAATTAATTATGGATTTCAAGTAATAGAATTAGATAAATTAGCCCACCAATCTTATGAAATTGGGACAGATATTTATTTAGAAATAATTAATTTTTTCGGATCAGAAGTTTTAAACTCTGATATGACTATTAACAGAGAAAAATTAGGAGATATTGTTTTTAAAGACAAGGATAAATTAATTTTTCTTCAAAATTTAGTTTGGCCTAAAATTACTAATGAACTTAGAATAAAACTACAAAATTATAAAAAAAATTTTTATGAAAAAATATCTATTGAATCTTCATTGCTTTTTAGTGGAGGGTGGCATAAATTTTGTGATCAAATATGGTTCGTAGAATCTTCAAAAAAAAATATTAAATTAAGATTAAAAAATTTTCGTGGAATGGGGGAAAATAAAATAAATTCTATTTTGGAACTTCAATCATTTGTAAAGCAAAATAAAGAACAAGTTGATCAAGTTATAATAAATAATAAAAATTTGCTAAATTTGAAAGATATAATTAAAAGAAATTTAAAAGTTGTTTAGGAGAGAAAAAATATTGTCTTCAGATAAAATTAATTATAAAAGTATCAGAATTGAAGAGTTCAAAATTTCTGAAAAGCCTTTTTATATTCCAGTTGCAGATGAAATTAATATTTTTCATTCTGCATATAAACAAAAAATACCTGTACTTCTTAAAGGACCTACAGGAACTGGGAAAACTAGATTTGTGGAATATATGGCTTGGCATATATCAAATATTGTTTCGAAAGATAATAAAAAGAAATCAGAAGTTCAAAAAGAAGTTCCATTAATTACAGTTGCTTGTCATGAAGATCTTACAGCTAGTGATCTAGTAGGTCGTTATTTAATAGATCCAGAAGGTACAAGATGGGTTGATGGTCCTTTAACTAGAGCAGTAAAAGCTGGAGGAATATGTTACCTAGATGAAGTTGTAGAGGCTAGAAAAGATACCACTGTAATTATTCATCCTTTAACTGACCATAGAAGATTGCTTACTATAGATAAACTTGGTGAATTAATTGAAGCATCAGAAGGTTTTCTTATGGTTGTTTCTTACAACCCAGGTTATCAGAATGCATTAAAAGATTTAAAACAAAGTACTAGACAAAGATTTATAGCGATAGAATTTGATTTTCCTCCATTTGAAGTAGAAAAAGAAATTATTAAAACTGAATCAGGAGTTAATGATTCTATAGCTTCTTCTCTAGCTACAATAGGAGAAAAAATTCGTAATTTAACTGACTATGGACTTACTGAGGCAGCTAGTCCTAGAGTACTCATATACGCAGGACGATTAATTAAAGAAGGTATTCCTGCAAGAAGAGCATGTCAGGTGGCTATATCATGGGGAATTACAGACGATAAAAAACTTCATAAAAGTATTGAAGAAGTTATTTCAGCAATTTTTCCTTAACCTTAAAAAAATCAATGGAAAATATCCATAATTCTATAATAAAAATAAAATCAAAGTTAAAACTTTTAAAGTTTCAGGAATTTTCTGACAAAAAATCTTCTCGTATTCCAAAAGCTGCTGTTATGGTTTTGTTAACTCAAAAAAATAATGGTACAAGTATTTTATTAGTAAAACGTTCTAATGAGGTTTCAAACCATAAAGGTGAAATATGTTTTCCTGGTGGTAAAAAAGAAATTTCAGATAAATCTCTTTTGGATACCGCTTACAGAGAAATTGAAGAAGAAATAGGTGTTTCAAAAAAATCAATAGAAATAATTTGTTCTTTAACCCCAGAAGTTACTAGAACTGGTTATGTTATTTTTCCTTATGTTGCTCATTTAATAGATGATAGCAATATCAAACCAGATAAAAAAGAAATTGAAGAAGTGATGTTTATTACTTTAGACGATATTCAAGACCCTAAAAGAAAAAGAACTATAGATTTTTTAACAAAAAAATCAAGAATTAGAAAGAATGGGTTTTTGGTAAATGATTATCTGGTATGGGGGGCTACTTCTAACATAACAAATGAATTACTTATTAAAATAAATCAATAAATAATGATAGCTTCCGAATATTACAATAATAAAATTTCTAAAATAGGGAATCAATTAAAATTAGTTTCTCAAGAATTGTATTTAACATTTGTAAGTAATAAGAATGATTTAAGTAAATATTTTGATGAAAAGACACTTGTTGATTGGGCTTCAATTGGATTGAATATTTCTAATGGCTCTGAAAAAAATCTGGAAACAGGAAAAAAGTTTTTTCAAGTTAGTTCTTTGATAAATGAAAAAATTCCCCTTTCTACTTTTAAAATTTGGATGTTAACGGTAGAAAAAATTTCCTTAGAATCAACCTCACTAGGTTATTCATATTTGATTTCTTCCCCATCTGTTTTAAAGTTTTTAAGACCAAGATATCTACAAGAATGGGGAGAAATAAGTAAGAATATTTTTTCTGGATCATGGAAATCTAATTTACTAGCTGCAAAATTTTTAGAATCCTCTCCTTTCTTACTTGAAACTATTTCATTTGATGATTTAAAAAATTTAGCTAAATATTGTGAAAATTTATCTATTAAATCATGTGATTTGGCTTCGGATCACTTAGATTGGTTTACTAAGAATTTGGCTCTCTTTGGTAAAGATAGTTCAGATTTCATAATTCTTTTAAAAAAAATGACCATATATGATTGGCGTGAAATAAAGATTTTTTTTGAATTATTAGATTTAAATATTCAGAAAAATAAAATTGAAAACATTAAATATTTAATTCAATTGTTATTACATTTTTACTCAGATAAAGAAGATAAATCAAATAATGATCAAACAAAGAAAATCGATTTAAAAATTACTAATTATGCAAAAATTTTTTTGATAAACACTGAAAAACTAAAAGACTTAGATGTTTCTAGAATATTTAATTTCAATTTAAATTTAATAAAATATTCTCGGGATGCTTCATACAATTTAAATAATTCAATTAACTCTTTGTTAGAAAAATTAACTTATAGGCAATTATCAGAATGGTTTAATACAGGTATAGAAATTTTAAAGAAAGATTTAAATTTAGGAGAATTGTATTTTCTTGTTGAAACTGAGCAATCTCAATTATTAATTGATACTCTTTCATTTTCTGTAGATATTGAAAGAGAAAAGGAGTTATTTAAAATTTACTGTGGAGCATTATCAGGAAAAGATCTTGAAATACAATCTTCAGAAAAATTAGTGGAAAAAGAAATAGGATGGTTAGATTCAAATTTAGCTACTACTGAAGGTACCACAATTTTTCTTCCTCAAACTGTAAAAAGATTCAATTCTAAAAAAGAAAATTTTGCATGGTATAAAGTAATCGCAACACATCAAACAGGTCATGTGGAATTTGGTAGTTTTGAATTTAATTTTGGAAGAAATTCATCATTATTTTTTAATTTGAGATTTAAACTAAATAATTTTAAATTTGAAGAAAATATTGATGATTCAGAAATAAATAAAAATGACTCAAAATCATATTTGACAGATATTAGTAAATTTTTAAATCTTTTTGATGATTCAAAACTTGCTTTAGATATTTTTACTTTATTGGAAGCTTTTAGAATTGATAAAAAAGTTTTAAATGTATATAGAGGAATTCGAGATGATTATATTGATGTACAAAAATCAGCATTAATTAATAGACCTAAAATTGAAGAATTGCCAACAAGAGAAGCTCTTGTAGAAATATTGATTAGGTACAGCATAAGTCCTGATCTTAATATTAGTATTCCATCAAAATACAAATATATTATCAAAAATTTGTTTGTGTTAGTTAATAAAATGAGTTCATCAGAAGCGATAGTGGAAGATACTGCAGAAGCAACTATAAGGATATATAAAATTTTATCTGAAATAGATAACACATTAGAAGATGACTTGGAATTTGAAGAATTGGATCTTAATGAAAATTTTCAAGATGAAACTGAAAATCAAGAAAATGAAGAAGATATAAAAAATATTTTGGATTATTTTCAATCTTTAGAGAAAGATTTGAAATCTTCTAATGATAAAAATGAATTTGGAGAATCAGAAAATGTTTCTGATGAATTAAAATATAAATCTCCTCAGGAAGTTGAATATAGAGGAGATTTTAAGCCTGAATTGTCTCAATTACTTTATGATTTTCAACTTTCTGATGGTATTTCTGATGGTAATTTTGATGATTTAAATCTAAATGAAAATGACTTAGAGGAAATGATAAAAAATTTTCCTGATATTAAGGATACTCAAGGAGATCAATCTGAAAATACTGATGGCAATGTAGCAAAAAATATAGCCGATTTAATCGAAAATCTTGATGGTAATGATTCTAATTCTGGAGGTATGTTTTCTGATTCATTTGGTCATGTTGATGAGAATGGAAAATCACTTATTTCAAGTGGGAAAGATCAATATGTTTACGATGAATGGGATTTCAGAGCAAAAGAATACAAAAAAAATTGGTGTTTAGTTAATGAGAAAAAAATGTCTGAAGGAGAATCTGATTTTTATGATGAAACTCTATTAAATTATTCGGGATTAATGAAAGAAATAAGAAAACAATTTGAAATGATTGTCCCTGAGAACTATAGAAAAATCAAAAGACTTGAAGAAGGAGAAGAACAAGATTTGGATCTTGTAGTTGAAGCAATGACAGATTTAAGAGCTGGAATAACTCCTTCAGAAAAAATATTTTGGAGAAGAAATAAAATTGAAAGAGATATAGCAGTAGCTTTTTTATTGGATATGAGTGCTTCTACTGCTGAAGCAATTGAAAATACTAAATATTCTAAAGATGATTGGGGCGCTCCTGATGATCCTGAAAAATATATGGAATGGTTAAGAAAAAGAAGATCCCAGGGTATTAGAAGAGGTTACAAAAGAATTATAGATTTAGAAAAAGAAGGAATCATACTTTTGATTGAAGCATTAGAAACTTTAGGAGATTTTTATGGTATTTATGGTTTTTCTGGATATGGACGTGAAAATGTTGAATTTTTCGTTATGAAAGAAATTGAAGAAAAATTTTCTTCTGAAATCGCTAAAAGAATTGATCGTGTAAGTCCTTTACATGCAACTAGAATGGGTCCTGCTATTCGTCATACAATTAAAAAATTAGAAAAGGTAGAAGCCAAATCAAGATTTTTATTTTTAATCAGTGATGGAAGACCTCAAGATAGAGGATATAGTAGGGAAGGGGTTGAAAAAGAATATGCCGTGAATGATACCAAAAAAGCTCTCCAAGAGGCTAAATCTATTGGTGTAACTCCATTTTGTTTAACTGTGGATAAACAGGGACATGATTATATGAAAAACATGATGGATGATATGAGTTATGAGGTCCTAGATGATATATCTCTTTTACCTTTAAGGTTGCCTGAATTATATAAAGCTTTAACAATGACTTAATAAAAATTATTAAGTATTTCTTGAGCCCATTTTTTATCAGCTAAAATTACGTCTTCACCATCTTGCGGAACCACATAAATATGATTTCCATCAGAACTATTAGATCCGAATGTTATTGCAACTCTGGAAATAATTTTTTTTCCTTTAGCATCAAAACCTTCAGTTCTTAAAAATATGTGAGGAGAATCTGAGGTGGCACCGAATTCTGCAAATTCTTGAGGCGCCTTTAAGCCAGTTCCATTTAAAGCAACTCCATCAAAATCAGGTTTTGAAATATGATTGATTAAATTTTTTAATAAATTCTGATCTTCAATTTGTTTGCCCATACATGGCTCAATTTCTAGATATGGTTGATCTGTTTCTTGATCCATTAGTAATTTGCATTCTTCCCATTTTCTGAATTCTTGATCTGGATTAGATTTTACAAATCCAAAAGCTTTTGAAATTTTTCCATTAAGGTAAAAAACAACTTCAGTAACTGTAATAGGATCTAAGGAGTAATACCAGTGTGGTAGGGGAGGAATATCAGCTAATTTTTGAATTACTTCTCCCCAACTTACATCGACTGTCATAATAGAAGATCTGCCTTCTACAAGTGCATAATGATGTGATCCATCAGGAGTTTTATCTCCAAGTGCTAACTCTATACTACTTCCATCTGATAAACCTATATTAAGAATTAATGATGGATTATCTAGTCCAAATTTTGATCTATTAGTTTCTGAATCATCTATAAGTCTGTCAGTTAGGGGACCTTGAAGTAAAAAAGTAAAACCTCCCCATCTATTTAAGTCAAGAGGAGTATTTATTAATGTTTTAAAAAACCAAAGACCATCCCTATCATCTCTTTTTTCAATGGATAATTCTTTTCTCTTAGTTTTAATATCCACAGTGATCATATCTTTATTAGATATCCTGTATAGATATGGAGATTCTTCAATTATGTCTTCTGAGTTTTGAAATTCAATATATATCCATGTCCCTAGAATAGAACTAAGAGATAATAAGATTATGAGTATTAGTGATAATCTGATACTCAATTTTAGCGTCTCCTCCACCAAGCTAGTATTCCTAGTGATCCTATTACTGATGGCATTAACAACCAGCCACTCCACCTAATAAAAGCTCTTTCGTTTTTTGTAAGAACTAATTCTCTAAATACACTTTCTTTTACTCTAATAGAAATAAGTTCAGAATCTTTTGTTAACCAATTAACTGAATTAGCAAAAAAATCTTGATTTCTTGATGATGTAATATATTTATTACTAGCGAAATCAGAGTCTCCTATTACAACTAAATGAGAATATAAATATCCTCCATCTATTTGCTCTAAAGGTTCACTTATTACAGTGCTAATTACTTGACTAGCCATAGCTATTGGTAATGGCCCAGGAGTATCTACTTTATTGTCAAATGCAAGTTCTTCTAGATTTGTTTCAGACCAACTATTTATTGTAGTAAAAGCTAAAGGTTGAGAATTAACATATAAAACTCCTTCCGGTGTGATAGGCATTTCTTCTTGTGATAGTGACATACCTATATAAGAAGCTCCTGGAAAATACATAACATCAAAGTTATGGGTAATCGGATGGTCTGGAATTTGTAAGTTTGTATTTTTTACTTGTAGAAAATCTAAGTTTGGTGCTACGTAACTAATCGTATCAATAAGTGTACCGTCTCCAACCATTATTCCCCATTGAGATAGAAAAGTAAGATATTCTTCAGGAACATCTGATTCTATCAATATGAAAATATTTCCACCATAATTTATATATTCAGTTAATAATTGAGATTGAGGTTGAGTGATAGGTTCTTTGGGATCTGCTATTATTACTGCTGCAGGAAAATTCTCGGGGTCACCGCTTGCTAAAATACTTCCTAATTCAGCTATAGTTGCATTGTTTACGATGTAGTTATCTCTAACTAAAGCATTTACAGCTAATCCATACCCATTTGAATTTTGATCAAAGTCTGTAATATCCCTTTCATCATGACCTGATAGGAAAAGGACTATTTTTTGTTTTAATTGACTTACTACTAGTAAACCAGTGATAATATCTTGCTCTGAAAATACATCTGGATTTTCTCTTGGATCAATACCTATAGAATATGATATTCGTTGTGTTTCAGATCCTTTAAATGCTAATGAAGGAAGGTTTCTTCCAGCTAAGAACCTATCAATTCCTAGTTTTTGAGCTATGTCAGGATCTAGATCTGGATCAATGAGTTTATATGTTAAATTTTTTGTTGTGGATCTTTTTGAAAATTCACTTAGCAAATCTTCAGTACGTCTTATAGCAAGGTTACTATTTTGTGTATTGTTTTTGATAAAAATAAATATTTCTATATCTTCTGTCAATTGATCTAGTACAGCCCCTGATTGTTCAGATAACTCATATTCTTTTGTAGCAGTTAAATCTGTTCTTATCCAACCGGGTGGAGAGTTCTTTGTTTCTAACCAAAAGAAAAGTATGTTTGCTGAAATCATAAGTAATATAGTTCCAAAAACTATAAAAAAAGTGTTAGCACTGTATTTTCCACGTCTACCTAGGATACTTCTGAAAACATTTTTTCTGTTCAATATAGCTGCAATTAATAATGTTATTATTGCTATTCCAGAAACTATTATTCCAGCATCTTGTATGTCTCTGAAGAAAATATAAACAAGTATTCCTATTATTAATGATCCTGATCCAAATAGAACTAATAATTGAGTGAAAGATTTAGAGTTATCTTTAAGCCATGCTAAAAAATTGTAGGATTTATTTTTTTGAGGAGATCTTGATTTTTTTTGGTTCATTATCTCCACCTTCTACTTTCAAGAATAAGAATCGTGAGCATTAAAAATACTATGGTAATTGAAAAATAATACGTTATATCTCCTAAAGAAATGATTCCTCTAGCAAAATCAGCGAAATGTCCTCCTTCAGAAATCCCAAAACTTTGTTGATCAAAAACTGAAAAAGAACCCCCTAGTTGTAAATGATTTAAAATTTTTGCAACATTTGGACTTAATCTATTCGCTATGAAATCAATAAATGTAAGAGTTGTTAATATTCCAGAACCAACTACTAATGACACTAATTGATTTGGTCCTAAAGCTGAGGCAAATAATCCTACAGATAGTGTTGCTGCTGAATATAATATTAATCCCAAGTAACCAGTAAAAATAGGCCCTATATCTGGGACTCCATAAATCAAAAGTATTATTGTGTAATATATTGTGAGAAGAAACATTAAAAGTATTATTGAAAAAGCTGCAATAAATTTTCCAAGAACTATTTCAGCTTCTTTTAGAGGAGATGTTAAAAGGAGTTCTAATGTTCCAAGTTTTTGCTCCTCAGATAGTAATCTCATAGTTATAGCAGGAGAAAGAAAAATGAGAAAAAATACTGCTCCTGCTAAAAATCCTCTGATACTTGCTTCTGCAAAGGCATCTGATACTGAAGCTACAAAGAAAAATCCTGTTACTGCCAAAAAAGAAGCAGCAACAATATATGCCATTGGAGATGCAATATAAGTTTTAATTTCTTTATTAGCTATTAGAAAAATATTTTTCATTGTTATTTTGGCTTTTCGTCAGTAGTAACTTGCATGAAAATTTCTTCAAGTGTCATAGGAACAGAATTTAATCTAACTAATCCCCAACCTTTTTCAATTACACTTTTTGCTATAATCTCTTGAGCATTATTTTCAGGTTTTACTTCTACTATGAGATTGATAGTTTCATCATTTTTATTTGTAATTTGATTGACAAGATTTTCTCTAGCATCAATTATGAAGTTAAAATTTCTTAGTTCCTTTAATATTTCATTGATGTTTTTTGATCGTATTGTTAGCTCAATTTGCTCTGAAGTTTTTAGTTTTTCTGATAGTACTGATGGTTTATCATCAGCTACAATCTTACCTTCATGAATAACTAAAACTCTTTTACATATCATACTAACTTCGGGAAGAATATGAGAACTAAGAATTAATGTATGATTTCCACCTAATTCTTTTATTAATCCTCTTGTTTCTATTACTTGAACTGGATCTATTCCTATTGTAGGTTCATCAAGAATTAATATTTTAGGTTCATGTAAAATTGCTTGAGCTATACCAGTTCTTTGTCTATAGCCTTTAGATAATTTTCCTACTAAAACATTCCTATATTCACCTAATCCTATTGTTTCTATAACTTCAGGAAGACGTTTTCTGATTTTTGAATCACTCATTCCTCGGATTTTCCCCATAAATTCTAAATAATCTGAAACTTCCATATCTAGATATAGAGGGACACTTTCAGGTAAATAGCCTATAAGTTTTCTTATCTCTAAGGAGTCTTTAATTATGTCATATCCACCAATGGTTACATCTCCTTCTGTAGGAGGAGTAAAGCCTGTCAGAACCCTCATTGTTGTTGTTTTTCCAGCTCCATTGGGACCTAACAGTCCTACAATGTCTCCTTTTTCAAGTTCAAAAGAAATATTGATTACTGCTGGGTAATCTCCATAATATTTAGATAAATTCTTTACATTAATCATAGTAAATTTGAATAAAATATTTAAAATAATAAAATCAATTCAAGAAAAGATAATAGCCAAAACATTTGAATTCTTCAATAATATTAAGGTCTTTAATACTTTATCATTTAAAAAACTAAATAATTATAAACGGAAAAATTTAAAATATGAATATAAATGATTATATATATTTAGATAATGCAGCAACTACTAAAATTAAAAAGAAAGTTTTAGATTCCATGATTCCTCATTTAGAAAGTAATTTTGGTAATCCATCAAGTTTGTACTCTTTTGGTCAAGAATCAAGGAATTCTATAGAAGAAAGTAGGGAAAAAATATCTACTATTTTACATTCTAAACCAAGTGAAATTATATTTACGAGTGGTGGTACTGAAGCAAATAATTTAGCTATTTTAGGTTCTTCATATGCTATGAAAGATTTTGGAAATCATATTATTACTTCTTCTATAGAACATCATGCTGTTCTTCATCCTTGTGAGGAACTTGAAAAGGAAGGTTTTGAAGTGGATTATCTACCTGTAGATAAATTTGGATTAGTGTCACCCAAAGATCTTAAAAATGCTATAAAACCTAACACGATTTTGGTTAGCATCATGATGGCTAATAATGAAATTGGAACTATTCAAGATATGAATAATTTAATTAAAGTTGTACGTGAAAAACAAGATTCTAATAATTTAATTTTATTTCATTCTGATGCAGTTCAATCTTTAGGTAAAATGGAAATAAATTTGAAGAATATGGATGTTGATTTACTTTCAGTTTCTGGTCATAAAATTAATGGCCCTAAAGGGATTGGTGCATTATTTGTTAGAAGAGGTACTCCTTTGAGACCAATAATTTTTGGAGGTGGCCAAGAAAAGCAATTAAGATCTGGTACTGAGAATGTTGCGGCTATAGTTGGTTTTGCTGAAGCTTTATTTTTAGCAGAATCTGAAAGAGAAAACTTTAATGAAAAATGTACTAATTTAAGAGATAAATTATCTAATAGAATTCTAGAATTAATTCCCCAATCTTTTTTAAATGGACATCCAACAGAAAGATTATCAAATATTGTTAATATTTCATTTGATGGAGTAGAGGGAGAACCTATTCTAGTAGGATTAGATTTAGCTGGGATTTATGCTTCTAGTGGAAGTGCTTGTAGTTCAGGATCTCTAGATCCTTCTCATGTACTTATATCTACAGGTTTGAATCCAAAATTAGCTCTTGGATCAATAAGATTTAGTCTCAGCCCGTCTAATTCTGAAGAAGAAATTTTTTATGTTGTTAAAGAATTATCTAAAATAATAAAAACCCTTAGAGAAATGGCAAGTTAAGATATGAATACTAACAAAATATTGTTTTTTATAGCATTAGGATCAGTTATATCAGCTTTAGTTATAATACCAATGATAATTTTCAAACCATGGATCACCATAGATCCCTTATATGTTTCTGGAAAAGTATTTTATTTAAGAATTACTGAACCATTAATTTTAGATGAAATTGTTTTTTCTCAAAAAAAGGAATCAGGAAATATTAATTCATATATTATTAAACCAGAAAATCCGAATTATAAATTAGCAAAAGTTGATGTTGAATTGACAAATCATTCTGAGTCTATTGTGAAAATACTCATAGATGAAAAAGCTGCAGAACTTATTACTAAATCTCAAGGTAGGTTTTTGCCTATAAACTCTGTTGCTAGCTCAGAAATTATCAATAATGAAAATTTGAATAATGTAATAGAATTTTCTCCATTATGGGGTTCTGTAGATTTGTTATCTTATGAGTTTATAAAAGGATCTTTAGTATTTGAAGTTCCTCCAAATATTAATTTTTCTCAATTTTCTTGGTTAGCATCAGACTCTATAACTATCGCATATAAAGAGTGAAAAATGGGAAAAGATTTTTTAGATTTATCTCCTTCTAGAAAACAATTTTTGGAATTAAAAAAAGATTATCTAGAAGAAATATTATTGGTAAGAGTTGGAGATTTTTATGAAGCTTTTGATGAAGATGCTAAATTAATTTCAAAGATTCTCGGGATAGTTTTAACTTCTAGGAATGTAGGAAAAGGATTAAGAGCTCCTTTAGCAGGTATACCATACCATTCTATTGATTCATATTTAAAAGATTTGGTTGATTCTGGATACAGAATAGCTATATGTGAACAAACAGAAGAACCGACTTCATATAAAGGTATATTTAAAAGAGAAGTAGTGAGAATAATTACACCTGGAACAATTTTTGAACCCGATTTACTTCAGAATGATAAAAATAACTATTTATGTTCTGCTATTTCAAGTGACTTCGAGGTAGGTATATCAATAGTAGATATAAGTACTGGTGAATGTTTTGCTGGAGATTTTCCTGAACATTTAGTTGTTGATGAGATCAATAGACATTCAGTTTCAGAATTGATTGGTGACAATAAAGTGAGAATGTTATTTGAAGAAAGTGGAGATTTGCCAACCAATTTTAGGATGATATCTCCTGAAAACCAAGATATTTTTACTTCTTCTGAAAAAATAAAAAATTTTTTAGAAGTTAAAAATTTAAAAAACATGGGTTGTGTTGAAGGAAAACCTTCTCTGTTTGCTGTAAGTGAAATAATTAATTATATTTCAGAAACCCAGAAACAAGTTTTGCCAAAATTTAATAATGTATCAGAACTTTCTAGAGATGGGTTTCTTTTATTTGACAATCAAGTTTCTCGAGATCTTGAATTATTTGAAACTTTAACTCCTGAATCAAAAAGTCTTACTCTTTTTGGAGTTTTAAATTCTACAAAAACTTCAATGGGAGCAAGATTGTTAAGAAATTGGATCTCAAAACCATTAGATCATTTGAAAAAAATTCAAGATAGGCAAAATTTAATAAAAATATTTTTTAATAATAATTCTGCGAGAAAAGAAATAAGATCAATTTTAAGTTCTATCCCGGATATGGAAAGACTTATGCACAGAATCATCACTAATAGAATTAATCCAAAAGAAATTGTTGCATTGGCATTTGCAGTCAAATTAATACCTGAGATAAGAAAAATAATTGATAGTATTGATGAAAAATCACCTCAAATAAAAAATTTATCTAATCAAATAATAGATTTAGATGAATTTTCTGAGAAAATTTTATGTGTTATTGAAGAAGAACCGGTAGGTTTAGTTGGCGGAGGAAAAATTATTAAAAAAGGATTCAATAAAAAATTAGACATTCAACGAGGGTATATTTTTGAATCTAGAGAGAAATTAACTGGTATTGAAAAAAACATAAAAGAAAAAACTGGAATTAATAATTTAAAAATAGGATTTAATAAAATTTTTGGTTATTATTTTGAAGTTTCGAAATCTTATATTGATCAAGTTCCAAAATATTTTCATAGAAAACAAACTCTCGTAAATGCAGAAAGATATACAACATCAGAATTAAAAAATTTAGAATCTAAGATTATTAATGCAAGAGATAAAGTTTCATCGATGGAGAGTGAATTATTTAATAAATTATGTGTTTCTCTTTCTGAATATCAAAATGATGTAGTAAAAGTTGCAAGAATTATTTCTCAAATAGATGTTTTATCTAATTTAGCTGAAATAAGTGTTGAAAATAATTATACTTGTCCTACTTTTACTACAGAAAACAGGATTAATATTAAAGCAGGTAGACATCCTGTTATAGAAAAATCGATGCCTTATGGAAAATTTATTCCTAATGATATAGATCTTTCAAATGATAAAAGGCAAATATTAATAATTACTGGTCCTAATATGTCAGGAAAATCTACATATATTAGACAAGTAGCAATGCTTACATTAATGGCTCAAATAGGTTGTTTTATTCCAGCAGAAAAAGCAAAAATAGGTTTAGTAGATCAACTTTTTACTAGAGCAGGTTTAAGTGATGATATAGGAGCTGGTAGATCTACATTTATGGTAGAAATGGTGGAAACTGCTACAGTTCTTAGAAGAGCGACTTCAAGATCATTAGTTATCCTAGATGAAGTTGGAAGAGGTACTAGTACATATGACGGTTTAGCTATAGCTAAAGCTGTAGTAGAGTATATTCATAATAATCCTCAAAAAAGTTGTAAAACACTTTTTGCTACACATTATCATGAGTTGACTAACTGTGAAGAATATTTAGATAGATGTGTTAATTCTCGTGTAGATGTTGATGAAACTGGAAAAGATGTTACATTTCTTCATAAAATTGTTCCTGGTGCATCTAAAAGAAGTTATGGGATTCATGTGGGTAAACTTGCTGGTCTTCCTAAAGAAGTTATTGATAGAGCATACGACTTATTATCAGATTATGAAGGAAATAATCAAGAAAAAGTCACATACAATAATTTTAATGGTTTTCAAATTCCTATGATTGATCAACAAGAAGAAAATTGGATTTCAGAAGAAATATTTTCAATAGATGTTAATAAAATTACTCCATTAGAAGCATTAAATAAATTGTCAGAAATTAAGAGAAAATCTGAAGAAATTAAAGAAGATGAAAAAAATATTTGAAGATAAAAATTTTTCAATAGAAAAAATTATTGTTGGTCCATTTACTGAAAACTGTTATTTGATCAATCGAAAAAAAAGTGAAGATTGTTTTTTGATAGATCCTGGTTATGAATCATCAAAGTTAATAAATAAAATTTCTTTATATGGATTTGATTTAAAATATGTCATGGTTACTCATGGACACGCTGATCACACTGGTGCAATAGCCCAACTTTATCAAAAATATGATATTGAGGTATTTTTAGGAGATGGAGATCAAAATTTATATGAAAACCCAGATAAATGGATCACTGATTTCTTTCCAGAATTTGAATCACCTCCCAAACAATATTCTATTATTAGTAATGATAAGAAAATAATAATTGATGGGTTAAATATAGATGTCATTGTTACTCCAGGCCATACTTTAGGTAGTTTATGTTATAAATTAGGAAATTATATTTTTACTGGAGATACTTTGTTTAAGAATTCTATAGGAAGATATGATTTGCCTGGAGGAGATAAAGATAAAGAATTATTAAGTATTAAAACAAAATTGTTAACCTTAGATCAAGACTGTATAGTCCTTCCAGGTCATGGAGAATCTACTACAATAGCTTCCGAAAAAAATAATAACCCTTATCTTATTTAATTGTTTTTAAAATATATTTATTCCTAAAAATAGAGGACCAAAAATAAGTGAAACGATTGCCATAAGTTTTAATAAAATATTTATTGCTGGACCAGAAGTATCTTTAAAAGGATCTCCAACAGTATCTCCACTTACTGCAGCTTTATGAGCTTCAGATCCTTTTCCCCCATGATTTCCTAGTTCAATATATTTTTTTGCATTATCCCATGCACCACCTGCATTTGCCATAAATATTGCTAAAAGGAATCCAGATACTATAGATCCTGCTAATAAACCACCTAGGGCCTCTTCTGAAATGATTCCTACTATTATAGGAGCTACTATAGCAGTTAAACTTGGTAAAATCATAGCTTTGAGAGAACCTGTAGTACTAATTTCTACTGCTCTAGCAGCATTAGGTTTTACTCCTTTTTTCCCTTCTCGGAGTCCTGGTATTTCTCTGAATTGTCTTCTTACTTCTTCTATCATTGCTCCTGCTGCAACCCCAACTGCTTGCATAGTCATTCCAGAAAAAATAAAGGGAAGTGTTGATCCAATTAATATTCCAATAAGAACTGATGGCTCTAAAAGATTGAAACTTTTTACGTCAATAACATTTGCATATGCTGCCATAAGAGCTAAAGCCGTTAATACAGCTGATCCTATAGCAAATCCTTTGCCTGTTGCAGCAGTGGTATTTCCAAGAGCATCTAGTGCATCTGTCCTTTCTCTTACTTCAGGATCTAGTCCAGCTTGTTCAGCCAAACCACCTGCATTATCTGCAACAGGACCATATGCATCAGTAGATAGAGTGATTCCCAGTGTTGCTAGCATACCAACAGAAGATAATCCTATTCCATATAATTCTCCCAATTGATAAGCAGCCCATATTCCAATCACTACTGATAATGCTGGAATCAATGTGCTATAAAGACCAACTGCTATTCCAGCAATTATATTTGAAGGATGGCCAGTAAGTGATTGTTTGGCAATCCATTTTACAGGACGATATTCATAAGATGTGAAATACTCTGTTGCAGTTCCAATTACCTGTCCTACAACTAGTCCAATAACTATTATATAAAAATAGTTAATATGTATGTTTAGATAAATTGTTGCTATATATGTACCAATAAGACTGATTATTCCTGCTCCAAAAATTCCTATTCTTAATGACCATAATAGGGAACTCATATTTGCATCAGGTTTTGTTCTTACTAGGAGTGTTCCAATTATAGATGAAAAAATACCAATTCCTCCTATGAGAATAGGGAATACTATTGCTGATTCAGTTGATAAGCCATTATCCAAGGTTGTAAATAATGCTAGTGCAATAGTAGCAATTATAGATCCTGCATATGATTCAAATAGATCTGCACCCATTCCAGCAACATCTCCTACATTGTCACCCACATTATCTGCAATTGTTGCAGGATTTCTTGGATCATCCTCTGGAATTCCTGATTCTACTTTTCCAACTAAATCTGCGCCTACATCAGCAGCTTTTGTATAAATTCCCCCTCCGACTCTTGCAAATAATGCTATAGATGAAGCTCCAAAACCAAATCCAGCAATTATATTTGCATTTCCAAATATTAACCAAAGAATTGATACTCCTAGAATTCCAATTCCTACTACTGTCATTCCCATTACTGTACCAGTATTGAATGCTACTCTTAATGAGGGATTTAATCCCTTTTGAGCAGCTTCTGCAGTTCT